>Ga0157363_1004861_pt1 | contig 12480 bp, 4 predicted proteins | sample AttsexASBM1_FD_111477 | JGI IMG/M metagenome (GOLD analysis project Ga0157363, IMG submission 111477) | Fungus gardens microbial communities from leaf cutter ant in Ribeirão Preto, State of São Paulo, Brazil - Atta sexdens ASBM1 | ecosystem: Host-associated > Fungi > Mycelium > Unclassified ...
ATTTCAGCCAGAAAGGACGCATAGTTCACATTTGGTAGTCATTTGAAGTAGGCTGTCTCAAAGTCTGCAAAATACTCATTGACGGCGACAATGACTTCCTCATTTGACGAGAATTTCTTCCCGAGCCAAGTTTTTAAGTTTAGGAACAGAAAGAAGTCACATGGGGCCAAATTCGGAGAATAGGATGGTGAGGAATCAATTCATAGCCCAATTCATAGTTTTGTCATTACAATGATCGACTTGTGGGACGGCGCGTTGTCTTGGAAGAGCACTTTTTTGCGCGCCAATCTCGCTTCAAATGACTATCAAACGTGAACTATGCGTTCTTTCTGACTGAAATTTGGCCTGAAGGGGTTCGAAGAGTGGATCTTTCGAGATGTCGCGTCATTAAATGGATTGTAGCGCCATTTCATGGAAATTTACCAAACTTATCAAACGACCCACGTATATATATACAGAGTGCGTCACCAAAATCCGGACAAAGTTCAATTTAAAATAAATTTTCCGCTATTGTGTTTCTGCCAGAGGTTGTTGTTGAAATCCGAGAAAACCTGATGCTTCTAATAGTATCATATTCTCAAAATGGCCGCGATATTGGAACCAAGAATCGAAGTGCCGCGATCATCAAAGGCCTTCGCGCTGGGCGCTCAACAACAGAAATAATTTGGATCTTGGGATACTCAATCGTTTATGACATTGTGACAAAATATACGCTTTAGAACAGTCCAACGAGTATGCCAGCGAAAAAGAGTCACTCGAAAGAACGCACTGCAATTATTGAAAAGGCTCAAACGCTGATTTGGATAACATAACCCAGAGCAATCGTTGCGCTCATGTAGTGAAGCCGTGGATGGAAACTGTAGCGTCCGGAAAGCTATATGTTTTTCAGCAGAACGGTGCATCGGCTCATTCGACACAAGTCATTTGATTCAAAATTGGCTTTCAGACAACGTCGATATGTTTTGATTCAAGGAATTCCTCCCAACAGCCCAGATTTAAATCCCTTGGATTACTACGTATGAAGTGTAGTTGAAAGGATCACCAACAAGTCTCGACATGTGACATTAAGGATCGCTATTGAGGCAGCATTCGTCGGCATGGACAGCGTTACATGACAATGTGCGTGCGAACGCTTCAGACCGAGAATAGAGGCCATTATTCAAGTTTATGGGGGATATATCGAATAATGGAATCCCCCAAGTACCAGTAAAGTGTAAAAGGATTTTTTGTAATATTTAATTTTTCATTAAAACCATTTTGCTCAAAAAAATTATTCGATTTGTCTGGATTTGGTGACGCACCCTGTACACACACACACACACACACACACACGCGCGCGCGCGCGCGCGCGCGAAGATTTATAATATAATACAGAAAAAAAAATAAAAATTGGACTCTATGCTGGAATTTGAATATAGGACTTATCGCACTCAAAGTAAAAAAAAAATATTAGTGTCTCTTTAATCACTGTCTCATAGCAAAAAGTTAATTATTGTACAATTATACTAAATTAAAAAAATCATTTTTTTTTAAATTTATATTTAATTTTTCATAAAATTATATCTTAATTTATTAAAGTGTTAAAAAAAACTAAGAAAAAAATTGGGCTCAGCCGGGATTTGAACCCGGGACCTCTCGCACCCAAAGCGAGAATCATACCCCTAGACCACTGAGCCACTTGCTTAATACTTCGTAATAAACTCTCAAGTATATATCACTGTTATTAATTTTCATTGATATTGCAATTAAAATATATCTAATAAATACAATTTTAATAAACAATTTTAATTATTAAAATTTACATAAGAGTGTAATTGCAATTAAATATAATTAGTTATTTAAGTTAATGATTTTATACATTATCAAACTTTATACATTATCAAAAATCCTTATACTTAAAAGATTATCACTTAAGAGTCTTTATTACTTAAAATATTTTAAATAAAAATGTGAAATAAACTTCGTTTTAGATATAGCTTTACATAAAGTAGATCTCATATGTGTATGATACATCTCGCGCTTTCTATAAACATCTTACGCATCATTCTTCTCTTGAAAGTCAAGCTTAGAAATCTTACAAGTAAACCTACTCAAGCGTTACTCTGATTTAGATATGAGTAGTAGATATGAGCTTTGAGTATGTTGTAATGTAGGTCAAACTAAAAGATACGTATTTTTTTATATGTGTCCATACTCTTATACTGAAAAAAAAGATTGGCTGCAGTAAATTAGATATGGTAAAATATGGCATAGCATTTTTAATTGGCTGCTGCAAGCAATTAAAAACGTTATGCCATATTCAGCCAATCTTTTCTTTCAGTGTATATTATATCTCTTATATTATTACTTTTGTATCTTAGTATAGGCGTCGAGTGGCTTGCCGCTCGGTGCGATTGACTTGCGATCTATAGATCCACATACGCAATTTTTCATGTTTAAAGAGCCGAAAATGACTCTATTTGGTGATTAAAAGGTTTTTGATCACCGACATCGTTCGGATCCGGCGTTAAACCCGTAAGTTCCATATATCAATGGATGTATATATATATATATATGTCAATGGATGTATATGTGGGATTTTCCAGACTGGAGGTTGGATATTAGGCTAACAATCTAATTCCGGAAAAAATTCATTGTTACGAATACCTCGTGAAAGATAAGCCCTGTTCCATCTTGGAAATGTTGCGCCATCGAATGAATGATAAATGATGATAAATATTTTTATATATTAGTCTCGAAAAAAATCAATTTTTATATTTCAGAACTATATATATTGTTAAAACGATAAAAAAACTGTCAAAAGAAAGTTTTATGGTTTTTAATGTACTTTATGACAGTTCATCGACTCATATTCATCAAAAATGTCTTTTTTTCGAAATCACTCTACTCCCTCAATTTTTTAAAAATTTAAAAATTTTTCTTAAATTTAAAAAAAAAATTAAATTTATAATATATTTAACGATAAATACAATCATGTATGATAAAGTTGTATTGCGAAAATGCATTTTTTATTATATTCATATAAGACAAAAATTTAAAGCAAATATAACAAGCGCTATGCATTGCGGATGAGACGCGCGAATAATGGTGCAAAAATAAACATATATATAATATATATATATATATATATATATATCTAGCTTATTTCTGGAAAATGCATCTTCGCAATAACTTTATCGTACATGATTGTATTTGTTAAATATGTTATAAATTTTGTTTAAAATTCAAATTTTAAAATTTTTTAAAATTGAGGGAATAGAATTTCGAAAAAAAAACATGAGTAAACTATCATAAAATACATTAAAAACCATAAAACTTTCATTTGGAACTTTTTTTTATATCTTTTATCATTTCGATATTAGAAATATAAAAACAAATTTTTTTCAAGAGAGTGTTTTATGACCATGTGGGCACGTATAAAAAAATACATGTCTCTTACTTTGACCTAGAATACTCAAAGTTTATTAAAATCAGAGTGTGTAACACTTAGGTAGGTTTATTTATTAGTCATACTTCGAAACTGCATAAGGAAGAATAGCTTGCTCATAAACAACGACCTTTTCAACTATGATAAACGATTAAAACGCAAAATTGCATGAAGGTTCGTTCCCAGTAAATTGTAGCGTTTACACGACGAAGTAATTGAATCAATCAGCCACTATCATGTACAGCTACTAATTCGACGTGGAAATTGAGACTTGATATCTCCACAGGGGCGCGGTAATTAACGCGAATACCCTTTGCGGATCGCTGGATCTGAAATGGCGCAGGTTCCGCCCGCGTGATGAAATGATCATTCTACACACGACCTCAATATTAATAATTTATTGATCCAATTTTTCCGTATTACATAATATATCAATTAAGCGAATTTGCAGAAGCCAAATACGAGAAACAATTTTATTCTTTATTTAGATTCAATATGAAAAATGGCAGAGAAAATATAACCAACTAAGAGATTAATTAAAGTCATGTGAATAGACGATAAAGGGAATTTGTTTCAAATATCGGATAGCATTTATAGAATCAACGATAGTACAACATTGTCTTCATTATGCAACGACGACGAATGTGTTTATGTTGGATACATACATGAATGCGTTTTAGTCTGTACTGTAGCTTGTACTGTAGCTTGTACTGTTAGGATTTGTAGTTCTAACAATATTTGCGATGAATAAATTTGAAACAACGCAGAATAATGTACATCGGCAGTAGTTTCGTTACTCTCAAGATGATCTCTTATAATAATAATAAACGTCCAGCTGTGTCATTAGCAAGAGACAAACAATAGAGATAATGTAAAATTTTAATAACAAATTGTTGCAAAAATGACAGTGATGTAATGTGTTTGACGTATTAATATTGCATTTATATAAATATATTTTTTCGCATGTGCACTTTCTATTCATACGCGTTTATGTACATTCTTTTAAAACGTATATCCAATTAAGAAACGAGTTCTCTTAAAAGATGGTATTTACTCTTTCTGTTCTTTTATTTAAAATTTTTAATTGAAATTAAATTCCAAGTAATTTTCAGATCGGATCAATTTTAATTTAACTTTGCGCAAGTACTTATTCTCGAAATAGTCCTTTTCTGCTCTTAATTTCATAAAATCGTATATTAATTAATTATAGAAAATAACGTTAATCAATCTAATTAACACCAATTAACCTGAATTATTTCACTCTCGAATTTACAAAGAAGATTGTAGCTATTTTGCTGCAAATTAACCATTAGATAATAAACTCGATCGCTCACAATGGAATTCTCCTAAAAACCAGTCAAAAACAGCGCGATAAAACAGTCTCGATAATCCTTGCGAACTGACATCAATTCTATGATAAATTATATAAAGCTTGGCAAATCGTATCGATATTGACGCAACGTATTCTTCGACCGCTAAAAAATCACTGGCCAATCCGGCGATTTTGCCGGACTTTTTTTCTTTAATGTGATAACGACTAATGAGATAAGGTAAAAAATCATTTTTTTTCGTTACACATGACAGAATATGCAAACAGCGTAAATTACATATATATCAAGTGATAAAATAACTATTTACTGTGTACATTGTATTCCTAAATTTACAACATAAAACAGCGTAAAAAAATGTCATAACACAATTGATTTATATTGTTTTGCATTGTTATTTGCAATAACAAAAACTCGAACAAATCGATTTATTTATTTATAATGTAATAGCTTTAATGAATGCAAATAATTAACAGGCATGCTGAATAAATGTTGATTTGATTCCTAAAGTAGAAAGAGAAATGTGGACATCTAGAGTTAAGTAAAATCATAAACGTTCAGTTAATATTTAGAATTAATAGAATGTATATTTTATAAGTAAATTAAGTAAATTAAATCAAAATTCATGTTTATAAAAATTCTTATTAATGATGTGAAATATTTTCCAAAAGAGCATATCTTTCAATACGTCTACTTTCCGAACAACATCATGGCTTATGTTGATAACATTTTTACTCCGAAGGATCAAAGTTTATGAGAAGACGGCGTTATTATGTAAAATTCAAGTTTCATCTTCCGACGATCGGAATTTTTCGCGTCTTTCGAATGCAATCAAATAATATACACTGCATAAATAATCATACATTTTATCACTGAAGGAAATAGAAATATGAAGATAATTTTTTGAAATATGAAGAAGATTTTTTTAGATTCTAAATTATGAACAACACATATTTTTTGCTATATTATAACGTCATGATAATTTTTATTCCATTCACATTTATTAAGGTTTTTACATAACTTTAAAAAGAAACTTTCAGCAAGATTAACTTAGCTCTAATTGAATTGTGAAAACGTCTACAAACAATAAATGTCTGAAATACAATTCTAACATTTATTATAAATACATAACTTAAATTATATTTCGTTTACTAAACCCATATATTTTAACCCGAGTATTTCTAATTCTATATAATAAATACGATATTAGAGAACATACTAAACATTTAATCACGCAATTGTTAACAATTTTTATAGTTAGATAATCATAATTCTTAATCATAAAGCTATGGAAATTTGGCATGTATGTGAGTCATCTAAAGTCGTGAGTCATCTAAATAAAAATGACCGCTAGGAATTATCTTGATCGATTGTTACTCTGATCCGTCCAATCCGCCTTTAATTATAAAGTGGTTCGATGTTCTATCTTGTACGCAATGTACACGATTACCGCCATGGTTTAGTAGAATGGCTTAGGAAACATGTAGCAATCAACACGATCTTATTCCAAAGATGTTGGCGAGATAATCCCTGTAGCCGGGTGAATCTTGACTCGTCTCGCCCTTTGCCCTATTTATCCGGATGTTTCAAGTCATTGAAATTGGAGGGAAAGAGTAATGAAAGCAGGGATAACAATTGAAGCAACAAGAATGAGTGCACTTATTCTCGCTTCACTGATTATAAATAGGTTCATCCATTATGCTTTATATCTTCATGCCATATTCAAAACATTGTAAAATCGATGTTTAGAGAATCGAAAATTAAATGTTTACTTTATGAAAGGAGAATATTAGAGTTATTATTAATAGCGTCTTGTGTATGCACGACACGCGATGACTACTATTTTGTGATTCTATCACAATTATTTATAATAAAATAATAATTATTATTAAAATAATTACTGACGTGCTTAGTTTGAACAATGTTTGCGAAAATATAACTTTAATTTACGAAAAAAATCGCAATTTCCTAAAATTTATTCGAAAAATTTTGTTGTTTAAACTTTAAAAATATAAAAAATATATATTTTACCTATTAGAATTGTATTCATTTTTTTATTTATCTTATAATAATTGTTATGTGTATTTTATATAATTTTCACTTTTATCATTTTTATCATAATATAATCTCAATTGTATTAGTTGCGATCGGATTGATAATGTTTCTTTTTAAGAATTGGCTGTTTTCCTTTTAAGAGATACACAAATACTGTATCCTTCCTGTCATTCAATAAATAACAAAGACATTTGTATCAGTTATCTTTCTTAAAAAGAAAACAGCCATAAATGATATATCAAATGTGACAGTAATCAATTTGTGAATATCAGACACTAGGAAGATAAAATATAAAACAAATATTATAAATATTACAATCTTTACATAAAAATATACTATATGGTTCATTTTGATGATGACGAATCACAGACTCATATTTTCGCATGAGCAAAACTCAGCGTTATTTACGGAAGACGGTAACGACATGTGTACATATTCGCATGCTTGCTTTATAACTTATCACGATACGAACATCTTCTACTGCAACTGTTATAAATTTCATTCGTATATTCTGACATCATAATTTCCTGAATTCTTCATACAAAACTCAAAAAACAAAAGATAAATATTCATTTCGACTAATTTTTAATGAACATATTTTACATATATATTGAAAGATAATCACGTAACAATATCGAAGCAACAATATTATCAACATGCGATGTGATTTAATACGAAATAAAGTACATCCGATTAAGCACATCGCATAATTACTTTACAAGTTTGAGATTACATCACGTATTAAACTCGGGATGCTAGCTAACTTAGTCCAAATTATACAAGTTATTGTAATATTGCTAGACTTTCCATTAATATTAACAAACTTTAATAAATCTTGACAGAATTATTGTCAATAAAATATAGTAAGTAGTGAATTTTCGATAAAAATTTATTTTTAATCTATTGCGTATATTTTTTAATCTATATTTTTGTTACGAGATTTATTTATAAACACATAATTAAGTATTTTATGTTTAATTACTGGATCTATTTATATTTCAAATTAATAAAAATGTAGTACTTAAAAACAATAATAAATACCATGATAAAAATATCTATTACAATATTTTTATTAATTTAGAACGTAGATCTAATAATTAAAAGTTAATTATGTAACATTTATAAACAAATCTCATATTAAAAATACACAATTAAAAAATGAATTAAGAATAAATCTTGAATTAAGAATAAATCTAAAGACATGCGGGAAACTTGATAGTCTTGGAATGCTCTTTGGTAAATATAAGTCGATTTTTTCCCCTCATGAGAAACAATAGATGCCGAGAAATCAGCGACACTGATTTACTCGCGGGGCGAATTATGCTGCATGTCAAGTTCGAGGCCGCGATTGATCTCTCCCCAAGTGGCAAGTTAATCGAGTCTGCCTGCTGACAGTCCGGTTCGCGTCAGTCGACTTGCGTCGCTAATGGCATAAGCGAAGCCTCCTCCACCTGACGTGATTACGTAATGAGCGACGGTTAATGGATAAAACGACGACAGACCGCGAAACGGCGGAATAATTTACTGTCAGGACAAAATGTGATTGGCCGTCTAGTTCGAAGTTCTGCCAGGAAGCCTGTAAATTTTCTGTGCATCAAGTATATGATTCTGTCGCGTTGGAAAACATATTAGACACGCTATAAGTTCATTACCTTGCTGAGATGAACGAGCAGATAAAACTGAGCGAAGAGACAAGTAAATGATGGACGAATTACGCTCACAGTCTTAATGAAGGCTGAGATTTCTGCTTAATTATTTTCTTTTATTGCTACTGTGCATAGTGTTAGTTTAGTAGCGCAATAGTACATTCAAAGTAACTGGTTCGTTCATGTACAGTTAACGCGCGATAACAGAATTACTACGACAGTCAATGGTGAAAGATCTAACGGAATTAATCCATGCGCTCTTCTAAGCAACAACGGAATATATTAATGCAATCATTAGTCAAGAGATAATAAAATAATATATGAAGTATGCTGTAACTGTATAATATAAACCGTATCGCCATGTACAGGGCTTACATAAAGATAAACTTGGCAACGAAATTATGTGCTCTGAGTTTTACCATCAGATCGATTGAGATAAAACAACGGAAGTAAGTGGGGAAATCGTTGAGTTAACGAACGGAAATTTAACGTCACGAGAAACTATCCCTTCTTGTGGTCTATGTTCGATATTATTAACGTGTATTTCCCCAATCGTTATTTGCGAAGACGGCTTGAAATACTGACAGAAGAAATTCACGCTTTTATGGCAGACTGGATTTTCTTGATGAGCGAGATCGACGATAGAATACTATAAAGAATTGCATACCGTGGGTTGGAAACACCTATATAATGACCTCACAAAAGGAAGTTTCTTCCGGCTGCGCCATTGTGCTTTCTTGCACAAACTGGTGGAAAAATAATTAAGTAGTGTAATTTTGCTGTAAAAAGTAGACAAGAATTGTCATATGAAAATCAAAAATTATCTATCCTTTTTTCCCATTATGTGTAATCGCAGATATTATCTTTTCGAAATTTTTCAAAGTGATTAAAAGATGTAATATATTCATTTCATCATATATAAATGTTATAATTACAATAATAAATCAGATATTCCTTTCTTCCCAAAAATGTGATATTTATTTCTTTTCTAATGTAATTCTCAAATATATTTCTTCCTATGCTTTTCATATTTTAAATCTCTAATTCTTTTACTTCGCTCTTTTATTTTTATATATGTCGTTTCTTTTGATTCATCAATTTTGTTAATTGAGCATATATTATTATATATTTTACTCTCCATTCTATAATCTGTCGTTTTTTTATAACGTCAATATCAATATTAAAGAATAACTACGTCTTGATGAAAGATATAGTTCATAGAAACGACCTGAAAGAATTTAATTGAAGAGAACGGGACTACGAGACTGAGAAAGTCGAATGTGGAACAAGAAGAAACAATTAATGACGGCTCACCACTCAAGTAACGTCATTAGCGATCTTCGAAGATTCTTCGTTGCGACGAGCAAATTGGTCGCTAATTCCGACGCGTCGCTTACGAGAATAATTGCCGTATTTTCTTTCACCCAGCCTCCGAAACCTCATTAGATAATTTTATAAACCTAACAACTGAGATGTATTAAATGCAGTAATGAGCAAACTTATCGATTTCGCAATAATGCTTGTCCATGCAACTCTATCTTTTTAGATTATAATTTCTCTTGCTCACCAACAGAAGATTTTAGCTAAACTTGAGAATTAACACACTATTTGAATTCCATAGAAATCTCTCGATGTTGAAAGTTTACTTTACTTCATTTTTTTTCATATAATACATACTTATAAAACTGCATCTATCACAGCAATGTTCAATGACACTCTTTGATCAATCAATTTAAAATTCCATTTTCTTTAACAAAAATATCCAGAGGGACTGCTAATTCCTCAATATTATATTTTCTTTAATACTATATTTTTTATACTTTTTATACTATATTTTTCGATATATTTAATATTATATCATACCTCTCTATTAAATTAAAAAAATAAATTAAATTAAATCTTCACAATAAAATCTCAGATTATGATACTTATTTTTCATGTTTTTATACGAGTTTTACAGTTAATTCTTTGTAAAGAACTTAATTTTTAAGATGTACATATTAGAGTAAATAGTCACTTTATATCAGTATATCATCAGTTAATCCACGATCCTAATTGTTCAAATGATTAATGATCTTAATTAGACATGCGTCGACGGAAGAAATCGATTTCAAATTAATCAAAGAGGATTAACTGTCAAAGACTTACGCGCGATTTTCTCTATGTATGATTTATATCGTAGCACCTCCGATCACCTATTCGATTCATTGCTCTCCATCACTGTAAGCGCGTCGACTTGGTCGACGACCAAGACGAATCTAAGTAAAACGACCTTGCGCAAACGGCGACGAACACGCTCGGGTTCGACGACCGTTCGGTATAGCTCGCGAGAGATACAACCGGCAGTGCCTTTCTACAGCCTTGACTGCAACCTCCAGCGGCACCGTCGCCGCTGCCAGCCTCGTCACGTGCATCCTGTGACGTGTCACTATCCCTCTCCGCCGCGACGAGCGCGAACAATGCGCGATGCATGCATGAGTCGATAAAATAAAGCAAATTAGCGCTTTTCGCAGAACGAAAACATGTACCTATTGTGCGCCCGCGTGCAGCCATTACTGCTTTCCTGAACACGCACAGGCGCTGGCAGTTTGACCCTTTAATTCTGCGGTTGCGGTATGTACTACACGTCCTGCCCCACAATGAAAAACTTCGTAGCAACGGCAAACGATTTAATGCAGCGCAACAATGCTGACCGTTTTTACGTAAATTCATAACGCATGTGTACCGTACATATTGATCTTTTGTTATTTTTTTTTGTATGCCTATATCATGTATCTTTATGTTCTTCATCCATATTCACATAAAATAAATACATGTAAAACTTTTTATTTATCACGCTTTATAGAACGTTTCATTATCTCGATTGAATAACATAATTTACGCTAATGATTTAGCCATTAGGAAAGGATTTAACATTTACGTTACGTATCATCTAATTAAATTTTCGTTTAATTAGTGAAATAATTAGATATAATTAAACACATACTACACGGAAGTATCAAATATACGTATCAAAATATACAGGAATCGCGCTATGCTGATCTCTGTGTCGAATGACTTTGTAATTTATGAAAGTCTGAACTTTCGCGCGCGAGTTAGAGAGATATCTACTATTTGATAATGGCAGAATTATATTTCTAAACGACGCAACCATGGCATTTTTTCAAACAAACTTCCTTTTTCTACATTCTTTCATATCCTATTTTATGCGTTTCTACGATACAAATGTATAACTTGACAATGATTCATGATTCATATCATTCATCGTCGTCAATCTTTGTGGAACGAATATCCCAGAAATTTTCACGATACTATTACGTCCAATATCGCACGATGTCGATATTATTGGAGAGAATAGATAAACAAAAACAACAAATAATATCTTCATATTTCGACAAGTAAAACAAGTAATCTTCGGTTGTCTATTGAATTCTAGCATCTCTTATTTCTTTGAGCTTCGGCGCTTGGGCAAGTTTCAAAAGGCATTGCAAAACGCTCAATTCGACATGACATGAACGACCTCTTTATCTCCGTAAAGCGACATGAAAACGTGGCCCTAACGGGAGTATTTAGTCGCGAAACGAAGTGCCTGTCCACACGCGAGCGCATGACGTGGACGGATGTCGGACTGAATTGGCGCAATGACCATAACCGGGGCCCAACACAACGAGTATGCGATCTTTTTTTCTCCGCTCGTGTCAAGACAACGGATTTTATAAAACTTTATTAGAAATTTATGAAGGAAAAATGGCTTTCTTCGCTAATTTCTAGCAGCTAAGATAAAGTAAATTTCAAGTAAATAAATATATGTATGTGCTTAGAAAATAACCGATTTTCTATGATGTATTCAAATAGGTGAAAGAAATTTCTAAAACCTGTTCTTGAAAGACTTCACATAATAAAAAGTTATAAAAGAATTATATGGTTCATTACACTTTATCCATGTCAGTTATAATAATTATCATTTCATTTCTTTTACGTGTGTGTGTGTGTGTGTGTGTGTGTGTGTGTGTGTGTGTGTGTG
>Ga0157363_1004863_pt1 | contig 12478 bp, 9 predicted proteins | sample AttsexASBM1_FD_111477 | JGI IMG/M metagenome (GOLD analysis project Ga0157363, IMG submission 111477) | Fungus gardens microbial communities from leaf cutter ant in Ribeirão Preto, State of São Paulo, Brazil - Atta sexdens ASBM1 | ecosystem: Host-associated > Fungi > Mycelium > Unclassified ...
AAATCACTCAAAGCACTGTGATTTACCAAGAGCATGCTCACCGTAAGCTTCGACAAGCATTCGATGCGATTCTGCAGCAGTTTTCTTCAAATGGTAACAGAAAATCAATGCTGTCCGCAAATCGTAGTTTCCAGGCATAAAATTCGACATGTTCAACACTATTATAAACTATACTGTTGTATGAAACTTGTATTGTTGAGTTGAAAATCTTTGTCAGATGTCAGAACAAAGAAATCGTCAATGGCGCCGTCTGGCAACTACATTGACAACTATGGCCATCTATTGGTAAATTCCGGTTTCATATTTACATACCTGGTATAGAACTGAGATTGAAATTCTAGAAGAAAAGTGTTTTCACCGAGTGGAAAATATATATATACGGATGCTTTGCGAAGACTGGGAGAAAATTCCAGTGTAGCAGTAGTTGCGCGGCTTGCGATAGATGGTGCTAACATATGTTAGATAAGGTCATATACATTTGAGACAAAATACAATATAATGTAAGAAATGAATCAAAGATGTCACTACTGGGCGCTTTAGTGTAGCTATGTGTGACTGTGTACGTGTTGTGCTCACACCACGTGTTGTCTAACGCCAAGCGTGCCTGAGCATCGGCGACAGCTACCTAATGGCGAAGGAAAATTGGCGGGAAATCATCAAGTTCACAAGGAAATGTTACTCATTGTTTCTAACTCACAAGTCATAAGGCGGTTTAATAAATTCTAAATGAATATTTAGAACGTTCAGATTAAAAGAATAGATACGTGATTACGTGCATATGACGACTCGGATATCGGTATCGCATTACTAGGTTAGAATATGAGAAAAATCTATAAGCATTTATCTGACGACGCGAGCAATTATTTAATGACATGAGCAGTAACCGATGTCGATCTCGCAGTAAATATAGAGTGATTATTAATCTTATCGAGCGTTAAAATCGCTAAGGCTTACAAAAGATTCGCATGCAGAACGCCATGATCCAGAGAGAGCGAGAGAGAGGAAAACCGAAAAAAAGAACTGACTCGAACACCGCAACTAATGCAATTAAACATTTAACTTGCTTGCAATGCCACATTCAGTTCGCGATCGGTAGGTACGGATGTGCACGCTCGTGTCTCTCCTGAGTTTAAACTATACTTTCTAACTCGCGTGATCTAATTTTCTTTCTTTTATGCCCCTTTTCATAGCGTTTTTTTACTTTCTATTTTAGAGATTGTGATAGTATAAGCTCGCCAAATTTAAGGTACCATGGTCTCGCTTTCCGGGGAGGGAGGGAAGCGATAGCGGTGCCTCTGGGCTGTCTTCCTCCTTTCATCCTCGTATCCTAGAACCTTCTTCTCCTTTCACCCAGCTCCTCGCAACTCGATCAAATATCTCAGAACTTGCTATTAGAAAATATTTATAGAGAAGCAGGAATAAAAATGCCGGACTTCCAGTAAAGCAAAACAGCTCATGGCGTGTCGATTGCATCAGAAAGTGCTCAAGTTTTTGTTTCTAAGAGTGTAATCAATGTAACTCTTTCTGAAACCTTGAAGAAAGCGGTTTCAGATTCAAATTCAATCCCCATGGACATCGACGATCTCCAAGCACAGGCCAAAAAACGCTCCTTGCAGAATGATGTAGAAAAGAACTCTTCTCAAAGTTTACGAGAAACTCACGCCAAGAAGTGCGCAAGTGTATCCATATCCAGCATAACACCACAAATACAGGCAAGCTCTAGATAGGTGTCATCATTTATACATTACTATTATATTTACATTAACATTAACATTAATTATATTTTTTTTATGTGTTCTGCCTCTTTCACAATATCTTTGAACAGATATATTACAACTATACATCCACTCCATTAGCATATAGATATTCATGGTTCTTCGAAGAACAATTCCCGTACAATCCCAGAAATGAAGTAAGTGGAAGTTCGGATTCGGATGGGTGCATCATAAAATTAATTCTCAAATTCATATTATAAAATAAATTTTTTTTTATTATAATTTTGTCGTGTATCCTTTGAAATATGATGCTAATCAGAATAATACTTATTTTTCACAATAAAATTTCAATAAAATTTTAATGAAATTTTCTCCACCATTATTACGCTAATAGTAACACTACTTTTGTCGAATTTACTTATTGCATTAGTGACACTAGTATTAATATTTTTATACTGACTAAATCAATTCAAGATTTTATTTCCAACTTGAAAATTAATCAAAATTGGAGTCAAAAATCCATTAAAATCAATAGAAATTTCGAAAACTTTCAACTTTTATTTCCAATCGAAACGTCTTTTCGAAAAATTATTTCTGACTGGGAGCGTAGAAGTTAATCCAATACAAACAAATCAAACTGCAACGGAAAAAATTTCACCGCGCTATGGTACGCGTGATTTGGGTCCGTACGTGATATATGTATATCCTAATAGCTAAGACAATATTATACATCCCATATTTATCAGCAGGATAATAGTTAAAGCCGATATTCCTGACATACTTGAAATAAAGAAAATCGGCAGAGAGAAAATTCTGTAGTCAAAACAGCCCCAGTAGTCAATCAACTAATGGAAAACTCTGTCTTCTCAAAACATAACCTATGAGCTTTCCAGTCTTTAAGGTCCTCAGAATTGGCATAATATAAGATGTGCCTCAACAAATTGACTTAGATACACTCAAGGAGTGCATTGAATCACTGAAGGCCAAGGTAACAGATGTTCAGAGACTCAATCACAGAAGCATAAAAGGTGACAAGATGAAATACGTTTCGTAGAATAGTTCGTATCAAATTTGTAGGGCAATTACTGTCACAATTACTGTCATAAGAAGTATTCATTATAGATACAAAGTTCGTTCTTTCATCCCTAGGCCGAAAATATATTACTTGTGCTACAGGGTGGACCATGTGGCTCATGCAAGAGCACTCTTAGATGCCTATATTGTGGCAAAAATAGGCATAATGAGACAAAATGTATAGCATGTGAAAAAGCCCCTAAATGCATCAACTGCCGTGGTGACCACTAGGTCAATGATCGCGACTGCCCTACCTTGAAAATTTTTCTCAGAAGAAATTTTTCATATAATTTTTTTTCTACACAATTTTTCAGAATTTCTCTATAATTTTATAACTTTCTCACATTTTTTTATATGAATTAGACCATTTCTCAGAAAATCTACATCTTTTCTCAGAATTTTTCATATATGTTAATTATGAAATATCGTAAGATTTTTAAGATTTTTTTGTAAATATAATTTCTGATGAAATGTTACAAAATTTAAAAAATTTTTAAATATTTTTAAAAAATTATGGGATGAAAAATTTTAGAATATTTCAGAATTCACTTGTATGAGAAGTTCTAAGAAAAAATGTAAACTTTCTGAATATTTCTGAGTATTTTTGAAAAATGTTCCAATAAATTAATGTTCGTATAAAAATTATGAGAAAAATTTTCACCAGAGTATAATCATTAAACAACGTGCTATTATCAGCATGGCCGCTATTGAAAATATTTCCATTGCTGATATTAGAAATTATTTGATAGCAATCTCTTTCTCGTCCCCCTCCATATCTCCACTAATGAACCAGAGTAATTTTCCTAGCCTCTCTCAACCTCAACAACAAGCTAGAATATTCAGAAATATTAGAAATATTATATAGATTTGATCTTTTAAGTAGGGAGAAGCCAGAGAGGGAATATTCAACATACGCGGAAGTGCTAAAGTCTCGCTCTATTTTATATTCACAAAGAAAGAGGAATCTTACCTCGGAAGAGGGAATCGTCCCGCTCATATCATCAGAATTCATCTCAACAAGGCTTAACAAGGCTCAATATGATTATGACAGGTCCATCGATTCACCTTAATGAACTTAACGGTAGAATTTCTCGCTTTATCTGTCAATGGTATTGTTTTTCAAAATAATCTTTCCTCATAACCGGAATCTCGTAATACAGGTAAAGACAACAGCATTAGTCCAGGGATAACGGAACTCAATGATTTCAGAAATCTTTACTTATCTACAAAATAATGATTTAACCAGTGCTTTCAGTGCAATTACTAAGCTTGTAAAAAGCCTAAGTTACTATTATCGATCTTTACTTTCTTCATAACTGGAGGGGAGAGGAGAGGGATCGAACACGGCCCTACTAGAAATCCTCCAGATGATTTTTCTCTCTACTCAACAACAAAATCATATGCACATTCCTGTACACGAATTCAATACAACTGTTGATTTCAGATCTAAATCAAACAATTCACAAGAGCATAGCAACTATCATGCACTCTCTCAATTCAATTTTTTCCTCAATGGCTGATGCCATGACGATGTTGGCATCGCTGTCATACCGGCAGCGCCGAGCCATTGCTCGGAATGAAAATTCAAAATATAAGGCTCCTAACAAACTATAATAATTAAAATCTTTCAGTGGAATTGCCTTGGAATGAGACACAACTTTTCTTCGTTTCTTTCCGTGTTGATAGAGTACGATATTTTCTATATACAGAAAACCCTTCTTAAGAATTATAATAATTACAGTGTTAAAAGCTTTAACGTAATCAGAAATGATCACTCAACCAGGAGATCAAGGCGTGTGCATTTTGATTTGGGAGAATAAATACAAAATCATTACCTTTAAGGATGCCAACCATTCGTCAGTGGAATATCTTGCAATCAAAGTTTTTTGCTTAAATATGAATTCCATAATTATAATTAACATATATATATATATATATATATATATATATATATATAAATATATATATATATGTATATAGTTAACATATATAGACATCCCGGACAAAATAAATACATCTATCTTCTTTTTCAAATCTTTGTTCAATGAACTGCAAAACTGTAAAAATTATCTCATTCTAGGTAACTTTAATGCTCCTCATACTGCTTGGAAGTCTAAACGTTAATCTACTGCGGGAAGAAAACTTCAAATCATAGAAGAATATGATTTAATAATGCTTAATGAGAAAACACCTATTTTTCTGCGCCCTCCTTAAACGCAGCATCGATTTTAGATCTAGTTATGGCATCCTCGCACTTAGCGTCATTATGCGACACTTTCGTAGAGTCTGATTCCTATGGAAGCGATCATTTTCCTGTGATCACAGCGGTCGGCATACAGGTTAGTTTGAGATCCAAATTTTATTATAAAATATCACTTTCTAAAAAAGAATAGGCTTTTTTCGCGAACTGTTCTCTTCTATTAAAAAGTTTCTCTCTCGGATTAATGACGATGTCTAATGAGTAAATCATTATGACAGGTTTACACGAAGTCTGCTTGAGACCGCTAGGAGCTTTCTTCCAGAAAAGAGATTTCCGCGCATCTCCGTGCAATACAAAAAAACTTGAACTTCCCTCCTGGAGTGAGTCCTGCTCGAAAGCGATGCAAAACAGAAGGAATGCCATTAGGAAATACGTCTTCGTCTCATCCAAAGAAAACTATATTAAATTCCAGAAGGCTCACACGTCTTGTTTGAAGAAAGAACTTTCTGAAAAACGTAAGGGATGGCATAGCTTGAATGGATTTAACAGGAGGATCTCTACCAGTCAAATCTGGGCTTTAATCAAGACTTTCAAAAGGAAGGCATCTCATAATAATTGTTCATCACAGAATTAGGTGAATTTCGTTAGAAGTAGTTTCCAAGTTGTGTCTCTCATCTTTCTACTACAATCATTCCAAGGACCTTAAGAATATGAAAATCGAGAATAGCCAAAATCCAAATATAAGTGCTTGGCTAAATGACCCTCTATCTCCGAGGGAATTTAAGGATGCGTTTGCTTCTTCTCATAGGGACTCTGCATCTAATTTAAATCAGATAAGTTACAGGATGCTCGAGTAGCTTTCTGCGGAATATGAGACATGTTGTCTATATTTAATAAAATTTTTTCCCCGGGAATCTTTCCGAGCTCCTGGAAGACATCCCTGTGATATTTATACCTAAGTCGAGTAGCAAGGCGATTAGGTCCATCTCGCTTATGTCATTCGCATGCAAACTTATGAAACGAAGACTATTGACTTTATCGAAGATTGAGTTGGTTCATAGAATCCTGATCAATTCTTCCTCAAGCGCAGATGGGCTTCAAATCCTTTAGAGCATGCGACGATAATCTGGTAACAGCGGTGAGAACTGGATTCTTGAATCAATCTCTGTTGCAGTCTTCCTGGATATAGTGGGTGCGTTTGATAACGTAGATCCATTTATACTGTTAGAATATCTGAAGGAAGTTCCTACTCTTTTCAGGAAATTTGTTTAGGAAATTTGAGAATCTAATCAGCGTCAGATAATTCAGTTTTATCGCAGACGGGGAATTACATGGCTCATACATCGCATATAAGGGTACGCCACAAGGATCTACTTTAAGTCCTTTATTATTTGATCTCAGAAATCTCGGTCAACATCTTCACATAAATACTCGCTTCCTGTAGTATGTAGACGATAGTATTGTATTCCACACACTACTACCGGAATCAATGATGCTATTGAATCTATTCAGTAAACAAGATTTATGAGTATCTGAGATACAGAAATTTGGAGGTGACCTCACATAAATTTAACTGGATAAGTTGAACTTAATCATTAACGAGAACGTAATTCCTAGAGTACATTCGCATCATTTTTGGGAGGTTGTCTTGGATTACAATCTAAAGGCAGAAATCATCTGAGATATTTGATAGACAAGGGTAGAAGAATTTCTTGATATCAACTCTATCGGGTGTTGCCTGCTCGCATCCTGATCTCCTTCTCAATGTTTAGGGCCACATTTCGCAGCGCTGTGGAGTATGGATATCAATGCTTCAATACATAAATTTAAATGGATAGTAACAGGGATTCGGAAATAAGGGGAAGGGGGAGGCATCTATACCAATCTCGACTCAATCAGGTTTGCAAATCCTACGAATAAACATCTGACATAGTGGACATCAATGGCCTAGTTATCAACCTTTGGGTTGCCTAGCCAAAATCTAGAAAAGAAGAAGAAGAAGAAGAAGCCATATTAGCATCGCCTTAAGAGTAATACATCACGAAAAACATAACAAAAACAAATATTTCTGGAAATGATGTCATAAGTATAAAATATGTATAGAGTGTTAAAATATTGCAAATGTTATCAATGCTGTTAAAACTTCTTTAAAATGCTCGTAGCGTGATGCAAAAATTATATCAGATTTCGAATTTAATCCATTTTCTTACATTTTTATGTGGGACATTTCAGACACGAACTTTCTTCCTAAATATCTTTTATTGTCTAAAATTTTTGTGTTTTTCCAATCAAACTCATGATCGAATTGCATCCTATGTTCGGAAATGACAGATAAACTTTCCGTTTTCTTATTAATATCATCTTTGTGTTCAATTATTCTCGTCTTTAATTGTTAACTACTCTGTCCAATAAGATTATAATTTTTAAAAATCTAGTCTATAAAATTAATTGCAAAAGTTGTAATGCGTTTTATGTTAGACAGACTTTCCACGTAAAACGCGCGAAAAAATGTAAAAAAATCGATTTTAAATTATTTGACTTTAAAAATGATCTTGTTGGTTAGTTTTTATTATCATATTCGTAATCAGGGCATCAAAATACAGTAATATGTCAATCGACAAAAAAATCGAGGCAAGAAAAAATTCAGTATCAACTTCACGACGTGAAACAAGTCGATATTCATAGTGAATTCTTACATTTAAGATTGTTTTAAGTACAACCTTAAGATGTCGTAGGTCAATGTCCGAGGACTGTATTAACATGTTGAATACCGTCCCATGTTTAATGTTCACAGTGGATAGCTTTCTCCTTATGAACAGTCCATAGACAGAGAGAGCAGAAATTTAAATAAAGATTTAAAAACATTGTTCCACTGCACACATCCCTTCCACCATGAGCTGTGTTCAGATTTCCTGCCCTAAACAACCAAAAAGCGTACAGATTCCTTTTGAATGTCTTTATTTGGCGCTTAGGTGCAACGTTCAGATTCTTATTCTATCCACCCGCGAGAATAAAAAATCACCCATTTCACTCGGTTTCTTGAATCGGATGGAATGGATGGTACTGGCATATTAAAGACTTCCTGTGCTATCCCAGCATGTTTAACGTGCATCTATAGAAAAATTTAAATTTCAGATTATGTCTGCTATAAACAACGTTTCCAACAAGCGACACGGTGTGACACAAGGATCATATCTTTGTTTAACATTGGAAAACAATAGGGATGTAATGATCCATTGTGTCACACCGTATCACTTGTGTCGCTTGTTGGAAGACACACACAGTATAAATCATAACTCAAAGGAAATCAACTATTTAATCATCTATTAAGTTATAGATTGAGACTCAAGATATTGGTAAGATATCTTATATCTTTTATCATTATTATGTATATTTTATTTATATATAGGCTGCGGTCCGATTCATGTCCAACGCTCACAATTCTCACGATGTTAATCGGTTCATTTTATCTCGGATCGCCTGTTGGTGTGGATGCAATCACGAGGCCCATAACCTGTGTATCATCAATAATGGATCATATTCAATGTAAAACTGTGTTATTGCATTCGATGGAAATTATACTCGAGGATTCAGAGAATGATGATGAAAATTTAAATCTCATAAATGTTATAATCTCGATCTAATCAATCATATCTAATTATTGAGAAACAATTAATATTATTAATTAATTAATATTATTAATTATTATTATTATATTATTATCAATTACATTTAATTATTTTTAGTAAGCGATTATACTATCTGGATGTATCTATTCCACATTCATAATTCATATTAGTCCTCTTTTCCTGCTCAAATAAAGTGGACGCTCATGCCGACCTTCTTCGAATCATGGTCACCATGAGCACGCAAATTCAAAAATCCATGACGTCATTTTGTTCACGCAAAACGTTTAGGAAGTGAATCGGACCGACCGTGAGCGTTGATAGTGCTATAAGTATGAATCGGACTGCGGTCATAATTATATATAATTTATATCAAATCTGATATATTTTTGTTTATTTGCTATAATCGATGCTTATAGGACACTCTTAGAGTGCGTTCAGATTCCCAAATCACTCTGGTACTTTTCACTAGGCTCCGCCCACTCAGAGATCATCCATCCGATAATGAATCTAAACGCAGTCATAGATGGGAGTCGCTTCACGTGAAAGTCATGCTCTAAGCAGGGGAACGCTTAACCAGATTGCGTGTTAAATAACCATCAAAATAACCTTGTCAGTAATTTTCATATTTATAATCAGCACACCAAAACAGTAATATACCAATCGACAATAAAATTGAAGGGTTCCCCTTTTCGGAAGTCCATCCCTTTTTTCTATACATATATTGATATATATATTGACATTTAGCTTTGTAATCTATTTAAAAATAATAAAATATTAATATTGATAAGAGTAATAATTCTAAGGTATAATAACAGAATAATCTAAACATTTCAAAACGTCATTGGATGTTGATCGATTGGACACTGCCAGATTGGACACAATTCGAAATATAATCCTTAGATTTCAATTAAAAATTATTTCATTGCATGTCAAAATCACCAAATTGATATCGATCGATTGGACATTAATCGATTGAACACCAATTCGTTTAGACACCAATCGATTGAATACCGATCGATTCGACACTTACCCTCCTACTAAGGGATGTACGGCTTCTATAATTGTATTATTATAAAAGGAAAGATTCAGTATCAATTTCATAACGCGAAACAGATCGGTATTTATAATCGATTCTTACATTTAAGACTGTCTCAAGACTATGACAATCTTAAGAGAATGTCATAAGTCAATTCGAGGACTATATTAACATCTTAAGATATTTAAGATAGTTTTAAAATAAAAACGGACTATGAATAGTCCCATGTTTCATGTTTCACAATTGTAATCCTTGAATTTCATATGATATCCATAGACAGAGAGGAGATTTAGAGAGAGACACCAACGTCCAACTGCATATGCACACACCATATTATCCTTTCCACGGTTTCGGCTTTCTACGCGAAGCGACTTTCACCCCACATTCCTCCCCTCAAGATGATCAATCGATTGTCCAAACGATCGGTGTTCAAATGATCGGTATCCAAACGACCGGTATCTAATCAATCAAATTGCGCAGTATTTATATAAAATGAAATAATTGAAATCTAAATTACATGGCGTTATGTACAGTTTTTTTTTCTAAGACAGATATTTCACTTCGTGTTCAATCGAGCAATATCTAATCGATTGGTGTCCATTTGATCATTGTCGAATTGTTGTCTCAACTTGTCATGTCCAATGATTGAACGTATCCAATTGAGCGTGTCAAATCGAGTGATGTTCAATCATACTGTATCCAATTGTGTGTCACTTTATTTTATAGCCCATTTTTTTGTTGAAAAAGAAAGAGAGATTTTGTTCACACATCAATAAAACATATATTTCAATATAAGCCCGTTCTATAATACGTTGTCATAAGCCGTAAGAATTGATTAAGGCCTGTTACACAATAGGATCACAAACCGTAATCCGTAAGAAATTAACTAATCATAGTTATTATTTTCATATTCAACTCTGATTGGCCAATTTTTTACGACTTATGACGGCTTGCGATCCTATTATAGGATAAGTATAATCACAGTTGAATGTGAGAAGAATATGACTGTGATAGGTCCATTCTTACGATTTATGGTTCACGATATTGATATACGATGTATTGTGAAACGGGCTTTAGGGTGCCGTCCCATGTACACGGACTTGGAATGACGGAACGGATTTCTTAAGCCTGTTCTACAATAGGTCGCAAGTCGTAAACTGTAAGAAATTAGCTAATCATAGTTGAATATGAAAAAAATAATCAATTAGAATTAGTTAATTTCCTACGGCTTATAACTTGCGATTATATTATAGAACAGGCTTAAGGACTGCCGCAGACATTTCTATAACAGTAACCTTAAGACGTGAACTTAAACCGATGAACCAATTAGGATACTGCTTTAGATCTACATATTCTAATGGAAATAAAAATAGCACTAAACTTATCCATAAATCGAGTTTCAACCGGTTGAAATTCATCTTATTGCGAGATTATGGATAAGTTTATTATTATTTCCATTTCCATTAGATTATGTAGACCTAAAGCAATATCCTCATATTGGCTCATCGGCTTTCTTACCAACGATATACAAACGATATGGAATCAACGGAATGTCACGTCAGTTGAAGATTATGTCCGACTATTGTTAACGATCAAAAATTTTGACAAGTTTGAAGAAAAAAATTAAAATAACAAAATGAACAGTAACACGGTAATAATAATTTAAAATCGGTAATAAAATGTTAGCAAAATACAATTTTCGCACTCTCTTAAATACTAGAATAGCACGTCAACTTGGCATATTTCTTGTCTTTCACAATAATTTTAACATTAGTAATAATACTACTACTTCTTCTTCATTCATGTTATAGATTTACAAAAGAAGTTTCTAAATATTTATTTTAATTTTTAGATTCAAGCAATTAGATTCAGTTGAACATGTCATTTCGTTTCATAAGAATTTTTCTCTATCAGTCCTATGTAGCCAAAATTAAATTAAATTTTAATTACAAAATATATTTCATTTTTTTTTTATAATTCAGTATTTTTGAGTATTCAAAATAATGCTATAAGTAAGATAATTGCATAAATTATGTATATTACTGCTTTAATCCCTGATAACACAGAAGGATTTCTTAAGGACTTCTTAACTGCACGAACATTGAAATATTAAAACCGTCAATAATGTTGTAATGTCTGAGAAATCTTTGCAAAATTGCAATTTCAAATGTCTGCTTCGATCTGCAAGAAACGTTTTTGAAATATTACGGAAATATTTATACAATCTTTCAATAATATTAATGCAATATCCTCTTTAATTTCATTTGCAAGAAATGTTAATTTCATTGCAGAAATGTAAAAAAATGTATATATGTGAACAGGTCAAAATTATATTCAACATTAAAATATTTAAAATGCAATGAAATATAAAATACTATGAAAATCTTAATTAATATTTGAATTATAAAATAGCGAATTTTCAACTTTTCGATTTGAAATACAAATTATTTGCATTTTAGATCAAATGACTGAATATTATTTATGTACTCTATAATTCAAATATTAATTAATATTGACAGTATTTTGAATTTTGTATTTTAAATACTTTAATGATGTATTTATTAGCCCTGTATGCGCGCGGGAATAAATATTGTTAATAAGAAATATTTTATTAAATCACAATATTTTTATTAATTCTTATGTTATTAAGTCACAATTATAAATTTATTGTATATATTAAATATGCTAAATATATAAAAATATATAAAAATATGAATTATTTCATATTGAAAATAAGTCTAAGAAGTTTTTATTTATAAATACACTTCATCCTCTATCTACAACAGTATATATATATATATATATATATATATATATATATATA
>Ga0157363_1004865_pt1 | contig 12477 bp, 4 predicted proteins | sample AttsexASBM1_FD_111477 | JGI IMG/M metagenome (GOLD analysis project Ga0157363, IMG submission 111477) | Fungus gardens microbial communities from leaf cutter ant in Ribeirão Preto, State of São Paulo, Brazil - Atta sexdens ASBM1 | ecosystem: Host-associated > Fungi > Mycelium > Unclassified ...
TCATTATTGCATTATATAAATGTAGAAATGACTAAACATATTGTATACAATAAAACAAACATTTAATTTTTTTTTAAATAAAATCCTAAATTTATATTTATAGGGTTTTTGAACATATTTATTGCAGCTTTTGTATTTTTATAATTACTTATATAATTAATTTAATACATGCGATAAAAAAAGGAATCAGAATTATATTTAAAAATATGTATAATTATTTTGAAATATAATATTTTGTATTATATACAATTGTGTGAACAATGTAATTTATTTTACAGTGGAAGTCAAGATGGTGCGTTATGCGGAAATTATCGCCAGTAGCAGGTAAAGTCTCACGTTTGTTTTTAAACAACGCGATTGCTAACAATAGTCTTATTGTTTTATCGTTCATTTACCTTAAACGAGTTAATAATAATGTGTTTAATTAATGAGACTTTGATAAGATTGCGTTAATAGTATGCATATGCAGATTTATGTTGCATTATGGTTGCATTACATTGTGAGTGAAAGAAGGGAAATGAAGAGAGCAATAAGATAATAAACAGGAAACATTATACTCTCCTAAAACGTTTTTACGTTTTGCTTCTACTATCATGTTGATACGAGCAGTATCGCAATTTGCATAATAGACCCCCTCTTATCTTTGCTATGTTGTCTACTTGGCAAACTGTGCAGAATGGATTATACTTGTTTTTACACGATGTTCTTTGTTTTGGTTTTATGGTCGAGGAAATTTTTGAATTTACTGCAGAATAAATATCGTTTTGGCTCGTTATAAGTTAACGTGTTTATAAAAGTGAATTATAACAGAATACTGTCATCCATTTTTTTCAGATAAACAAAATTGATTTAAAATTCATGCAATAAAATTATATTAATTGATTCCGTTTTATATGATATAGTAACACAACGTTGCGAATATACATATATTTATAATAAAACATATCACATTTTATAACAAAGTCTGGTTTCGTATAATTAAACTGATTAATTAACAGTTTCAATTTAAAATATTGTTGGCATAATGGTTCCATCTGTTTGTAAAATTAACTCTGTAGCAGCTAGATGACCGATTTTTGTATTTCGTTACAAAATTGGTGAAATTTGTCATCAAAAAATTAATTAGTTCCACTTTTCATTCCCTATGAAGGACCCTTCCTGCTTGTTATCAGTACAAAGGACCCCACCTTTGGACCTTCCTAGGGTGACAGCTGGCACATCTGTTGCTGCCTAAAGCAACAAAAAAGTTTCCAAGAACGGCTTTGCTCCTGGCAATAACCATTAATACATGATCCCTATGTAACTTGAGGGTATTTTTGAACTAAGAATTCAAGCACTTCATAAATTTTCCTTAGGCTGGACTTAACGAGGAAAACGTAAACATATGACGAAATTTATTTCGAGATATGTATCGTTAAATGTTTCTGTAAATGGGAATGCGTTTTTTATATCTTTAATATTTAATACCAGGAAATAATATTGATTTTTTAAAACGTTGAATTTATATATAATAATAAATATCAAACATTAGTTGTTTCATATGTATGTTTCGTATATACACATTTCACATGAGAAAATTTTTGTGTAATTTAAGAAAAGGAATGAACAAAAGAAATTTTATGCAACATTAAAATAGATGCAAAGTAAATGAATATTCTTTTTTTTATTAACAGATTGCTTGCATTTGCAACTTTATGGGGATAGTAAGGATCGTTACAAGCAAGGTCAAACAAAAGCGTCCCTAAGCTTGCAACACTTTTTGGGAGTGGAGAGTGGTTTCACACTTGACAAAGAATCCAATACGATTGCTATAATTTGCCAAGACGTGACAGTCGTTCTCGCATTTGATACGCGAGAGCGATTGATACAGTGGCAAGTTAAGATCTCGAATAATTTAGGTGAAGGTAAGCTATCGCGAAAGAAAGATAGCGAAAAGCATTATATATATTATAAAATACGCAGAATACTATGCAAAATTCTGAGCTAAAAATTATTATCTTATATATTTAATTAGTCAATTTTTCTCGATAGATCAGCAATTCTTGATACTCATCTCCTCGGTACCATCAAAAGCGAAATTCACTAATGGGCCAGCGCATTTGCATATTCAGGACCGTCGTTTCTGCATCACCATCGGCGTGCCTCCTCGACTCGTCGGTATCTGGGAAATTGCGCATCTCCGACGATACGGTGTAGTCGAAGGCAGATTTTGTTTCGAGGGTGGTTCGAGATGCGGTCGGGGGGAGGGACTGCACGTTCTAATAACCGATCAAGGGGACGATATAGTCAGGACGTTGCATTTGGCAGCCGAGGGAAAGCTTACTACGAAGAAGCGATCGCCGCTTGGTAGAGAACTGTCGACGCAAGACAGCCCAGGGCGACGCCAGTGTTCTCGCGCCGAGACTAGAGCCAGCGATTTCTTCTCTTCGGTCGTATACTCAACGTCAACATATGAGGAACCCTGCGACAGCTGCAAGAATGAGAACTCGCCGTATTGGTCATCCGCGGAGAGTAGACAGCAGACGGAGCTTGACGGCGATTACAGCTGCAGAGACACGATGTCCATTTCAGAGTTACCTGATCAGCAGCCTGGTGGCGAGTGGCGTAGTTGTTCGCTCACTCGTCAAGGTGCAACGGGCCTCGAGAGATGCGCAAGTTGCATCAGTAAACTCGGTACTGTTTCGAAATCATCAACCTTAATCACCACGGCTACTATAAGCGGCATAAGTAGTCCCGCTGCGAGCACGTTGAACAATTTATGTCACTTACAACCCCGTACTTTCGACCGGCTTTCTTTGTCCTCCTACAGCAGCAGTAGTCATGAGAGCGATTATTCTAGCTCGCAACAAATCGAGTGCCAGTGTGGGCAGTCGAAAACCGCCCAGTCTCAGACGGCACAAACGACGACGACGGCTCATCAAATGTCACCGAGCCCGAGCATGTTACCGCCGAGACCGCCGAAACCGTCCCAACCATCTTCACTGCCAACTAGCCAGTCCGTCATTGCCAAGAAACCTAAAAAACCACCAATGCCACTGCCTACCGAACAGCAAATCTGTGTGCACGCTCGAAAACAACCAACTCTGCAGACTCAGCAACAATCCCTACAACCTCAACAACAGTCCCAACAACCCGTAGCACGCGGTACTGCGGGACCTTACGAGAACTATGACATTCCGAAAACGATTCTGGGACATCATATGCTATTGGAGCAAGGTCCGCAACCGGAACAGTATTACGATACACCAAGGAAAATAAAAGAATGTCTCACATTGCCGAAAACTTATCCTAATTACGACACACCTCAGGTGCCGCAGGCTGTGGTCCTGCAAGGATGTGGATGTCCTGCGAAACTCACAGTACAGTCACCTAGATCTTCGGGATGTCCTTGTCACAATGTTATGAGCTGGGCCGGCTTTGTTCTACCTTACTGCCGACGCGGTGCGGGAATTGAACCTACCGGTGTCACGGTTCATCCCGTAAAGCTTTCAGGTGAGGGCAAAATGCCAGTGGTAAATGCCAGTGGAGAAGTTGCCATTTATGCAACAGCCAAAAGAGTAAATAAAAATGATTCAACTGACGAGAAAGCTACGGAGAACTGCGGCTGTGCCGCGGAAAATAAATCGAACAATTACGAAAACGTTGAACCGGTAATAGACACGCAACCGGAAGCAAAGCAAGCGAATTATGTGAATATTGATTTTACTCAATCACTAGAACATTACGAGAATAGCAAGGATGTTTTAACGAAGAGTAGTATCTCGCAGGAAGAGATTGAGAAATTCGCGAATCAATTGAAAGAACCAGCACCCGAAGCGCCGAGTGACAATGCTTCGAAGATTTGTGAGAAATGCGGTCACGCGAAGGAAAAGGAAAACGATTATCTGGTCATGGATCCGGACAAACAAACTCCGAAGAAATCATTCCCCGCTTATTTACCGATGCAACCGGCTCACAACGCTTGTTCAAAGGAGATTTTGTCAAGACTTTGCAGTGGTATTAAGAGTTCCAGCAATCCGACATTATCGGGATCCACATTGCTCGAGGTGAATAAGAAACGTTCTGACTCGGAGTATCGGGTGCCAGGATCAGCAATGTTATCCAGCCCGTACCTTAGGCGTCGTTTTCTGGACGTAGGTAATATTGAGTCCGGTGGTAGCATAGGTATACTTCTCAGGAAACGATCTTATTCTGCGGAATCCGCACATTACTTGGACGACGAGAGCCACACTTTTCCGTCCACGCTTACCATCCACAAGTGCTCGAGCGAAACGGATAAGAATTCTTTGATAACCGGCGAGTCGCATAACTCATGCAACTCTGAAAGCAAGATCAGTAGTAATCACGACAGTGGGCAGATATTGACAGTTGCGTCTCAGCCGTCGTTCATTAAGATCCGACGCTCATCGTCCGTACCATCCAAAACCGGGCATAATAGAGATTCCTCGAGCAGCAACGATTCTGGCGTCTCTACCGGTTCTCTGAGTCACCGAACAGCAGAGTTTGTGGAGTTTGAGTTATCATTGGCGGCACCCGCCGCCTCAGCAGTAAAGCAGAATATGTTATCTATCTGCAGCAAAAGCCCACCACCCACATGCTATCACAGCAGCTTGCCGAGGAAGTCTAAATCCAGCGATCCTCTCCGTGAAATTTCCTTTCAGTTCCAGAAGATCAAGATACCAACGAAATCTTCATCCGCGGAGGCCGATATACCCACGTGTTTACCGAAGACCACGAAGGGCTTCAACAGCCCCGGTGAAGTTTCTAATGCACCTTATATCGACTCACGAAGTACTAGCAGCGGTACCTCCGACATGTCAGATTACATCGAAACTTTGTCGTTGTCTTCACACTCTTCGTCCGATACGCCTGACAGCCTTAGGTAGGTTCTTATATATAACTGCAACTCTTGCAAAAGTTTTATTGTCTTAACTTCTTAATTTATATACAACTCCATTAAAATACATAAAGTTATATAGAATGTTTTATAATTTCTGAAATATACAGAGTGCCCGATAATTATTGACGAAGCTGCAAATAGAGCAGACCAAAGACTGAAGAAAAAAGCTATTTTGTGATTTTTGCAATAATTAATGAGAAATTAATTTATAAAAATTTGCTATTCAGCTTGCATTCGCGCGATAAGAGATAGTTCAACGTTTACGATTGCTAAACTTGGGAGGAGCAATTTGTAAGTAATAATGTGCCGCTCGCCTTGATTTTAATAAAGCGCTTCTCTTACTGCAACTTGCCGAGAAATTGGATGCTATAATTGATTAGCGGATATCTATATAAATATCTATAAAAATTAATTTCTCATTAATTATTGCGAAAATCGCAGACTTCTATTTAATTTTCGCTCTTATCTGCATATAAGAAACTTTGTCAATAATTACACTTTGTATATTATTCTGAAATATATAATAAATTTTTGAATTTTATTTTCTATAAATTCTTTTTCGTATATAAATTTTATTGATTTAGTTTTCAAAGTGAAAAACTTATTTATTTTAAAACTTTATTTTTTGTGACTGTGTAACTAAACAAAACAATCATGTATATATAGATTAGGAGGCAGAACAGTAGCAACGACTCTTCGACCTCGTAGCGGAAAGGAGTACTATAAGATTGATCGAAGTATCTTGGTGGAACAAGGACGGATTCTCACAACGGCATCTGCTAATTATGCAAATATCACTCCAGTGTTAGAAAAGAGCGAGTCGCCATCACCTGGTTATATGAGTAGTTCACCCTTTGAGCAACCACAACCTACTCGTGAGCATTTTCTATTCCCCGAAGTAAGTATATAAGAAAATAGATTATGTCTAAATTAATCTAGATGTATGACATCAAATTCTGACAATAGTTTAAATATCTTGACATGGAAGAAACAATTAATGATTAGAAATGTTATTTGTCTTACTCAGTAGTTTTTGGTGTATATTAATATCATATTTTTCTTTTTGCAGGAAGCTTGAATAATATTGTTTGGGAAAGAGAATTAAAAACTTCAAGTTCCTAGGAATTCCAAACAAAATGAGTAAGAATATTCACGGTAGAAATTATAATTGGGGCATTGTGACTATTTACACTATACGCGGATATCTGGGGTTACTTACAAGCACACTTTCGAAATCATTAGATATATACCAATATATACGTAGTATAGTATGCCAAATAATCAAAAATTTATAATTCTTAAGAACACGAGAGCGCTCTTTAATCAGATTTGGACGTTCGTTTCATTGATGTTTTTGTAAAGTCTTCCTCTAAAGAGCACAATCATAATCTTAAAAAATATAAAAAAAAGAAACATCAATCTACAAAAATCTAGGTACTAGCGTATAGTTGAAATAACGTCAGTAATCAAACACTTCCTACAACGACTCAAACAATTTCTAAAATATGCTCAATAAGAAACTAATAGTTTGTATAGTAAGAATCCTGCCCTAGAGTAAAAAGATATGCATCTTATACTTTATATGGGTATACTTTATATATCGTTTTTTAAATACTTTCTTATTTTGTATGAGTATTTCTATATAGACTATTGTACAGTCATCTTTGAAAAAATTGAGATTAATAACTCTTAGAATTTCAAATCAGAATTCTTAAAATTTTATGCATCATTAAATTAAGGTGTTTAGATCGTATCCCTTTTCGATTCTACAATTTGAAAAAACATTGAACGCTAGTTTATATCTCTTTTTAAACTTCAGGAATTCAAATTGGAGGCGTATAAAATAGGAATGGTTCCAATGTGATAACTTTGCAAAACATTGAAAACATCACAATTGCAGTTGATTATCTGTTCTCTATAAAATTTTAAGAATTCATATTTGGAGAATACCTTTAGAGACCGTTTGTTTGTACTGATTGAAAAAAATATCTATCCACATTCTATACAACCAAAAAACATGCACTGAATGTAGTCAGTTGCATAACATTCACAGGGTTTTCATACTTAAAATTACTTTTTAAAGATTAAGATAAAATGTTACAGCCTTTAATGGTCTTCTTTCTAACGGGACAAACACGGTGTGCATAAATACCATAGTTTCTGGGCAATCAAAGACGATACTATATATAGATTATAAACAAGTATTTCTGAATAAGATTTACAAAATGTGTAAAGCTCGAGTTTCAAAACTTCGATAGTCATCAAAGAACATTTCCAATTTTTATTGCAACATATTTTTTTAAATCATTTATCTCTTACATTTTAAATATTTTTACTAAATCTTTTTGATATCATTTATTGTTGCATTGTACTTAATATAATTCATACTTAAATATTTAATTGTGATTAGTGTGTGCTAGACACACGTTTCCACAAAGCGTTTACCAAAAATTTATTTATTCTAACGGTGCATATTCTATTTAATATATTAGAAACAAATAGATACTTATTAAATTAAGTAATATATTTACAACGATTATTTTAAGTCTAAAACTATATATGATATTCTATTTCTAATATCTTTCTTTAGAAATAAATGCATACATGAGCACATTTTATTTTGTGCTTTTTCTATTTTTATTTCTTTTTATTATTCTACTTTTACGAGAGGAGATTACAAATTTATGAGAAGGAATATAATTCATATGATATTGCACATACAGTAAATATATCATGCTGAGGAAGTTAGCATAATAGTGATATTAAAACGCAATAATAAAATCTTAGAGTTATACATAAGGCCGATATAATCAATGCACAGAATTCTGTTTTATATCTATTATACATTATTATATTACCTGGCAAGTAAATCAAACTAATATGTATGATAAAAATCATAGATGTTGCCATCAATAATCAATGCAGATTTATAAGCATTGAACTTGCGGGACAATACATATTGTATGTAAGATGTGTTATAGATTGCAACAGCATTAATAGCTTTATATCATAAAACGATGTTTTTTGATGTTTAAAAGAATAGAAAAAAATTTAATTTTTATTTTCTTAGATATTTCCAAATATTAGATATTTCCAAGAATTTTTTATGTCATGCGAAGTTGTCTTGCTGTTGCATTCTTATCATATCTTGTTATATCATTCCTGAACTAACATATGGAATTGTTTTTCCATTAGGCCAAACTTTAACACATCATTGTTTTGTACACGAGAGAATATTTTTTATTTTTAAAACTTTATCCGCTTGTGTTCTATATGATACACTGTTATAATAGCATTAAATCCGTAAAGTCTATTGCAATATGCATTAATTTAGATTAAAGACATAATGTTCTTTCACAATGTGTAAAGATATACGTGCAACTGATTTTATATAAATTATAAAAGAGTATTAAAGAGTAGTATTATTACAAGACTGAGAAATAGTGGGGTAATGAATGGTAGGAAATATCTACAGCGCTAGAATGTATAATTTATATGTACAGGCCTATGCACAATTGAATTATTTGTGAAAATTTTTAGTTCCTCTGTATTGAGCATTTCACAGAAAAGTTAATATTATTGAACATGCAAACAAAAATATTCTCTTTTGCTCTTTTTTTTTGCTTAAAGTGTATAGAAATTATACAATAGTTAACTGCATCAAATAGAGTAGAAATCTTAATGAAATACTGTATACAAAAGCGATTTATAGAAAGTGATACTAAGACACATTAAATTAAAACGAAGTTTGCGTATATCGGATAGATATTTTACGCAAATATAATGATACATAAAATAATTGAATTTATATTCCTCTTTATCTGGATTTCTACATCCCCAGGAGATTCATAAATTGTAATATCTTCAAAAAAATTTATAAGTTAGAAAATCATCATATACTATGATCTGCATATATGTGTTCGCGTGCACAAACATAAAACAAAAGTGAAATTGCATGCATTTGAGTAGAAGAATGTATTGAGTAAATTTTTTTACATATGTAATTTTATTGCATGACTGATTTTATTTCTTTTCTCTTGTTGATTTCCTATATATTTTTTAAATATCATTCGTATATTATAAAATTATACATATTAAATATCATTCGTATAATATATGTATATACATATATGTGTATACATATAAGTTAAAGTCAAATTTATATTTTAAAATTTTAAATTAATGATCAATTAACTTAAATATTTTTCTGTCTTAAGTATCATACGTGTGAAGTAGAAAATCACTCATATAAATACATGCTAGTCAGGAATCAAGTACTGTATTGTAGTCATTATATATTTTTACTGCAAAGAAATTGTATATTATACGTAGCTTAAAAAGTAAGCACATGTTTACTAATTTATTTCATTCTTAGAATTATTTTTTAGTTTGAAAGAATTATGGACCAAATATTCATTAATCTTAACGAAAATGAAGAGAAAAATATTATCATATATTTTATATTGATATATAACTTTCAGAAATAATAGTATAATAAGAGCAGATACTTAAGTTGAACCGAAACATTCGTCTTATTGTACTTTTTTATATAATTGTTATTAACTAAATTTCGCACCAGCTCATAGTAATTCTATTTCCTATATATTGAACGAATTTTATTATTCTATTCGCTCTTATCACAAATCTGTCTTGATTATACAATACTAAAAAATTGCAACATTTTTATTGCTGTTTTTGTCTTGTGAGCGTTTCGTAGTTTTATTTAAAATAAACACCTCAAGTATATTTATAAAATAAATTACATGTGCTAGCTTTTAAGCTCAAAAAACCATATCTAAGAATTTATGAATAATGCATATTAATTAATTATATATAATTATATATATAATTAATCAATATGTATATACATACACGCACACACACACACACACACACATATATATATATATATATATATATATATATATATATATAAACTAGAAATAAGTTTCAAAGGGTATTATCAATGCTCTATTCGTAATCGTTGTACATACTTTTGATGTAGTCTTAGCATATTAAATCTTTTATTTTGTGATTCGAGAATGTAGACATCGTAAAGCGAATTTCAATTGTACATACTATGTATCATGACGAAATGCGCTCAAAATATCTTCAAACAATTTTATAAATAATTGAAATAATAGCGATTTAGTTACTCTGTGAATACATTTTATAATGTATTGGAATAAGCATTTAATTCGATTTAAGAATATACAGTTTCGAAATTGTATATCTATGATATTGAAGACACTTCGTATATTTTTAATTTTGATATTTTCATTCACGCCGCTTTATCACTTGTAACAGTACAGAAATTAAGACTGGCTGTTTTTTATTTCGTACGCTATTGGTGTTGAAAAGAGCTGTTTTCAATTATTGTTTAAGAGTTGATTCAAATTATTCAATATTTAATCATCAATTTTTATATCTAAAAATTAGTTATTTTAAACGATTTTATTTGGCCTTCTGCAGTAATATATATTTATAATTAGAGAAAGAGAGATTAGATAATAGAATCACAATCGAAAAGTGAATAAAATCTATTTCTTCTGGCAATCTGTTCTACAAAATCTATAAAATTTGCTTCGTGCTTTAATAATACGAAGTAAGTGTCAACACCTGTCGGTGCTGTCGCATTGCATGTCCGTTTTACGAAAAAGAAATGAGATAATATTTAGAGAAATTTTATATAAGAGAAAGAAAAAAATCGTCCATCAAAAACTAATTTTTCTCCTTTTATACAAAGTCTTAAAAAGGTGTATACTGATAGCAAAATTTTACGTGACTTGTAAAATTTCTTTACGAAACTTACATATGGATAATTACTTACTATAGATAATTTAGACTTTATTTTTAAAATTATTTACAACGAAATGAAGGCAAGCTCAAAAAGTGTTATTGAGAAGGAAAATAAATATGGATATTCTAAAACATCAAAATAAATTTTAATTGCTATTTGTATACACTTTATTTATATCTTATATAGAAAAAGAATCACGGTATAATATGTAGAACAGGTATTGTATTCTAAACACTTTCAGATGACTGGTGAGACTTTAACTCTGTTATCGAGAGATTGAAAAGTATATAAAAGCCATCTTATTTTCTGAAATCATTATAAATGAAATTGTGTGTATGTATCACTAGGCCATCCCGTCAGATCGTAAGAAAAGTAATAAAGTATAATAAGTAACGGAGCTTATGTATTAAATCGTCGAACGCATTTCACGAAGAAGGTTATTTACTTCGAACTTTTGTAATCACGATAAGAAGATAAGCGGAGGAGAGGTCAAACGAATTAATTAAATTATTATAATACGCCGTAAATAAATTATTAAAACTCATACAGTTTGTAGTAGCTGAGATCATTGATTTACTAAGAAAGTAGAAGAAATAAAGAATTTAAAAAATAACTTTGTGCTCTTGTTATTTTTGCAACCTATCTAGATAAACATTAGAATATTAAGTAAAATGCAAACCAATGATGAAGAAAACCGAAAGGTTCGCGAGTTGATTTCTCTTTTTCAAATTATCCAAAATATACTATGCTTTTTTATATCTTTTACAAATAAAATCTAATGACGTTATTAAAAAGTAATTATTAAATACCAACTTGGAAAGCTGAATGATTTTATGAAATTTTTTTCATATTTACTACGCCTTAATTTTTCTTACGTATTTCTACAAAAGATTCAACAATAAACAATTTTAGAATATTATTATATATCGATTGCCTTACTTAAACGAAATTCTGCACATCGAAGTGCGATACTGAACAATTCTTCGCGAAATATCTTTATATTGATAAGATTATTAATGCATAACGTGCAACGGATAAAAAAAATGTATCATTTATTCTATCTTTATTGGACGCAAACGAACTCTTAAATTTTATTAATTTAATAAATTTTCTAATCAAGAAGTGATACGATAATTATGAAAAAACAATTTCATAGCAATATATTTTATTAGATAATAAGAAAACATATGTTTAAATTTATGAAATATATAGCGTAATAAATCATGATTATAATATGTTGATAAGTTGTCAATTGTTAAAGGTATTTATTATTGGATATTTTGTGATAATCGATAATGTCTTTAATCGAGAGTTTTTGTACTTTATCGATAATAAAATGACAAAAATTAAAGATGAAAAAGTTGTTGAAGAAATTGTTTGTTAAGAGAATAAATTTTTCATAAGAGTGTAAATAAATAAACGTTCTGTAAATTTGATATTCAACAATATGTTTTATTTTATTAATGATATAGTATTCATCACGGTAACATTGACAAATATTAATCTATATAGCTCCAACCTTTATTTCTTCAACATTAACTATATTTTTATTACAGATATACTTCACAAAAATACAATTTTAATTAATTTCTTATTTTTATAAGAGTAGTATGAGTAATAAAAATATCGTTTCACAAATATTCGATTCCATATGTTCGTGTTAATGTAACATGAATAATTTTTCTTTTATTAAATAACTTTTTGTCATCACAGTTTTTATCTTTTCTAATACACAACGCTTGAAATAAAACAATTTACATAATTAATTAAAAAAAAA
>Ga0157363_1004866_pt1 | contig 12476 bp, 2 predicted proteins | sample AttsexASBM1_FD_111477 | JGI IMG/M metagenome (GOLD analysis project Ga0157363, IMG submission 111477) | Fungus gardens microbial communities from leaf cutter ant in Ribeirão Preto, State of São Paulo, Brazil - Atta sexdens ASBM1 | ecosystem: Host-associated > Fungi > Mycelium > Unclassified ...
CATCAAAGTTTAACTGTGCCTAAAACTTAAGAATAATCAGAACGAATAAATTGCGATGCAATCAAATGGTATAGATAATATATATAAAAAGAAACATAAAAAATCTTAGATGTTTTTTTCTGAAATACAGGCATAATGACTGATCATAAATTTTATAATTTCGATGTTTTTTTAAGTTCTCCTTCTAACAGAATGTCGTAACACTTAATCATTGCAATCGATACTCATTAAATCGTACAAGTATTCAGATTCGAAAATATAATAATCCATATAAGAATCAATTGTGCGAATAATAAAATTTCAAAAATATCGGCGTGTCGGGAATGCGGATTCGCAACGAGAACTGTGCGTTCGGGATAAATGAAATGGCATACCGGGCTCGCGATCGACCGAGATAATCGAACCTTCCTCTAACGGTGTTACGTTCGCAGATTTACGCACCACCCAACCAACCTGTCGACTGTCTTTATCAAAACGAACTCTACATCTTTATCTCGCGGCATCTCTTATCACTCTATCTCATGCAGATGCGCACTGCTAACGGTGCGTTATAAAGAGGCTAACACTTAACTTATTGTTAATTACACCATTTTATTATCATTTTATTTACAGTACCTATATCTATTACTATTTCAATATCGAAATAGTTCATTGATATGTATATATTGAGAAAGAATATCTGCTCGAGAAATATAAATCAAAATTAAAATCAATATTCGATTATTATGTCTGTATTTTAGGAAAAACTATTTAAAATTTTCTTCTTTTATATCTCTTCCTCGAATACATCATTTGAACGCATCGAAATTTATTCGTGCCGATTCTCGAGTTTTTACTATGAGATACGAATTTATTCTATACTGTAATATTATTTACAATGATTATTGCGTTGCGGTCCAATAAAAGTTTGAAATTGCAAAAATATAAACTGTTTTACATTATGTATCAATCTTATATCATTGGAAAATAGTGTAACGTAAATATGCAGGAAACGAGGAATCTCTTATCTATCACATATGAAATGTTGCAGCTGCGATCTCTCGATGGCACGAGGAAAGAGGAAAATCTACCGGGATAGTAATTCATCGGACGTATAAGAGGCACATGGTGAGCAAGGCGTGGTGGATATTACAATTTCCGCGAGAGTAATTTCGATCCGGATCTGGTTAAGGAAAGAATTACGCTCTCGGAATCGGTGTATCAGACCAATCTATAGGCGAGCACGTGCCTGTTCCAGAACTGTATCCGCGCGGCACTGCGATAAATCTCGCGAGCGAATTTTCGCAACGATGAAGCGCCTGCTGTCAGTCTGACGTTAGTCATTCTATTATCCTCCTCTGTTAATCGTGGTGAAAGGAGAGTACATCGCGGTGAATCCAGTATGATACGCAAGTCTTTACACTAACAATAAATAAATCCGAGATGTATATAAACTTATAAAATAAAAGAGCAGTTGCACGGAACAGGCAATAAGAAAAAGTAAATTTCACTTCTTGTTCGTAAAAGATGATTTCTTAGCAATCATGCGAACAACATCAAATCAAATTTAATTTTCAGATTTCATTAAAATTTTTGTAGAAAAAAAAATGTCTGGTACTAGTAAACAAAATTAATTAACAATTAAAAATTTTATCATCTATTTAAGTCATATAAGATAAACATTCATTAAAGGAAAATAACTACTTTGCCATTCTCTGAACAAAAAGACTTAATTTTAACGTTACCTTCTCATATTACAGAAGCTAATGATTGATGGAAACACATGTTTTAAATGATTCACAAATTTACGTTTGATACCGCGCGATAAATCTTATTTCAATAAAGGAATTTCTCTTTAATCGATTTCGATTGAAAAGCATGTTCTGAAGTTTGCGAACTTTCGGGAAACACATAATTAATTCAACGAGAGAAATTAACCGCATTCTGATGAGGCTCGCCCCTTGGGCCTCCTCCTCCTCCTCCTTCTCCTTCTTCTCCTTCCCTCGGTATTTCCGATCGTCATTGATTGTGCACGAGAGAGCCACTCCCGGACATGCGGATAATCACACAGGCGAATTTTCGGTAAATGCCAATAATCGATACGACCGTACGTAGACATTACTCGACATTCCGCACGATTATGGCATTACCGTATCACTTTTTTCCTCGCTGTGCCGCGAAATACACGCGGAGAACTAACCAAATGCTCGTAGCAATTACTCACTCGACTCGCGAACCTCGATCAGCTGTAGATCGATAACAAAGGTTATCCACGTCATCAATCCCGCTGTTATTATGTTATTATTATCCCCGTCTCTGGCTTACGTTGCACCGCACACGGGAAGATAAAAAATGCAATGCGGGCGCACTTATCCCCGGATGAACAATTGCATAGCTGCGCTAAACTATCGTTCGGTTATCTCCTCTCTCGGAATATCAGAGAGAGAGAAAGAGAGAAAGTATGTGCGCGCGAATTAATTATATTAATTCGCGGAAGTTTAATCTTCGTGAGCAGAAATCAAATGAGATTATAATAATCAAGTTAGGATATTAATAATCATATCAATAATTAATTTTCCTAATTTAATCGATGGGCACGCCTTCTCGATGACACACGCTTCTGATTGAAAATTCTACATTCTATTTTTATTTGCGCAAGAAACTTAAACATCTTGGAAATTATCTTATATGATCATGCATACCGATATCGCGCGTGAGAAATATTAAGCATACAAGAACAGACACGTTACAAAATACGTCAAATTAATATATTATATCAGCCATTCATTTATTTTATGAAAAACAATACACTTTAGCTATGGAAAAAATTGCAACATCTTTCGCAAAAGCAAATTATATTTTACTACAATTATGTAAGAAGCAAAAATCTGGAAAAATATATAGCCGCTATAGAATAAAACAATTAATAAAAAAAATTTCTTAAATCGTGAATTTGTAGCTAATGTTTTAATTCCCGAATAGTTCCTTTAAGAATCTTGTTGTGTACAAGAAATACAAAAATGTAATTAAAAAAAATCTTTATTTCTTCGTGATTACAATATTAAGATGCTGTGCGATGTCACCGCGATTTAACGGGTCGACGACTGATTCCGAGAGTTGAATGAGACAAATGGTGTTTTATTTATCGCATTTTGCTGGGGCGTCGCCTAATAATTCACAAATGAATCATTTAATCACTCGACTGGCATCATATGTGGCCGTTCACTCTCTCGCGGCACGCAACGCCCGTTCCACTTCCTCGTGTCATATTTTTCACGAACGCACATATCGGGAAGGATATTAAAGAAGCACTGGCGATAGAATATCACGGAGAATCTCGTCTGGCGCCTTCCTTATGACCTGCGGTTTGCTTGGTCATATTTCAATCATACATCCAACCAATTTCCAAGATGGAAAAAGAGATAGAATGAAACGCGGCATTTTGTTTCCGTGCGTACGACGAATCGCGGAGAGAGAACGTCGCGTTTATTCGTTGCACCCTCTCAATCGAGAAGATAATAAGGCAACGTTAATTATAGTGAACTTAATAGCTCATGCGGCGTAAATTTATGGATTTGACGAGAAACTCTCTCGCGGCAACGGAAAACGCGCAATCGACGCGAAAGGAAAAATGAATCACCGTGTCGGTGGCCTGGTGCCACAATTTTACTTCGCCAAGCACAAGATTGATCTCATTCGCGCTTGGTAACGCACATACACAATGCATAAGACACATGTACAAATAACAATCACTCACGGATATGAATTTCACGACAAATAAATTATCCGATTAAAACCGATTAAAACGTTCGTGAAGCGAGTCGTTCCTCATTTTGCCGAGAAACAAAGTAAGCCATTGACTCTAGACAATGCAATGGATATTTACATAAATATGTGAACGACGTATGCTATATGAAGACATCGCAGATATGCACAATAAAATAATATTACGGAACGCCGACGATTTCCGCGAAATCTTGCGCAATAAGTCGACGTGAAAACGGCAATAAGTGTGAAAGAAATAGAAACTGGAAATTAATGGCGTAAAAAAGCACACTGTATTGTATGCAAAGAACAATTTATCATTCAAAATCGTAGTTGTGTAGCGTAGTTTTAATCTTATTTCCATTTTCCGATTCTCAAAGATTGCTGCTACAAGTGCACTTTACAAAATGACATACAAGTAATACGATAGATTTTGGAAAAGCAAAACAGGCAGGTGTAAATCATGGGACGTTGAATGAATATATTACTTTCTCTCACGCAAATAGCTTCAGCCTTTACACAGCTATGAATTCTCCACGTGAACACGCGGTTGGCAACTCGGCTCGTGAAATTTACATTAGAATATGCACGGTAGCGCATTTAGTCGTAGACGAGGTGTCGTTGCGCAACACATCTTAAATTCGCAGAAACACTCGGGCAAGACGGTGTGTAACGATGATGTACGTTTAAGTTACAGTCGATTAGATTATGGACGGCAACGATTTTTCTTTTTGCGGTGAACGGAAAGGACGGATGGACCGACGGACGGACGGACGGATGGACGATGCGTCGGCACACACATGATACAATGGTAAGCAGATTTGCATAAAAATACCTGCAACCGCTGCATAATGCGCAGCCGTGCGGCATACCTCGAAGGACCTTGACGAGGTGAGACCTTCCTGACGTCAACAGCTGCGCTGTATGCGAGAGTGTGTGCGTGCCTACGCACTTTTACGATCGTGTCTCGCCTTCTGTGATTGCGACGCCGAACGGTACCCAAAAACGGAAAGCGCAATCCAAAACCGATGGATTATTTAGAGATATGTGTTTCATTTATATGTTTTATTAAAGTAGATAGAAACACAATAAAGTTTCGCACAAACAGTGAGAGATATGAAAAGATAGAAAATACTATTCAAACAACAGGTGTATCAACCGACAAAAAATAAGTTCAATTAAAATTTTCGAGAAATTGAATTGACGTAAAATTGCGTAAATCATGAGATAATAAAATTAAGAGATTCCCCTCCCCCACCCCCCCAAAAAAAGACTAATAATAGCACTGTTAATATAAAGAAATTAGAATGATTAGATCGTCAAGAGATTATATTGATACACACTTCTTTTTATGCTTGTGCATTGTTAAGATAAATGGCATACGAAATATGACATCGACTACAACACGTCGAAACAAATAACGATGGTTAACAAATCGTGATAGACTAGAACGATTATGATCTTTAGTAGATATACTCACTGATACACATGTTTTTTCCGCGCAAGGATCTACTGCGAAGTCATAAGTGGCACATAGAATAATAAAACTTCCCACGAGATTACAGCCGCACGTTGCGCGAAGCGTATCGCGCATCCTTGTGCTTCTTCTCAGAGATACGCCAAGCATTCGCGACAGGCAGCACGTGATTCAATAATCGAGAGACTCGTCATTCGTGAGGAATACCACGTATCTTACATCCTGTTACCGCGATCGTGTCCTAGGAGTCAATGTGTCACGGGTATCTTCTTCATTCAATTGCGCAATTCGTTAAGTAATCACAAATTAAAACAATTCTTCAAGATAATCTACAGATTCAAATCGATCCAACCTTAACCTATCACAAGCTAAAGTTTAAAAAATTATCCTTTTTTTTATTGAGACTTTAGATGCAAAATAAATCGACACGACAGACAATCTGGTAATTTTAATATTAGATTGTCTGGAAAGTTCGTGCCGATGAAGGAAAATTGAAAAGCAGAAAATTTAAATTTTAGTATACATTATTAAATTATATAGGTATAATCGGCACAAACTTTCCGGACAACCCAATAATTTTAAACATATGAAAAATGAGCGTTTTAGGCAGGAAAAATCATATGAGTCGGATATTATTTGAGCAAGATATAATTAATATTTTTCTTTTTCTCACTCGAAAGACACTTTCTCTCACCATAACGCAGTCCTTTCTCACTTTTTTTTTTTTCATTTCCATCGCAGTGTAGTTTGGCCTTCTCTCGGTTTGAAAGCAGCATGTATTGCGCGCGAGCGAGGTGCGAGGCAACATCGAAAATAGCCACTCGACGATCTACCACAAAACCGCAGGGAAAAGCTAACTGACTCCTCTCCTCCCCTCCCCCCCTCCCCTCCTATCCCTCCTGTCCCCCTGAATTTCTAACGACCGGCGCATACACGTAGCCGGGGTCGATACTCCAGTATTCCAATACCGGTGGCGGTTCGAGTATACCGATCAACTCGTCCTTGACGTGCCACGACGACGACACATGCGTCTCTCAACATGGGGAGAGATTGACGACCGCATCGACAAATGGGTGCCGACCGCGTTCCTAAGTGTCTGTCCTGGGTGTTCTTCGCTCATGCACGACGGATGAAGATCGATGTGTAAAATCGGAAAACGTAGTTGACGATTGAGGCGTTAATCCTCGAACACTTATTCACGAAAGATTACACGCAATCTGCGATCGAATATCTGCCGCACGCGGTAATTGCCTTGAAGAATAAATTAGACACGCAATATGAAATTATTAGGTATCCACCATAAAGGAGAAAAATCATTGTCAGATTTCAATCGAGAAATATCCTTGAATATTAACTCCGAAAATCGATAATTCTGTTCGGTCAGTATCAGCGTGTAGATTGTCTACATTTAAGAAGTTTTTATCTTACTTATCTATAAATAAAGGAATACTTTTGTTAATATTTTGATGCATTAATCAGTATTTCGCGTTCAGTATTTAACGTTTTCAAATGATGCTATAATAATCATGCATATTAGTATTTGGTTAATTTACGCAATCATAATTACACCATTCGTCTGCTTGAACAAATCATGCAATGCGCATTGTAAAATCTGCGCATATAAAGGCTAGTTTGCAAAATTATTGCTTTGCAGTCAGGTTGTAAAGTATATTATAATACTGTTCGCGCTGTGTGCTATGAGCGATATGGAAAGTTGCTTTTAATTGCCTGCACAAACACACAACGTCACAAATAAAATACGATCGTGATAACTCATTGCTGGTATCATTGCACATGAGGAAGTACAAAGAAGAATGAAAGACGATCGTATGGCGTATATCTCTAATGAGACGCGCATAATCGCAAAGATAATATAATGACGCATCAATCAAGTGACTTATATGAGGGTTTTTTTTTTTAAGTAAATTATTTCGACAGATTCTCTAAGCTTTTATTAGCGATTTCAAGAGTTCATCACGAATAATCACTATCAATGTATGCCAAGGTATGCGTGTCAAAGTGTATGTCATTTCATCAATGAGTTACGGCTGAGAATTTTCTATTTACACGTTATCAATTGAACCAATACTATCGTAGTTTTCATAAAAATATTTATTGAATATATATTGAAATATATATATTGAATATATATTGAAAACACAAAGATATTCGATAAATTAAGAAACGACTACAACAGTATAATTGGCTCTCTCTCTCTCTCTCTCTCTCCGTAAATTACATTTATAACAATTTCTCTTTTCTGAATTGTAAAATCTAAAAAATTTTAATAGTAATAACACAAATTTAAAAAATGTCTGAATATGATAATTAAAAGATCTAAGAATTCGTGTAAAAAGAGTTAAGAATTTGAAGGATCAAAGGAGCTTCAAACCTAAAGAAATCCAAGAACCTGTTGGTATTAAATCTTGGGATTAAAATTCCACAGATTCAACGACTTGTGAACACAGGTCTCTCATTTTTTTTCTCATCTTTCTCCTCTGATTTACAGAATCATTTAAATAATAATAGATTCTTATCTCGTAAATAAAAAAAATCAATTTATATAAAAATAAATCATATATTCGTAATTTATTCTAATAATATAAAACTTCTTGAGAACCTCCTATTCATATAAAGAAAAGAAATTCATTTGTTGTACTACGTGTAAACGATAATAATGCTTACGCGTGGTCAATTCTATTCATTGATATTATTTTCCTGCTGCTATATAGCTGCTGCTTTTCGCAACTCATAATTTCGAAAAAGATTTTAAACACATAAGACGCGCGTCCACCTATATCTTTTACGTACGAACGTGCAGCAATCTCATGCACGATTCTATGCACGATTAAGATTCTCGTGCAAGATTCTCGTGCAAGATTCTCGTGAATCGGTGCATGATTAAGTATGGCTACGGTGTCATTATCTCTTGATATTTCTATCGAATGAGAAAAAGAGAGTGTTTCTAATATTACGGCTGAATTACGAATGAGGTCAAATTTGCAGATATCGATAATTAACGTACGTGTGCATATGTGTCGAATATCACACAAGTCAGAAGTTCGCGAATGCTATCATGTTTACTTGTATAATAATCCATATTGCTTGATTAGTGGCCGTAAAACTTCTTATTAAATACATTTTAAATTTTTATTGAAATATACATCGCTTTTCTTTTTACCATCACATGGATTGAAACTATTCAAAAATAAAATATAATCAAATGTATTAGAAAGGACAGAATTTCGTTTTTTAATTTTTTTTTTTTATTTATTAGAGTGAAAATGCTCGTATATTATCAAAACAAATTAACAAAAGTTAAATAATTAAAGTCATGGCTTATTTCAAGCTTCCAATTGGACTGACTTTAAATTAATACAATTAACATAACAATGTAAATACTGTATAATAATCTAATCTAAATACAATTAATAAAATAATATAAAAAGAAATAATATAAAAAGAAAATATAAAATTATAAACGTTTCGGCTTACAAAGCCTTCTTCAGCTATACAGCAAAAATATATTATTAAATTAATGAACCAATTAGATGGCGCCTTTTTCCTTTTTTAAAACGATTTAGCGGTTAAAGTATTGTTGTAATATCTAAAAGTTTAGCTAGACGCAGACCTGAAAATAATTTTGTTGAAGCATCAAAATAATTACGTAGGAATCTCAAGCAAGATGAGCAATGCTGCAAACAGTTTTGACATTCTAGCAACTAGTTGAGCATTCTACATAATTATTTTGATAGCCCAACAAAATTATTTTCACAGATTTGTATCCAGTTAAATTTTTAGATATCAAAGCAAAACCGTCCTTTCCGTGTACTATTTACAATTAGAAATGCAAATTTTTTAAAAATATTGTTGTGTATTAATTGTAATTGGATGACGTGTTGTTTCATATAATTATAAAATACCTTTTACTGAAAAGAAACAATCTGCGAAGTGAAATAGTGTATGCCTTGTATAACCATGTCATTACGACATTATTGATATTCTTTCCCGTAATAGAGACGATTTTCCAAAGATTATACTGAGTCGTGAGAGAACCTTGATTCTCTCCCGCGCCGTCTATCGTTGTTACGTAGAACAACCACGACATGAACATACGATATGTATACATCTGTTGCGAAATCACGAATGCGTTAGGAGTGCAGAACGCGGTACGCGGAATATTTTTCCGAAGCGGAGATAAAGAACTTCGCAAATAAAGCATCGGCATCGATTGTTGCTTGGTAGGGTAGGACATCCAAAAAGAAACAGACTCGTTCACGAATGTATCGTGCGATGAGAGTTTAGATGTGCTTTTAAGATTTAACTCTCTGTCTCCCCCATCCTCTCTCTCTGTCTTTCTCTCTCTCTCTCTCTCTCTCTCTCTCTATCTATCTATCTATCTATCTATCTATCTATCTATCTATCTATCTATCTCTCTTTCTCTCTTTTACGCTGCCGCGAGATTGCGGATGGGCCTATATACGTGTGTCGGCAGTATTGCGACATCGCTAATGCATCGTGAGTGCAGAATGCAGCCGTGGATGCACTGCTAAATTACCATGGTAAAGACGAATAGCGAGTATACGGAGAATCTACTCCCTCAAACAGAAGTTCGAGATGCCAATGCGAATTTTTAGCGTTCATTGGATCGTGCATTGCAATAGCGACGCGTGGACAATACGCAAGTAACAATTTACATGGCTGTGGTGTCTTTGTGATAAATATAAAAATCCGTCACATTCATATATCATTTAGATAAAATAATAAAATATTGACATAACACACAAGTATATTGCCATAAAAACTGTAGATTTTCATAAAATATCGTATCTAACAATAAAAAGACACAATAAGAATACAATACAAAGATATAATATATATCTATCAATCGTATGCGACCATAATTGCTTTAATATCCAGTTTAATTATCAGATTTATGTTTTCATTTAAAATATTTACGAAAAACTTCATTCAAATAAATATTTTTGAAACAAATTTTCATTATGCAGTACAGAAAGGAAACATGTAATGCATATAGATCATTGACTATAAGTATTCTGCTAGAATGCTCGCAGAATAATAAAGGAAACAGGAAAAGAGTTTAAAATTTACGACTCTATCCTAGTAATACTTAAGGAATATAATCGATATATATCCTGGCAGTATTCATTTGTATATTTATATCGTAACAAACAGATGTAAATGGGAATATTTTTGCTAATTTTTCATTACATACCTGACCTAAAAGTCCATACACCATTAAATTACAAAACGCTTGTTATTTTATCTCTGTTAATTCATTGTCTTTATCTTGATGGCATACATTTTAATTGTTTTTTAACGAGCTTTAAAGGGATCTATTGCTATTTTTCAATCAATGTGCAACAAACAAAAACGTTCTCACAATCAATCATTTTTAACTTCGAAGTTTTAAGGATTCAAATTCATATTTAGAAATATTGTCACAATATATTATACATATATCGCAAAAGAGATTTCATAACAATCGCCCTCACAACACGCAGAATGTATTATCACCATCGATTTATTCTACTGAAGAAACGTTGCGAGAAATACTCGCAGACGAAAAATTTCTGACAGAATCCCGCGACAGGAAAGAGTACAATCATACATCGATAGCCGGTATTGCAAAATCACTAATGCATGGAGTTGTGCAGAACTACACCGCGGATACAACGAGAAACACAAGCGGTGAATCCTCTTCTGCGTGTACCTATATCAAGCAACATTCCCTGTCACTAAGAGAGATAATACGGCGATGGCGGTTGTCTCACGTATATATCGCTTGCATTTTCTCATGTGATGTTTGATCACCATCGTGTAAACGCTTTCAGCGAACAACATATAGTTCCTAACGACACTTCAAGGTTTTGTTCTTTTTTTTCTCCTCTTGTAACTTTTTCCCGATGTAATTTCATGCACACTTTATTGACCATCTCTCAAGAAAACGCGTGGCCTCTTTTTTTCAACGTTTCTATTCGCGACTGCTAATTTTTATCTCTTAACGAGCGCGCGAAGGCGATACGTTATTACACACAGAATGGCTCTCACGATAAATTATAAATATATACATTATTATATAAGAGTACGAAAAAAAGCCGACTAAAAGCAATAACATTTTTCAATGCGTTTTAACTCGGCCGTTGAACTCGACGGGAAAAAAAATCTCGTTACACGCGTTTGCGTGCATCACGCACCGGAAATTTATCGAATTCCATTACGTGAAGTAATACGCAGAAGTCTTTACGATTGAAGATAACACGGGCGTAATTCAATAATGCGTCAGCAAGCGGCAACCTTATGAGGATATCGATTATCTTTCATTTTTTTACGAATGAGATGCTAAAAGAATGTTTCCTTTATACTATATTATTTATATATATTATACTATATTATTTAATAATTCTTATGATTATTTATGAGCAAAAAATATTTTAATAGTCTCTGAGACTTAACGGATATGGCTTATAAGATCTTTTTCTCTCCGCGAAAATCCCAAACTGGCAACGAGAATTCTTATGATCGAGCATTATGTTCAGGGAACGAAGTTATTCATTTCAAGCGGGTGTAGATAGACGAAGAAGGGATAAATAATTCGCGAGATAAACGGACACATTGCCGATTCACCGCTGGAATCTGAGGAATCCTGACGCAGGAGCCAGGTAGTCTCTCGCGCGCACGTGATTCTGTCTTACAATAAATATCTCAGCACACCCAGTTTTTCTCAATTATTTAAGTCACCGCGTATGGTTACGCAACGATGCGTAGCTAACCGCGATCTTATGATTCTCGCTAGCTTTTCCTCGTTTGACGTTCGACGTTACCGATCGATATTTCTTTTTCATCACACGCTTTTTCATCAATCTTGATAAACCCTCACTTTCGCGAAAAAAGAATAAGCACGTTCAGATTTTGCACAATTAACGTAAAAATATCAATTGAAAATTGAATAGTTTAAGGCATTAAGCGTAATACAATAATAAGCTGTGTGCAAAAAAAGATCTAGTCTTTATTAAACACGTGCACAAAGTTTGATCGTCGTTCTTATAAATGACTCTAATGTTTTCGTAAAATAGCACGCAAATAGCTCGTGAACAATTCTGAATATATATATGAACGACAGATTTCCTATAACGAAAGTTACGACGGAATTTGTAACGTGCCACATGGAGCGTGAAAGCGTTTACGAATACAAATTGCTATATACTCATGTGTAAATGTACGCGCGCGCGCG
>Ga0157363_1004867_pt1 | contig 12475 bp, 14 predicted proteins | sample AttsexASBM1_FD_111477 | JGI IMG/M metagenome (GOLD analysis project Ga0157363, IMG submission 111477) | Fungus gardens microbial communities from leaf cutter ant in Ribeirão Preto, State of São Paulo, Brazil - Atta sexdens ASBM1 | ecosystem: Host-associated > Fungi > Mycelium > Unclassified ...
ATTCTTGTATCCTTACGCTTTACCACTTATACATTCCCCTTAACTCCTCTCAAGTCTTTGCCTTAGTTGCAACCTGAGCTTTAGCTTAAGGTCGTTACAATTACAGATAACAAGGATGAGCTATGGACAGAACAAGTTAGCACAGAAGCAGAAGTAATAGTGCTCAGAAGAAACCAAGTAGTAGAAAAAACCATATTATTGGATGAAATCAGAAGAAATCAGACTAGAGAGCAGAAAGTGCAGAAGAAACTGGAAAAATATAATGGACAAGCATGGGAGAACAATGGCATAGTCTATGTGGAGTGAATGATTTATGTCCCAAACAACTGGAAAATATAAGAGCAAATTTTATGAGAAAATCATGAACTAGCAGACATAGGATATCTAGAACAACAAAGAATGCTCAAGTTGATCAAGAGAAACTATTGGTGGACAGGAATAAGAAATGATATCAAAAGATATGTCCAAGGATGCACAAAATATTAATAGAATAAATTACAATACATGAAAAAGGCTGGAGAACTCCACTCATTGGAAACATCTGAAGAACCATAGCAAGAAATTAGTATTGACATTATTAGACCACTTCCATGATCAAATAACAAAGACACAATAGTAGTCATTGTGGATTGATTCACTAAAATAATTAGACTCAAGGCAACAGCTATAACAGTCTTATCAGAGAATATAGCCAAAATCTATCAGGATAAAATATAGAAAATACATAGGGTACCATATAATGTTCTTAGCAACAGGGGACCTCAATTCATATCAAAGTTTATGGAGGACTTAACAAAGGCACTAGAGACAAAACAAACACTATCTATAGTGTATCACCCTCAAATGGACAGCCAAATAGAAAGAATTAATCAGGAGGTCAAAACATTCTTGCAATGCTATGTTAATTACCAACAAGATGATTGGACAGAATGGTTATTTACAGTGGAATTCCAGTATAATGTCAAGAAACATACAGCTACAGAACATATCCTATTTAAGTTAAACCTTGGAAGACTTTCTTAAAAGACTACAAAGAAGTTGGGAAACAGCAAAGAATTCAATGAAAATGGCAAATGAAGCTATGAAAAAACAGTTCAACAAGAAAAGATAGAATCCACAAGGATTGAAGAAAGAAGAAAACATGTAGGTAGAAGTCAAGAATATCTATTCAAATCAACCCTCAAAGAAGTTAGACCATAAAAGATACAGACCTTTCAGAATCACAAAGAACATTGGACAAGGAGTGTTTCAACTAGAACTACCAGAAGGATAGATGATTCATAATGTGTTTAATAAAGATCTGTGTCATATACCAAGTCCATCTATCCAGAGTATATATCTCCATGGTGATACTGCTTCTGCAACATCTACTATACAAGCTTGCCTTCCACAGTAGCTATTTTTCTTGCAACATGCTCTTGTGGCAGTAATGCAACAATCTGGATATTCTATCTTCGATGATGAGAATACTTCTATTCAACTCAGTCTTCTATGGCAGAGTCATACTTCTATTAGTATCTTGCCACTGAAACCTCCACTCAGAGCAATAGAGGCTATACTACTAAAGCCCTAAGCATCTCCTATATTATCTACTTGTATATAAGACTAGTAGTTATATTATAATTTGCTAGTCTGATAATCAACAAAGATACTCTTATTGAGCTCAATCTCCAGTGTTCAACAACAACACACTAATCAGTACTCACTCCCATCTTGGACTTCTTTCTTCTATCTGAAGTTGTGACTATATAGCAGACAGATAGCACAGTACATAAGCTAAAGCTAAGATGTCACAAACTTCATTTAGCTTGTATCTCCACAGCCAGTGGACCAATTTTCACAAACTAAGTTGCACTGTAAAGCCCCAAATGAGGGCTATCCGCACATATACGGGATGTACAAAAGTAACAACAAACAACCGAGATATCAGGTCATCAGTAACTGTAAAATCTTTATTTGCTAATATCTCATGAAAAGCTAGACAGATTCGCACAATTGAACTTATGTTGGAAAGTGCTCATCAAACCATTTCCAACAATATATAATATATTACATAGCAATGAGTATTCATAGAAATATAAGCATATCAATATAATAACATAATTAGTTACCTTCTAAAATTAGCCTGACAGCTACTATGACAGATAGCAGCTTCCATCAGATATGAGTTTTGATCATGTGATGGAAATAGCTTGTGCATAGACCATTACTCTTTTATATATATACTTCTGTGTCTGAGGATTAGACTTTAGACTTAATAACATTAATTATTCCTATTGATACTACCCATCATCTATTATCATTATCTCCTTATACTGAACCTCTGAAACACTATTAAGTTCAAGCATCACAACCAGTAAGTAGCTTATTTGTAATACAAGGTTGTTAAACAAGTCCACACATCTCTAAGCTAATATTGTAGACTTTCACCTCTGGTATAAACTATGCCTAACAATCTGCTGACATGATGCAGAGAATTACATTTTAAAGGACAAAATATGGATCCACCACCACCAGCAGATATTATTAATGAAGAAGAAGAATATGAAGTATAAGAAGTATGGAATCATAGAAAATAAGGATACAACATATAATTCTTAGTATATTGAAAGAGATATAGGAATAAACACAATTAATGGATATCAGAATCAGAGTTTCCACATGCCAGGAAGGTGATTGAAGACTACTGGACAAGGATTTTGAGTTGAAAACCTATAAAAGAAAGAGGTAAAATCCCAAACTAACATTTCAAAGTTGTACCATCATTAAGAAATCTAAACAAATGGCTTACCAATTTACCACTGCACCCACCTCTCTGTTAGGGGACTAGCTACAAGTCCAAATTCACAAACTCCACCTGACATCAAAACCAGTTATGGACTTGTATGCCCAAACTCCACCCTGCTGTTCTCTTGATACAACTGCTCTATTTGCTATTCCTAACCACATTGGTATCATCATTCCATGGTTATGACAGCATTGTTTCACTGAATTGGAATGGATAGTATCCTTATTTAAAATAGTTGACATCTCCAGAAAACCTTATTCTGTTCTCTTAGGTTTCTTTTAGAGATGAGTGCTGTATTATTTATTTTAGAGAATATACTCTTAGGTTTCTCCTGGAGCTTGGAATGCAAACTCCATGTTCCCACCTAGTTGCCCTAACACTCTCCTAACCCATGCATTGTATATACTGTAAACAATATGGACCTTATTAAGATATTGAACGATAAGAAGAAGGATCATATAAGAAAATATCACAAAATAATTTAGGAATCAGAAACAATGGCCAACATTCAACTATAACTCCAAAAAATAGTCAAGTTAACTAATGTTGCAAATATTGAACTTGCAGATATCAAAACTGTTTTACTATAAGCCAGTGATATACACAAAAAACAAATTAAAGGAGACATATATAGCATAATAGATGATATATGAAATATTTTACATGGAGACATAGAGAAACAATTGTACCATATTCAACTGTTATTAACAGATGAACTAGATCAATGCAAAGAAAAAGGAGATGAATGAGTCAAGGAATACACAAAGAAAAGGTGTGGTTCAAGATGAAGAAGTATTTTTATACAAACTATATGATGCATCATCAAAACCTAGTAGACCAAAAACACTAGAACCTCTTTTTATACAAGGAAAAATTGACAATCTAGAGAAAGCTCTGAAGATGCTATAGTCACCAATAAAGACTATTCCATTTTATCTACTATCAGATTATAAAACTCTTTGAAGAAATAGAGAACAAGACAAATACTGGAAAGAAATCACTGTCAAGTTCATTTTAAAAAAGTACAACTCAAATACAAGCAGACATGGATTTCCAATTGAAATGTTCACAGGAGGGCTACTACATGAATTTTTCTTCATCACTTTAACATTATAAGGAGAAATTGTCATTGGACCAACAAAGAAGCTGGTTACATCTTATATCTTATAGGTGGCTACTTTATAGACAGCATGTTTATTCATTTTCAATTCACTTCTTTACTATGCTTTGTATTAACATCATGTATTATTAGTTAGTGCCTTATGTAGTAGTGAAAGCTTCCTTATTTTCTTCCTTATTGTTTCCTCTAGAACAATGTATATATTCTTCATGGTTAATACGTATATATAGCTATAGATACTATCCTTTATTCTTACACATTGACTCAATCCCTACTCTTACTCAAGCTCTTGCCTAAGTTGCAACCTGAGCCAAGCTAAAGTCATAATATAACCTTAGATTTCAAAATAAGAAAATAAATGTAAATTTTTTTGTCTTCAACTCTGATACTTAGGTTCTTCTCTTACATCAATCTAATTTACTATCAGAAGATATTAGTTTTATCTATACTACAATTTAGCAAACACTTTATTCACTACATAATAATTATTTTGCCCTATTGCTTAAGGTAAATAAGAGAGTCTATTTCACTCTGTGTACCTTTATATATAGTTATAAGGGCTATCTTAAAGTTACTTATCTTATCTGGAATTGTTTTAACTGATAATAATTCCAATTAGAAAGATATACCAGAAGTAAGAAACCAACCACTCTTACTAGTACCATTCTCAAATAACTTCTATAAGCTGAAACAATTTACTAAGCTGATAAACCTCCTAGCTAAAGTTCTTAGTTAGTTAGTATTAGCAACCAACTTAGGTGATCAAAACTCTTTACTATCTACAACACTGTTATTCACTGTAGCAAAAGTATGATTATATAATATCTTTAATAGTATAGAATATAGAAAACTGAACAACTTTATCTTCCAATGCCAACTTTATTTCTATACTAACCTAGTATCAGAGTTGTAAATAATAAACTTTATTTTATTTTTATTTTTCTATTTTTCTTTTTATTTTCTTTTCATTTTTGTTTCTCCTTTTATTTAGAATTAGAACTTAGTATAATTATTATAACCTTAAACCTGTAGAGCGAGGTAAAAGATTAAACTCTTATATTAGAGTAAATACAAGAGAACTCGATAGAGAACTCTTTACAAAGTAGTCTACCTTATATATCTATACAAATGGTCCATACTAGCTACTGTGTACCCTACTCTGAATGACCATGTGTAAAGCATGAGGTCAACATGTGGTGTCCATGTTGTATAACATTACTTTTTCCAGAATCTTCTATTTCTTTCTCTCATGTCCCATGATCAGTATTGTGACCATACTATCTAATATAATAGTATGCCTGCTTACTCTAATCCTAATCCCAGAGTTCTAAAAATAGAAAAAGTAAAATGATTTAAAATAAAATAGAAAAATAAAATAAAAATAAAAATAAATTAAAGTCTATGATTTTTGTTTCTTATATTATTTCCTATTTAAGATTTCTCCTCTGGAGAAACTTTTGTATCTTCCCCTCATATCACCTTGTCTATTGTTTTATCCTACTCTAGCTTTTTTTCTATTTTTTCCTTGCAATCATTCTTCCACCTCCTCTAATTTTTCTCTAACTTCCTCAAATATTCCTTCTCAAACTCTTTATCATCCCACTCGTACAACAGCTTTGCTGTATATATTCCTGGCAATTCCATTCTCCTATACTCATCCCTTCTTTTACTCTTTTCTTCTCCTACTTGTCATCTTACTTCTATCCCCAATATCCCTTCAAAATTATCTACCAGTTCTTTTGCATTTTCTAAATCTTCCATTCCTTCCTACATGTCACTTTCCACTGTGAACCCCTTCCATTGCACCAAGTATTTCTCTACTCCTCTTATTTTTCTTTTATTCAAGATTTTTTCCACTTCCCACTCTTCTACTTCTTCTAATTCTACTGGTTTTCCCTTCTCTTTTCTCTAGCCTTTCACCTGTTCTCTATATCAAACTACTCAGCTTACATTGACTACTGGATGAATTCTCATCAAACTTGGTAATTGCAGTTTAACCATATTTGTTGACACTACTTCCTCTATCTTGTATGGTCTTACATATCTTTCTACCAACTTTCACACTGATCTTTCCTTGAATACTAAGTCTTTTGTACTTAACATTACTTTGTCTCCCTTTTTCCAATCTTCTGTTTCCTTCCTCTTTTTGTCTGCTTGTCTTTTCATTTCCTCTTGTGCCTTCTTCAATGCTGATCCTGCCTCCTCTTGCACCCTTTTCATTCTTTTCATGAACTCTGTTGCTTTCTCTACTTTTCCCTTCTTCTGGATATCTCCTCCCATTCTTCCATAATTTGCCATAAACAGAGATACTTTTGTTGTCGAATGTATCTTGTTATTAACTATGAACTCTGCCAATGCTAACCACTCTGGCCAGTTCTTTTGTCTGTGATCTACAAAGAATCAGAGATATTGTTCTAATTCCTGATTTATATATTCTGTTTGTTCATCAGTCTGAGGATGGAAAGCTGTTGACAACTTCATCCTGATACCCAACATTTTGTTTAACTCCTTAGTTAACTCCGCAGAAAACTGCGGCCTCCTGTTTGACACCACACTCTCTGATAATCTATGCAATCTCCATACATTGTCTCTGAGTAATCTAGCCAACCCCTCCACTGTTGTTTCTTCCATTGTTGCTACAAAATGCATCATCTTTGATAATATATTACAGACTACTAAGATCACATCTTTTCCTGCTACTATTGGCAACTTGGTAATAAAGTCTACCAAAATGTGTGTCTAGGATTTCTCCAGAACTTTCCCCAATTTTAATTTTCCTGCTACCTCTTCTGTTCTATTCTTCATCTGTTAGCATAAATCACATCCTTCCACATATATTCCTACTTCCCTTGTTACTCCTGGCCACCAGTAATTCCTAGTAACCAATTCAACCATCTTCCATTTCCCTCCATGTCCTGCTGCTGGTACATCATGATGTAACCAAACGATTTCTGCTCTTAACTCTTTATCCTTTAGCATATATATCTTTCCTTCCTTCAGTACTAATTCCCCTTCTGTCTGCCATTCTTCCCCCTATATCACTTTCACCTTTGCTTTCTTCATCTCTTCTACTATCCTAACTACCTCTTTGTTCTTATCCCTAGCTTTTTTTATTTTTTCTATTATATCTACTTCAGGTCTTTCTATTACTAATTCTCCTAATTTACGCAGCTAATTGTCTTTTATAATTACTTGATTGTCATTGTCTTTTTCTGTACCTACTTTCCAGTCTGGTCTTCTGCTTAGTCTATCCACCTTTCCCATCCTCATTCCTAAGACATGTTTTAAGGTAAAGTCAAATCTTGACAGGTATAATGCCCATCTAGCTTGTCTTCAATTCAGCTTTTGCACTTTCATGAAATATTCCAAGTTTTTATGATCTGTTCAGATCTCAAACTTGAATTGCACACTCTCTAACAAATGCCTCCAGTTCTCCAAGCCTCTGATAATTGCCAACATTTCTTTATCATGTATTTTGTAATTTCTCTCTGTCTCATTTAAGGACTTTGAGAGAAAGGCAACTGGCCTCCATTTTCCATCTTCACATTCCATTGATAACATACCTCCCATTGCATAATCCGATGTATCCACTTCCATCCTCATTTTTTTATCCAAGTCTGGTACTGCTAACACTGGTTCTTGTGTAAATTTTTCTTTCAATTTTCTAAATGCCTCCTCTTACCTTTCTGTCCACTCCTACTTTCGATCCTTCTTTACCGTGTTGTATAATGGTCTTGCTATAGATGCAAAACCCTGTATGAATTGACAATAATAGTTTGCCAATCCTAAGAACTTTGGAATGTCTTTGACACATTTTGGTGTCAGCCATTCTAATACCCCCTTCATCTTTTCCTCTTCTATCTTTATTCCCTCTGACCCTATTACCACTCCTAAAAATCCTACTTCTCGTACCTTCCACCTACATTTTTCTGGTTTAACATACAAATCATTCTCTTTTAACCTCCTTATCACCTCTGCCACTATTTCATCATGCCCTTCCTCCATATCCATTTCAATTATCACATCATCAATAAAGGCTGCCACATTCTCTATGTTAATTAAGTCTCTCAGCAACTCATTCATCATTGCTTGAAAAGTTGCCAGCAAATTTATTAACCCAAAAAACATCACCATTGGTTCAAAGAACCTCTCTGGTATTGTAAATGCCACCTTCCACTCATCCCCCTTCTTAATCCTTACATTGTTGTATCCCCACCTTAAATCTATTTTTGTAAACACCCTCTTAGTTCCTATATTCTCCAATATATCTGATATCAGAGGCAGCGGGTAGTTATTTTTGATTGTCCACTTGTTTAGATACCTATAATCCTGTATCATCTGCTTCTTTCTATCTTTTTTTCCTATGAAGAATACTGGTGCCATCTGAGGTGATTTTGATGGTCAGATATATCCCTTCCTCAGCTGTTCTCAGATAAATTCCCTCACTTCCTCCCTTTCTTCCCTTGACAACAGGTAGACTTTTCTCTTCCTCAATGTAAATCCTTCCTTCAACTCTATTGCATGGTCCCATATTTTCCTAGTCAGCATCCTTTCCAATTATTTCTTACTGAATACCTTAATCCACTAGTGAAACTTTTCTGGGACCAGTTTCTTTGTCTCTTTCTCTGATATTGCTGCTTTCTCTTCCTCATCTCAAATTTCCTACTCCTCTGCTACTTTTTTAACTTCTACTGTCTTCCCTTTCTTTTCTTTCTTTTTCTTTTCTTTCTCTTCTTATTTTCTTTCTACTTCTTCTCTTGCTTCTTCCTCCTTCTGTTTCTCCTATCCTGACTTTCTCTGTGTTGACCTCCACTGTTTTCCACACTCTTCCAGATACCTTGTCATTTTCACCTCTCCAGTCTTCCAATCTATTTCTGGGTTGTGGCGCACTAACCATGGCATCCCCAGAATTACTGTCTATTTCTGTTCCTCTATGACATCGATCTCTATCTGCTCCCTATGTTCCTGATAGTAGATGTTAACTTCTACTGTGTGTTCTATTGGTCCCTCTTTGTTAAGCAACCCATCTACATTCCTTATATTCATTGGTCTTTCTAACTTCTTCAACTTGAAACCTTGTTTTCTGGCAAATTCTGAGCTCATAACTAATCCAGTTGCCCTGCTATCCAACAATATCTCCACTGTTATCTCTTCTTTCATATTTATTCTTTCTAGCCCAATTTTCACCGCTACTTCCCTTAATGGTCTTCCTTCCACCTTTCTTACTTCTACTTTCTTACTTCTCTCTAATTCTAATACACTAGCTTTTATTTCTTTAGCTAATACACTGAACTTATTATAAAAATCTAGTTGAGAGACTCTAGATTCTCCTCCTTTTTTAAATTGTTCAATTGTCCAATATTTTCCTTTCTTTCCCAATACTCTAACCTTCTTTCTTCTACTACTCTTCCTCTCTGCCCCTAATTTCTATAGTGTTAGGCCATGTGCCCAAATCCTCCATAGACATAACAGTTCCTTCCCCTATCTACTTCCATCATATAAGGGTCTCTCCTTAGAGCTCCCATTCCCTGCCCTTATCCCCTTACTACTACTGCATTTGTCTTCTCAACTTCTTCTATTAGAGCAGACCCTGTTGTTGCCCACTGAGGCAGAATTTTCTGCCTCCTCTGCCACACTTAAGGTCGTGGAAATATCTGTTTCTGCTCTTGTTGTCTAGGAGCTCCCTGTTCTTTTCTTTCCCTCAGCTTTTCCTCCTTCCTCCTACTTTCTCTCCAATTTCTATCTAGGGCTGTTGCCCTCTTAAACCACTGCTCAATTGAGTCTGGTTGATTCTCCACTTCCATCAACTTTTCCCTTATTGCTCCATTTATTCCCCTCTTAAACTCTTTTACCAAAGGCCATCTCTCATACCCACTTTCCCTTGTTGCTCTTTTGAATTTCTGTACAAACTCCTCCATCGTTCTCTCTCCTTGTTCCAGCTTCCTCAACTCCACTACTTTCACTGATTCTTCTTCTCCTCCTCCAAATTATCTTTTTAAACTTGTCAAAAATTCCTCCACAGACTCATATTCTACTTCTTCTGATTCCAACTCCTCCATCACATTTTCTTTCCATATGTCTGCTGTTTCTTCTTGTACATATGACAGGATCCATTGAACCTGCCCTTCTACCAACTCCTCCCTCAACTTCATTCTGATATATAATTTGCATGCCGAGATGAATCCTGCAACCTTTGACAATGTACTATCAAAGATTTGTAGTTTTGCCACCTTGGTGGTTCCTCCTCCTCCTCCTCTCGCTACTACTCCTCCTGCTAGCAGGGCCTGTATCTGTGCCTGCATCACTGCCAACTGTTCCTGTTGCTGCCTAATAATTGCTTGGAAGTCGAGTTGACTCATTGATGTAATAGGATAGGGGAGAATTGATTAGAGATGGTGATGAAGATGGTGGTGGTGGTGATAGTGGTGATGATGTATATAAGGGAAGTGTGAAACCTATACTAGTCTCGCCTTCCAATTCATACTCCAAAGATGAAAAAATCTCAGTAGGTAATAGCAGGCACTCTTCTTGTCCTGCCTATACCATTCTACTAACTACTGCTCTAAAGAAAACTACATGATTTTGGTCTAAGAAGACTATTCTACTCTAAACAGTTGTTTTAAGAATGAACAGTTGTTCCTCTGTGTAGACAAACTACAAGGGGGTTTGTAGCACAAGGCTAATAAATGAAAAATGTAACAAACATGTCCACAAAAGGTAGTATATCTGAAGAGTACCAGTGGGCTTTGATACCAACAAACAATTAGGATTCCCCTTTCTGATTGGTATACCCCTTATGCCTAGGGTCTAGCAATATCTTCTGGACTAAAAGACAGTGTTGCCCTTTGGTCAAGGATGAGAAAAGAGTAAGTAAGAGAAGGCTTAGTGTTAAGCAGTCTTAAGGAGTAGAAATTAAGTTCTAATGTTATAACCTTAAACCCATAGAGCGAGGTAAAAGATTAAACTCTTGTATTAGAGTAAATACAAGAGAACTCGATAAAAAGCTCTTTACAAAGTAGTCTACCTTATATATCTATACAGATGGTCCATACTAGCTACTGTGCACCCTACTCTAAATGACCATGTGTAAAGCATGAGGTCAACATATGGTATCCATGTTGTATGATGTTACTTTTTCCAGAATCTTCTACTCTTTTCTCTCATGTCCCATGATCAGTATTGTGACTACACTATCTGATGTAACAGTGTGTCTGCTCACTCTAACCCTAACCCCAGAGTTCTAAAAATAGAAAATAAAAATAAATTGAAGTCTATTGTTTTTGTTTCTTACAATGATGTCATAGTCACAACTCTTACAAACCTGTCATGCAAGTCACAGTTATAGTTATAGTCATGCAGTCATGTGGTCATGATAGAATATAGTAGAAACTTCTAGAACAATAATATCATACAATATGTTTAACACATATTAACCTTATAGTTTATATATAGTCTTTGGGATAGACTAGACACAGTCATAGTATAGACTATCTAGTATAGTATATAAGATAGATACTTTGTACTAGGAACTCTATTGAGTTCTCTTATGTTAAACCCAATACAAAGTTCATTTACTTGACCAACTTTAAGGTCTTAAGCTTGTAACATCTAGTACAATTCTCTATAGATATTATAAAGATCAACTTTGTAATAACTTGTTTAACTAAAATGATCCAGAACTAGTTTAAAATTGGCCTTGATAAGAAAGAATAAAGTATTTTCCATAATTGGTTCCAGAACTAGAGTGTTATGTCTTAAGACTCAGAGTTAGAATCAAAAGAGTAAATCTTAGATTGGGTTAATCACAAGAGAGCTCAATAGAGTTCCTAGTACAAAGTTGTCTACCTTATATACTCTACTATATAGTTTATGCTACTACTACATCTAGTTTACCCTAAAGGCTATGTGTAAACTATAAGGTCAACATGTATTAAGCACATTGTATGATGTCATTATTCCAGAACATTTGTCAGGCATAGTTTATACTAGAGATGAAAGTCCACAAGATAGGCTTGGAGATATATAGGCTTGTAGAATGTATTATGGGACACTTTGAGCACTGACAATTTTATTTTATTTTATTTTATTTTATTTTATTTTATTTTTCCGAGTTTACTTTTCTTTTTCTTTTCTTTTTATTTTGAAGAATGATGAAGAAGCACATGACAATGAAGTCATATGACAGGTCACATGATGTGACATCACAAGCCTAGAACATGATGGAAGGGTCTGGAAGATGACATCAGAGCACATGTGTTATGGACATTCGGACACTAATAATTTTTATTTTATTTTCTTTTCTTTTTTCTGATTTTACTTTTCTTTTTCTTTTATTTTCCTGGAAAAACAATGAAGAAGGCATGTGACAAGGAAGTCACATGACAGGTCACATGATATGACATCACAAGCCTAGAACATGGTAGAATGGTCTGGAAGATGACGTTAGGGCACATGGAGTACACATGATGGCCTTGAGTAAGAAGTGAGGCGGACATGAGGATGGAGCATGGACTATAGGGCAGGGTTAGATAGTAGTAGCACGGACCAGGAGACATTTGTATAAATAG
>Ga0157363_1004868_pt1 | contig 12474 bp, 19 predicted proteins | sample AttsexASBM1_FD_111477 | JGI IMG/M metagenome (GOLD analysis project Ga0157363, IMG submission 111477) | Fungus gardens microbial communities from leaf cutter ant in Ribeirão Preto, State of São Paulo, Brazil - Atta sexdens ASBM1 | ecosystem: Host-associated > Fungi > Mycelium > Unclassified ...
AACGAAAACTGGGTCTCTAGAATTATATCGATGATTAATTTGTTTTTCTGAACGTTTTGAGAGAAAAATTTCAAGATGTCACAATTCATTGTGTAGTGTTGTTCACAGCTAAACGGATTGATTTGGATCTGTTTTCATGGATCTCATTATATTTCTTGATGTGCCATTCTTGATTAAACCTGTGTTTCCAGAACAGACACAGGTTGGAGTCCGCCTGGTGAATGCTAGTCAAGTCCGAACAGATGAAGTCTACTAAGACCTCAAACTTTGAGTTCCTTAAAAACTGGTTGATGTTAGCAACATGAAGTGAGCTGTTCTTTATGAATTTGTTAATGTTATCACTACTCATTGGAATGATAATTTGCTTTCTAGATGGGCCTTTAGTTGTCATCTGAATACGTGGTTTAGGGTTTGTATTGCTATTGACAATTTTGTGGATTTGATCGATTTTTTGAGTACTGAAAGCTGGGAAGGTATCTTTGATTTTGATAACTTCAGACATATTGCTGGTCTATTTAGATGCTTGCATGTACGATTTCTTGGGTTAATTGTATCCGTTGACAGGTTTGGTATTCTTGAAGTATTTGGAGATCTGGTTGACCTCCTTCTGCAATTTGGCTGGAATCGGGGGTGGGATTTTTTCAATGCTGGCTGGAATGGGCTTGTCCACTGTTTTATTGTTATGGTTGAATGGCAGTGGGATTTTTGGAGTAAATTTGGCCAAATTTTTTTGCCTGAGAGTGTTCACATTCTTGTCAGCTACAAGTAAATCCCATTTAGATTGATATACTGAAGAAATTAGATTCCATATCGCTTCTCCAATACCATTGAAGTTTTCAAGATCATTAGATTTAGCCGGATCAACTTGTTTATTGGTGATATATTTGGCCATGAAGTTAAGGGAGTCCTTGATACTTTTGGAATCTGAAGCTAGGTACTCAATAGAGCCATGAAGTGAGATTGGATAGAAGTTACCATCTCAAAGATCAGGTTCCATGGGGTGTTGGGGTTGTAAGACAGTTGAATATTGATGACTGTGTCATCACCATGAGGAATCAAATTGGGGCGCTCAGCAGGACCACATTGAGGAGTCGTGGTGGAATGATTGATAGTGACACACTTGTTCAGCATGCTGGTGTTGGGGTCAGCTACCATGCTGACTCGAATAGCTTTCTCCTGGGACGTCTTGTAAGACAGTACTAGAGGATCATTGTCATGTCAATGTCTTTGTTCAGAGCATTATTGTGTTCCATTTTCTCATGATATGCAACTGAGGATTTGGTGGAAGACATTGAAGAATCCCTAGAAACCTGTACTTTAGGCGAGAATGTTCTACCTCTCACTTCATCATAATTGTCAGGAGAAGATCTTGATAGAATGTCCATCTCTATGTAGTTTGAAGATAACACAGTTGGTAATTCAAAGGCTTGTTGTGAATGCATATTTGCAGAAAAGAAACAAAATTTATTCCCAAAGTCTCTTATGGGCACTACCATACAAGATGGTAGTACAAGAGAAAGAAGGGTCAGACAATATGTTATAGTATGCTTGAACTCTGATATTTTATAATGATTTTCTTTTCCTTTTATCTATTTTTCTTAATTTTGATTTTTCTTTTCTTTTGATTTTCTTTTGATTTTTGGATGATAAAGAGGCATGTGACTACAGTCACATGATATAATTTCATAGATCTAGAACATGGTAAAAGAAACTAGAACAATGGCACTAAAAATATAATTGTAATATGTTTACCTTGTAGTAACAGTATAGTAGACTTATAGATGACATATATAGTTTAGGATAGAACTTGTACTAGTAGTATATATAGTGTAAGAATACATCAAGAACTCCTTGTTAAGTTCTCTTGTAGTCTTCACAAGATACTTTGTTTTTAAGTCTATTTAAGTAGTCGATTGGTTGTCTTAACTAGTGATTGCTACAACACAATACATTCTGCTATAACCTAGACAATTGGAACATGTTAAGGGAAGTTACAGTGAAAATAGGATTGGAAAAAATTGATATGCAAGAAGAAGTAACAGTGAAAGCATTATTAGATAGTAATACAACAGAATTGGTTATAAGTTCAGAGTTTGCAAGAAAGCAAGGATTTAAGTTGAAAAAATTGAAAGACCTATATATGAGAAATATGGACAGTTCCTTTAAGGAATCTATTGAGTATATGGTAGAGATTAATATTTCTTATTAAGAACACAGGAAGAGAATGGAGATCAATGTGATTAATAGTTAGAAGTAGAGTGTAATTTTGGAAATGCTGCAGTTTGCTTACCACAATCCTGAGATTGACTGGAGAACAGAAAAAGTGAAGATAACAAGATGTTCAGAGAAATATAGTAAGCAGTAGAGACTAAAGCAAGTGAAGTTAGAATAGCAAAAACAAAAGGAGAAAGAGAAAAGGAAAGAAGAGGGAAAGAAATAAAAAGAAAAAGAGAAGAGGAAAAAGAAATAAAATAAAAAGAAAAAACTAAAAAAGAAGCAGACAATGAAAGTAAAGAAAGTGACAGAAGAATAGGAAATCTGAAATAAGGAAGAAAAAGCAGCAAAATCAGAGGAAGAGGCCAAGAAATTGGTTTCTCTAATGTCCCATAAATAGATTCATATCTTCAGAAAGAAAGTGAGTGAGAGAATGCCAACAAAGAAAGTATGGAATCACACAATTGAGTTGAAAGAAGGATTCATACCAAGGAAGAGGATATATCTACTATCAAGAGAAGTGCATGAGTTCATCAAAGAACAATTGAGAAAGGGATATATCAGACCTTCAAAATTATCTCAAATAGCAACAGTATTTTTTATAGGAAAAAAAGATGGTAAGAAGCATATAGTACAAAATTATTGGTATTTAAATGAATGGACCATAAAAATAATTATCCTTTACCTTTAATTTCATAAATTATAAAAAGTATGGGTACAAAGAAAGTATTTACTAAATTAGATTTACAATAGGGTTATAATAATGTATGGATAAAGGAGAGAGATGAGTGGAAAGTGGCATTCACAACTCTGGAAGGGTCATTTAAACCAACAGTAATGTTCTTTGGACTCACAAACTCTCTAGCAATATTTCAAACAAAGATGAACAAGATATTATGGGATCTAATCAACACTGGGGCAGTAAGAAGTTTTGTTGATGATATCATAGTAAGAACAGAGAAAGAGAAAGAACATAATGAAGTAGTAAAGAGGTTTGCAGAGAATAACTTATATGTAAAACCAGAAAAATACAAGTGAAAGATTAGAGAAGTGGGGTTTTTAGGAATAGTAATGGGACCAGAGGGGATCAAGATAAAAGAAGAGAAGGTGAAGAGAGTATTGGACTGGCCAACTTCAAAAAGAGTTAAGAACATATAGAAGTTCTTAAGACTTACTAATTATTATTGGTAGTTTATCAAGAATTTTACAGCAATAGTCAGACTGTTACATGATCTGGTAAAGAAGGATCAAAAGTGAGATTGGACAGAAAGACAGAAAATGAGAATAGAAGTGGATGCATTGGACTATGCAATGGAGTGTAAAGGTGGAAGATGGAGACCAGTGGTGTTTCTTTTCAAAATCTCCAAATAAGACAGAAAGAAATTAATGACAAAGAGATTTTGGCAGTAATAGGCAGTAATAAGAGGATTGGAAAACTAAAAACATTTGTTAGAAGGTACCAAGTATAAATTTTGAGGTTTGGACTAATCACAAAAACCTAAAATACTTTATAAAAGCACAAAATTTGAATAGAAAACAGGCTCATTAAGTATTATATCTGTTAAGATTTAACTTTACCTTAAAACATGTACCAGACACAAAAATGGAATTAAAGAATAATAAATTCATAGTTTAGCAGAAGTAGTAATAGAAAGATCTGAGGTAAATATAATAGAAAAATTAGCTAGGAGTAAGAATAAAGAGATAGTTAGAGTAGTAGAGAAGATGAAGAAAGCAGGAGTTAAGGAATTACAAGAGAACAAATGGCAGATTGAAGGGAACTTAGTATTAAAGGAGAAAAAAGTGTATATACTAAATGATGAGGAGTAGAGAGTAGAGATAATCTGATTACATCATGATGTACTAGCAGCAGGACATGGAAGATGATGGAAGATGATAGAGTTGGTGATGAAAAACTATTGGTAGCTAGGAATGACAAGAGATATAGAAAAATATGTAAAGAAATGTAATATATGCCAGAGAATAAAGAATAGGATGGAAGTACTAGTGGGGAAATTAAAATTGAGTGAGGTGCTGGAGAAGCCCTAAATACACTTGATAGTAGATTTCATAACCAAGTTGCCATTAGTAATGGGAAAACATGCAATTTTAGTAGTATGCAATAGGTTGTCCAAAATAACACATTTTGTGGCAACAACAGAAGGAAAATCAGCAGAAGAATTAGTATGGTTGTTTAGAGATAACATGTAGAAGTTGCATAGGTTACTAGAGAGTGTGGTGTCAGATAGAGGACCACAGTTTGCAGCAGAGTTAACAAAGGAGCTAAATAATATATTGGAAATTGAGACAAAGCTATCAACACTGTTCCATTCTCAAACAGATGGTCAGATGGGGAGAATGAACTAAGAACTTGAATATTATTTACAGTTCTTCATTGATCACAGGCAAAAGGATTGGCTAGAATAGTTAGTGATAGCAGAGTTTACAGTAAACAATAAGACACATTCAACAACTAAAATGTCTCCATTTATAGCAAACTATGGTAGAGAATTGGGAATGGGAGCAGATATTAGAAGGAAAGAAAAAGTGAAGAAGACAACAGAGTTTGTAGAGAGAATGAAGAAAGTATAGAAAGAAGCTGGGATGGTATTGAGAAAGGCTTAGGAGGAAATAAAGTAATAGGCAAACAAGAAAAGGAAGAAAGCTAAAGAATGGAAGAAAGAAGATAAAGTAATATTGAGTATAAAAGACTTGGTATTCAAGGAGAGACCAGCAAAGAAGCTAGTGGACTGATATGTTAGTTTATATTTTATTAATAGTTTCTATCAATGTAGTCAAATTACAACTACCCACTTCAATGAGAATTTATCCAGTAGTGAATGTCAGTTAGATAGTATGATATAAGGAACAGGTAGAAGAACAAAAGATAGAAGAAGTAAAACTGGTGGAAGTAGAAGAAGTTGAAGAGTGGGAGATAGAAAAAATATTGAATAAAAGAAAAATTAGGAGAGTAGCAAAATATTTAGTAAAATAGAAGGGGTTTACAGCAGAGCACAATATATGGGAAAGAGAGGAAGATTTAGAAAATCCAAAAGAAGTAGTAGCTGAGTTTGATAAGATGATAAGAGAAGTTGGATTTGATAGAGGAAAGAGACTTCAGAAGAAAGAAGTTGCTAGGAAAGTATATGGTGAAGATGTTATACAGATAGGATGATGGAAAATTCAAAGCAGAATATTTAAAGAAGTTGAAAAGAAACTGGTGAAAATAGAAGTCAGTTTTTCCAGAGGGGAAACCTTGAAGAGGAAATAATGTTAGAATTAAAGATAGTAAACTTAATATTTTTTATCTTTCTTTCTGATTTTTATTTTCTTTTCCATTCTTATTTTTCAGACTTAGGGTTAGAGGTTAATGTGACTGTCACAAATTGTTACACATCAGTCACAAGTCATAGTCACATAGAACATTGTAAAAGGTCCTGGAATAAGATAACGTCATACAGCATGTATTATACATATTAACCTTAAGGAAAATATATGGCCCTTTATAGTAGGCTAAGGTTAGTGTAGCATGGACCAGTAGTCTAGCATATATAAGGTAGACAATCTTGTACTTAGAACTCCATCAAGTTCTCTTGTATAATCCCTATACAAGGTTCTTTCTTTTGATCCACTCTGAGGTCTTAAGTTCATAACAAATACAGTGTAAACTACTGGATTATACACTAGGTATGCTACCTAGGGTAGTTATCTGAAATGGAGGCTATTAAGTAAGTTACCCTGATTTCTAATGATCCTCAGATATCAGGAGATGGGGGTCCATGGAGTTAGCAAGGGTCCAGCAAGGATATCCAAGGTAAAATAGAGATATGTGATCCACACCAGAAGAGGTTGGGGAGTGTGGATGAGGGAGAATGGGTTATCCATGGGTTGGGACAGATGTAGTCAGAATGGAATGTGACAAGAATGTTGTCTAAGCACTCTATTGATAATAATCCAAGACTGAGGCTGATGTCCATAGGTGTCATCACGAATTTGCCACTCTAACATAGTCATCTTGGTTTCTATGCTTCATGATTTATAAACCAGGGTCTCACAGCTTTCGCCATGATACTACTTCACCCAGGATGACTTTTCAGATTTTATCACCCTTTTCTCTGCCCTGTCTAGGAGCAAGAGAAGAAGCAACCTCTTGCATGCATAATTACTACATGCACCAAACCTAACACGGTTGCCTTGACCTTCGTAAGTCCCCGATTTTTCCTCTCTTACCCTGCATTTTTATATATATGAAATCAGGATGACGACCCTGAGTTTACCTGTACGTGTATATCACTACGAAATATACCAGGCTTACCCTCTCTCGATTCACATTTTAAGCTGCAACATGAGCAAAGCTTTGCTTCAATATAATGCTACAGGGACTTTATTCTTCAGTAAGTCAGAACGACGCCTTTCTCTGTTACAAGAAAATACTAATAATGCATTGATAGATGGAAACAACTGTGGGACTCACTTCCACACATTATGGATATGTATCAATAGCCCTTTCCTGGACGGTTGTATTTATGACCCTGACGAGGCACAACGCATTCTCTATGCCTACCAACAAGGGCATATGGTTTCTTCACACACCTGGAGCCACAGCGATTTGAACACGCTCGGCCGGGACGAGAGTATATATGCTTGACTAATGAATGAACTGCTAATCGTTGACTAATAAAGAAATATAGTCCATGACGAGATGTGAAAGGTTGAGCGTAAGCCAGAGATTCTTCCTTCAACTGACATAGTCAATTAGAGGCGCTGTAGAAGATTACCGGTCCATATCCTGCGTTCATGCGACCCCATAAGTACTAGGACCACATTTGCAAATTGAAGCGTTCCTGAGGACCAGCCTATGGGAACTATAACGACCTTGTCCGGAAAGCAGCAGCTACCCGTGACCAATCTCTCGTCCTCTGGGACTTCGAGTGTGTAGTCCTTGTTCGTATGTGATTTACACTTCATTTCTTTCCCGAAGCTCCCAAAACTCCATTAGCGCCACTCCGACTCAGAGCACCCTATATGACCAGCTTCTCGTTCGGCACCCGGACACTGTTATCGCATTGAACCATGAAGTCTCTCCCGTGCCGATCAGTTTACTGTGATTTTAGAAGTAGTTAACTACTGTGATGTCACTAATGCCAAACCATTGATTAGATCGGGATTGATTTAGTCACCAAGTCTTGCCTTATGTCCTCGAGAAGCTCAACAAGGCAGGTTCGGATGATCTCTGTCGCTGAGTGTGTTGGACTTGCCCCTTACCAGAGCATTCAAGCATCTGGTGCCCGCGACGTAAGTTCTGAGCCTGGCTTCCAGATCAATACTCATGTTATAGAGTACTTGGCACTGCTGAGATAGTGGCTGGTGTTGGATCGGACTTGTTTTATCAGTTCTTTTTATGACTAATGCAACGCTTGAACCACTACTGGAACATGCTCTTGTTCATTAATATTGAAGTCTCGAAAATGCCGTGTGCTTTGAAATCGATTTGTCATCGCGGCACTATGGTGTTAAGTCATTCACAATCCCTGATATAACTTGCGTCAAATCTGAAACAAGCAAAATGTGTAAATGACATCAATGTGACATACCAACATTTTGTCAGCCGCTCCGTTCCGTCGTTGTAAGCCATTCTTCATGTCAGTGGACCTGGTCATTTTAGGTGCCGGTTGGACTTCAACCTTTCTAATCCCACTCTGCGAAGAGTGCGGTATCCAGGTGGCTGCTACATCCCGTTCTGGAAGGGGTGACACAATTCCTTTCATCTTTAATCCGGAGTCGAATGATACTAGGCCATACGAGGCACTTCCGGATACGAAAACAATCCTTATTTCCTTTCCTATCAAGACAATTGGAGCATCACAGCGGCTCGTGGCAGGATACCTGTCGACTCGGAAAGCTGGGATGAATAAGGTTGGCTTCATTCAGCTGGGAGCCACCAGTATCTGGGATGTGAGTACTGAACTGATACATTCTTTATCTCGACTTGAGTCCTTGTGATCCTGCACTTGCACCATCAGCGAAAGAGAAATGTGGCTCAAGACGGAAACTCGCCCAAACGCCCTTGGTGTGACCGAAACACGCCACACAATCAGGGGTTACGCGCGTCTTGCGAGGACGAACTGCTTGCTTTGGCACCAGAAACATCGACTACAGTCTTAAATCTTGCAGGACTCTGGGGCGGTCTACGTTTGCCTCGCAATTGGATTGAGAGGGTTGGGCCCACAAAGGATGCCCTCCGCCAAAAGGTGTCTTTCCCTGCTCATTGGAAGTATCATAGTGTGTCCCTCATGTAGTTACCAGGGGAGTGTTCATTTTATTCATGGGATTGACGTTGCTCGTGCTATCCTCGCCGTCCATTACAATTTCTCACATGCTGTGGGCCAACGTTGGCTACTTACGGACGCTCGCGTGTATGACTGGTGGGATCTTGCGTCCGCATGGGGAACCAATACCAATACCTCTTCATGGGCGGAGAGAAAAGAAAACGAAATTTCCTCAACTGATGCCGCAATACACAACTGTGAAACCCAACCGGCAGGCCCACAACGTGAGTGGGTAAAGGAGCTGATGATAGAGCAGGGAATTCGTGCTCTTCCCCGCGATATCAATGCACTAGGACGTGCTCTTGATTCGAGGGATTTCTGGGAGTCATTTGGATTGTTTCCTGTCAAGGCATTGTTAGAGGGCTGATGGTGATAACATGTTTGGAAACACTAAACACTGCACGATATGACGCTCGGCCGAGCGGAATTATCATGTCTCTATTCGTTGCATGACTGTTCTTTTCTCGATAAGTACAAGAGTCTGAAACAACGCTTTCATTGGCCTATCTTTGAGCAGTCGGTCCAGATTTCCCATTCGCGTTTTAGGCCCGCAATACTTAAAGAGTAAGCATTTCCTTCTCAAAGGTAGGAATGCAGCCCTCGGGAACACTCCATTTCAGAACACAAGAAACTAAGCTGTCCCGAAGAAGCTGCTGTTAAAACGATAACGACGCATTAATATCTCAGACATCTGACAACGCAGACTGAATGACATGAGAGCCTCCCATCGGGTACTGGTTCAACCAAACCCGAGACGCAATGAATCAGTTATTTACACGAATCCTGAGCACTTTTTGAGAGATTGAAACCGTATTATGGTTATGAGAGCAAAGCATACTACGGCGCAGGTGTGATATGTGACATGTCAACAGAAGAGATCCGAAGTCAATATCTACTCCCGAGGAGCACCCCGACCAACACCAGCATATCGTGCCTCGTAATTATCAGGAGCACCCCCCTCCTTCTTACGGTAATCTTCCCTGTCACCACGTGGAGGACGATAAGCACCTTCTCCTCCAGAGCGCACAGCGGCGGGACGAGGAGGGCGAGGAGTTTTCTTGTAGGTGGTGGGAACAATTTCAGCCGGCAGGTGGAGCCTTTAAGACCAAATTAGGTGAATGAAACAACAGGATGTCAGCTCTTACCATTCACGGAGAAATTCAACGCCCTCGGGAGTCAAGATGTAGTAGTACCATTGCCACGAGAATTGGGTCTTGACAAGCCCCTTGGAAGTAAGACTTTGCATGGCCTTGATGACCTCAAGATTAGGAACATCAAGTTCTTCGTGTTTCGGTGCATTGTAATCTTTCTTTGCGACCATAACACCCTCTAAAGTGAGCCGATCAATCCAAAGTCTTTTCCTTGGAGAGTGAGCCATACCCTTGAAGAGGTATTCATAGATGGTGCGCCTGTTCTGTTTCGAGATAATCATGCTGGACAAACGAGGCTGTAAATCATGTCGGAATACTAATTCCACCTTAGACTATTCAGACATACGGCGAAAACTTTTGAGTGGCAGAGTAATCCAGCTGTAGGATAGAAACTTGGATCAATAATCATCATCGCAAGGGCTCCAAACTAATCCACCCCTGTTTCCCGCCTAACATGCACGCAAAACCACATTCCGGGCACGTCGAGTCCCATACCATCGAATGAAATACTCACATTACGGATTTTAAGCAGAAGTCTTCTTGATGTCGACGAGCTACGCGACCGGGATGTGTCTTGCTCTTTATTTGTCAAGATCCACAGAAGCAAATACTTGATCGGACTATTATCAACCAATCTATATCTGGTGAACTATAGTTCAGATGTAGACTGCTCACCACAGTTGCCTAGCCAGCCATCAAACGAATCGATATTTTTCTGAACCCACTCTTTGAAGAAAAATTTGACGAGAAACAGCCTTGATCGATACCATGATGAGTAACATTTAACAATTGTGGCGCTCTAGATCATAGGCATGGGCGACAAACCCACGAATAATCTCCGCTTTTGCTTCAATCAAGCGTCTTTTAGACGATACCTGACATGTGAAGAAATCAGGCTGCTTATATCCTTCTTGGAAACATTACAAAAGCTGAGTAGGACGCTGGTCCTCCTGTGGATGAACAGAACCCACAACGCTATTATTGGTATCGGAGTCGAATGAGTTTTTGCGACTACTTAACTTGTTTTTCATTTAGCATAAACACTGGACGTACACACACATATATACCTATAGTCTAATCATTCTCAATACCACTATCGATGGTGCCTATAACAACATCACATTTCCAGCTTTGCACCCCAAGTCAATGCGCCTCTTATTTGTTTGTCGGACTTATCTCCAGACGAACGAAATTGTTGTATAGTTCATTGGAAGTAAGAAGTGTGTCCTCTGCATCCTTGTTCTCGGGCAAAGTGAAGGCAGCCAAAGGCTTCATTAATTAATTGAGAGAAGATGAGTGTTATTAAGCCAAAATGACTCACACCATGGAATTCAAGAAACGCCGCAGCTGTTTGTGATCATGTCAGTCAGCGACATCAAATATACAGCATTGTAAGACGTACTCCCACGGCCATAAGAATCTCCAAAGCCGCTGATACCTGAGCCTCCATGAATAATCTTCCTTGCACCTTCTGCAGGACTCGCAGCGTTGGAATAAAACATGACACCACATTCTGTAATTGGACGCACTAAGGGATCAAACGTGAAAGAACAAACGCACGTACGGTTCGAAAAAAACTGGAGCACAATTCCCGCCTTCATAGATTCCAGTCGGACTGAGGAAGGCCCAGAAAGGGTCCCTTGACTCAAAACCTCATCCAAAACGTTGATAGATTGCATATTAGATAGCGCTGTACGTCTAGGTAAAGGGTAGACAAGGGAATCAATGAAGCGGAAGTAGTCATCTCCACCTGCATCAATTTCTCCGTTTACATATATTGGGTCAAGAAACTTACCGTATCCTGACGCAGGGAAATCCTTCCCGATAGCCTTTGGCTGTTGGAAATCGAAGGCAGGAACAGTTGAAACCGAGGGATATTCCGCCGTAGGGAGAGCAAATTCGTCCAATTTAACAATACGATCTGCCTGTATCATACTGAGAATATCTGTGAACTAAGATTGATAAAGCATACCCCAATCGTGAGTAAATGTTCTTTTACAGACGCCACCTCAGATTGTTGAGCAGAAGCCAAGCTGGCATCCAAGTTGAAGCCCCAATGCTAATGTCCCCTCCGGTGTTATATCGCGATCTACACGACAAGAGTAGATGTAATCACCTGGGTAAGATTAACAGGTGTGACTATTTTCTCTTGACCGTTCAATTTTGACCTATACACGATGACTATATTTCCGAGTTTTCCGGTTGTGGATGGCACTAATGCAAACAAGACCTCATTCAACAATTCTCCAGGATATCCTTGGTCGCCATCAGGGGAAACCAAACGGAATAAAGCGTATGATGGCTCAGGAAGAGAACGAATTTTCTCCACCTCTGCCTCAGAGAACAGTTGAGGAGTTTCATCCCTTGACAAAAATGTCCAAATTAGAGCATGAAATCCTACAGGACCGCCATGCAAAGAAACCTTCGGGTTTTCTTTGTTACTGGATCATGAACAAGATGTCATATAATGAGGTCAGATAACAACATACCGTTGGCTTTTGCCTGAAATACACTTTTAATACCATTCCGCTCTAATACGTAAGTTCCAGTAGGAATTCTGTTAGAAGATCGTCCTATGATCGTGTTTGTATATTCCTGTGTAAGATGATCTTCAGGCTTCTCGGGCCCGATTACGATGTCGTTCTCCTGAGTATCCAGTGGTTAAGGGGTCACATACGAGTGAAGCTTGAACCACTTACACTTTCAGTGGTGTGAACGATAAGCCTGTGGATCGTGAGACCGCGAGGAAGGATCTAGCGAAGGAGATAATCATATATTGA
>Ga0157363_1004869_pt1 | contig 12474 bp, 4 predicted proteins | sample AttsexASBM1_FD_111477 | JGI IMG/M metagenome (GOLD analysis project Ga0157363, IMG submission 111477) | Fungus gardens microbial communities from leaf cutter ant in Ribeirão Preto, State of São Paulo, Brazil - Atta sexdens ASBM1 | ecosystem: Host-associated > Fungi > Mycelium > Unclassified ...
TAATTTTTTTTTTTTTTTTTTTTAAATTTTTTTTTTTTATAAAAATTTTTATTTTTTTTTTTTTTTTTTTTTGTAAAGAAGCAGAGTTTTGGATAATTTATCGAGTGCTATGATTATATACTTCAAAAAACAGCAATATCGGAAAAAGATAAACAAGCTAGCTATAGTATAACAGTGTAAGTATTAAGAACTGCAATTGCCTGCAGTATCTACGATCGAGCGGTGACAAGAGTTTTTCGTCGTGAGGCAGTAACGGAGGACATTCGATATTTTCGCCATTTCGTCGACGTAATATCTCGCGCGTCGGTAAACGGAACCGGAAGCTAACCGGTGCGGTAGGACGAAGCTGACGTAAGCTTCCGAGTCAGTGCGCCTAGATCATACCGAGTCGCTTTACTCACTCGTATAGATGTACGGCACAAAGTAAGTTTCTCGCAGCTCAGCGGCGGAAACGCGCAGTCAGCGTGAATCTGCTCGGGGCGTAAATCAGCGTTTCATCGACGAGTTCGAAAGCGAAAGCCGCATATCGACATCCGCGTGTAAATTATCCGAGCCATTTCGCCCGATCGAGCGGAAAATAATTTTCGGTGAGTCGCGAATGGATCGTGTACATCGCACGAGAAAAAAAAAGATCTTTCTTGCGCTCTCGTAACTTGGCGATTAGTTATTTCAAGCAGGAAAAGGAAAACGTCTCGAACTCGATTTTTCAATAAGAGCTACATAAAAATTCTGAATTATGAACGCGTGGTTTGGAAAGAAATCGAATAAATAAAGAGAAATAAAGAGAAATTCAGTTATTTGTTAGACAAAGTTTCTGTAAAATAATAGAAATCTTCACTGTTTATATTCTCAACGAGTTTTTATGCATTAAAAGAACTAATAAGATAATATCATTTTTTTGTGTTATTGAAAGTCATGGAATCTTTTCATTTTGACGTGCTCTGCATTATTAAATCTTTAGATTCTAGGATGCGGCAACTCTTGTGATTTACATTTTGTAGTCTCAAACGCTACACGAAAAATTGTTTATGACGTGCAAAGGCTATGGTGGAGCTGAACATGAATTCTCACGAACATATTGATGCCCAGGGAATGAAGAGAATCTGAATTTTTTGAATATAACAGAAGGAGAGTAGGTTGTTGCGCGATAGTCAACTTGGGAGCGGCGAACTCGTTTCCGGATACGGCAATTCTTCCACAGCGAAAAGGTGCGATAAAAATGCTAAGCGCAGCGAAAAGATGAGATGTAGTCTTCCTCATTCCTCTTTTTTCGACCCGTTGCGTTAGGTGTGCGGTAAAGGAGTGTTATAAATTTGAAGATGTAGATAGCCTGTGGGTCTGCAAAACGTAGAAAAGTTTCTTTGATCCTGCAGACCAAAAAATCGAGATCCAGACTGTTGGATACCAGTTGGAGCAGCTAGATTTTTAACTTTAAATCCTTGCGTGTTAGGTCTTTAAAACTTGCAGCTACTCGGATTCTAAGATGCTTAGCTCTTTCATCTTATTCTCTCTGTATTTTCAGATTTATGTTTTCTATAAATCTTGAGAATATTTTTCATAAATCTAAAGAGAATCCTTTGGTTCTTATATAATTAAATCTCCCCGTCTTATGAATTTCTCGTCTAGTTTTCTCTTAAATTTCGATTTTCTACAACTCTTGCATCGAATGCTATGAATAGTGTCTGTCACGGCAAGTTAAAGACGCGCATGACCGCCAATATGTCTGCGCATCGTGGCAATATTTCATAACGATGAAAACTGCCATACAACGACAGTGACGAGCGGCATTGACTGATGTTGCTGGAAAGTCAACACAACGTCTTTGGGTAAAAAGCTCGGCGCTGCTTCGTTTACAGAAGCATGAGGTCGACTTCGTACGAAAGTTCTTCAGGACTCGCGTGACGCGGCAAATTGCAAATTGTCGGAATTCGCCAAAATTGGGTTGGTACCAGCGTTAAGTTGTGAGAAATTTTCTTGACACCTACTTTTTGAACCAGTAGGTATATATTTAGGAATGCGAGTAACGTGGAGAACATTTTGCCTCGGTTGTTTAACGAACCTTTTTATCATATTATCGTTCTAACTCTGATTGAACTATGTTATGCAATACATCGACTTTATTACAATCGGAAAAAAATATGTGTAAAATGTGGAATTTAGAAAAATTTTTAATTATTATCAGCATTTAAATTTACGATCTCTTTAATGAACAAATACAATTTTTTATACATAAATAAATATAATTTTTACATATTTTTAATTACAAAAATAATTTTTGTTAAAGATAAAAAATATCAATATAATTATTAAAATATTTTATACAAATAATTTTATAAAATTTTATATAGTTATATTATATTTTATAATTTAATATATATATATATATATATATATATATAATATAATTATACAAAATACGTTTCTTGAGACAATTATAAAATTTTTATATCGTGGCTGAGAAATAATACGGTCTCAGCTATCATTATATTTATAATTATCTGCAATAATTATATTTTCTTTTCATATTAATTTATCCGCATGTCATTCGTTATTATGACTTTCTTATATAGATATTTTCTCGAACTAAATAAAAGGCCAGTGAGCTTCTTTTTCTCGGAAGTTTCTTTCTTTTATTCATTAAGTGCCGCTTCGCGTAAATTATCAGAGCTTTTATGGAGCTTTAACGCTTCCACTCGATTTATTCGCTCGATTTCTTCGAGAAGGCAAATCAGATCGTGTTTAGCAATGGCTATGCTACTATTTGTATCGAGCAAAAACATAGTTCAATTAAGGAAAAATGCAATACATTTTTCGATAGAAGAATTGTATGCGTAAAAAGTTACTTTGTGTTAGAATCACATTATAAAAAATCAATTACAGCTGGCTCTTTCTACTATTAAATAAATTTATTGTTATACTCCAACATATCAAAGAAATATAAAAATAATGTAGATACATTCTTAAAAAAATTTTTTAAATTAACTTTTTCTAAATAGACGTTTAAAATGGAATTAAAAATTTATTCAATTTTAAAAACTAAGAAAATCCAATAAACTGAATTTTTTTTAAATTAAATTTTAAACATTTTTTTTAGCTATTATATCCATTTTTTATACGATTTCCTAGATTTAATTATATCTATTTCTTTCGTGTTTTTTTCTAATCTTTATTTTGAAATAAATATTTTTTGTTTATTTTTCATGAGACTGTATATGAGAATGTATATTAGATAATTAACAATTTTGTTAATTAATTTTTTCATTTTTCTATTTTCTTTGCATTTATTTTTAATTAATGATCACTGGCATAAAATAAACAAAAAATGTATTTCATAATATTAAATAATGTAACAAACATTAATTACAATGATCAATTGCATTATTGCTTAGATAATATTAAATTCTAAATACCAAATGCCAGATATTCCAAGCCCTGATTTTGTAATATTAGTTAGAGAAATAAAATATATAATAAAATATATTAGGTGTAGTAAAAAGAAATCCATTATTTTTCCATTCAATTTCATGTAAAAATAATGGATTTCTTTTTACTACACCTAATATAATAATGCCATAAAAAAAGAAGTAAAATCAAAATAATATTTCAAGTATCTTTATTTACTAAATAATATTTTAAATATTTTTATTTATTAAAAGTTTCATAGAACACAGTCCCCTAGCGGCATCTTGAAAGCATCCTGATATAGATGGCCTTTAAAACAGTATGGCATGGGATAATCTCACAATTATAATATACTATACAAAGTACGGATGATATTTGAAATGTATTAAGTGTATATAACAATACATTAAAATGAGAGAATGAAATGCAGTATAGCGTGATGAGAGGCGCATTGGAAAGAAATTTTTTACGCTAACAAGTAGAAAATTGTAGAGATAAAAAAATCGAAAATATGCAACATTCATCGGAGAACATTAAAAATATAAAGAATTTAAGAATATATTATTTTATCTACTTTGTAATAACATCGAAAGACAGATAAATAACATCGACAAATCGATAGATAATTTATAGATATATAAATAGATATAAAATAGAAATAGATGTAAATAAATAGTATACACAAACAGATAAGATGCGGAAAAGGATAAGGTGCGGAAGAGAAAGCGAAAAAGTGTAGAATAAATGTGGAAAAGATGCAAAAGAGTTGCAGAAACATGAGAAAAGATGCAGAGAGATGCAGAAGAAATGCAAAATTAATGCGAGAGAGTTGTAAGAGAGATGTGATAGTGATGTAGGAAAAATGCAGAAAAGGTATATGAAAGATGCGAAAGAGATGCGGAAAATGTGTAGAAGAGGTGCAGTATAAGTACAGAAAAGATGTCGAAAAATGCAGAATAGAATAGAAAAAGTGTAGAAAGTGCAGGAAACGTGCAGAGAAAAGGCACAAGAGGACAAGATTTTGCGAAGACGACGACGACAAGATGACGATGACGTCTGAATGACTAAATGACATAAATCGGGCAGAAAAATAAGTGCACATATTCATATCTATGCATTAAATGCACTTACAGACATGATTATTATCTCATTTTAATTTAATTAAAATCTATATTCTTCCTCAATATATGCATTTTTTAAATAATATCAATTTGTTTAAATAAAACAATAATTTTTAATTACATAAACATCCTTCTTCCTATAAAGAATACGCCGCAGCGTTTCTTTCGTGACACTGTATCCCTTCGTAATAATATAAAAAAAGATGATTTTAATGTATTAAACTTCAAAAATATACTTGACGGAAGATGCTACCGCGTCTCCTGATAATCAAATAATGGAATATTAATAAATTACAATAGCACAAAATTTCATCTGATATTATCCTGTAATGAATTTCATGTAAATCTTAATTAATTATACTATTAATTTAATTTCACATAATCCAAATGCACTGTTAAATTATTGTTAATTAAGGAAAATAATGCTAGTTATATTTGTCAAATCATTTTTAATAGCTCGGCATAACAAAATTTATTACAAAATTTTGATATTCAAATAATAAATTATAACAATGAAGATTTTTTATTGCATTTTTTTACATATTTATTATAAAAATATAAGATTTTACATTTAATAATTATACACATAGCAATATTATTTTTTATTTTACTTGTAGTCTCTTTAGGAAGCAATTATTTAATAATAATGTTAATACTTCATTTATTCCACAGTTTTTCGTTAAATACGTCACATTCATGAAATACAAAAATGGAAAATGACAAGTTATAAGACTTGATATGAAACATATTTTTTAATATTAGTCTTTTATTAATTTTATTAATTTTAACAAGCAGTTTGAAATGTCATTAAGGTTTTCTTGATCACTTGATTACAAAATTCTGTCCGTTAATTACTGTGATTATCAGGAAAATGTATTGTTACACGATTATGCGGGTTATATATATCTCTAGAGTAACGAGCCGTCAGTGTTTTATCGCAACTGATGTCATTTTATCGAATTTTGAAACTAAATTAATAATTCACGCTAATTAGCAAGAGAAACAGTAATATGTCGTTCTCATCAATTCCAGATATGTTTACTAATACGCTACTTTACAGACACTCTCATTTTCGGCGATCACACTATTTGAATAATTAATTCATTTATTGTTATTGTTATTTATTAAAATAATAGTTTGATTAATATCTAGATAATAAAAATTAACAAATTTATATAGAATCTACATATATTCTTCGATAATTTTATTAAAAATCATATCTTTTAATAATTTACTTCGCTCTAGAAATATAAAATAAAAATTCAGAATGAGAGAATGACTATTTGTTTTTTTTTATACACCGTTACATAATTTTTATCAGGCAGAAAAATCTTGTGTTTTTGTAATCAATATAAAGACAATAAAAATTGTTGTAAAATTTATTATAAAATTTTAATTTTTAAATAAACTCTCTACAACAACAAATGTTTTTATTGCAACTTTTAAATTAACACAAGATTTTCTTCATACTATGCGACAGTTAGAATTGCGACACATATCGATTGATAATAATAATTTTTAATGTAAAAACAATCAAAAATGAATTTCTTTATTTTTTTTCGCCAAAAGAGATAAAATATCCGCTATGAAAAAAAAGAGAGGAAAATTCGTGGAATGCGTACGACCGATTTTCCAAGTGTGTTCTTCTAATCTTTTTTTCACTCGTAAATAAGTGAATTTCTTTTTTTCTATCCTGTCCCTAATTTCTCCCTGATAAAGCTGTTGAACTCTAAATGGAACTGAGAGTGATTAATAAAGTTCCTTTTACGATTTCAGTATAATATATATTCCGATTTTTAATATGGAATTAACCGTACCAATTTTAATAAAGAAACGTTTTTTGTTATTAGCATAATTCAACTCGATATGTATTATGCGATAATTGCAAAAGGATTTAATTTTTTATCTAAAATATAATACATGGAATATAAAAACAAATTTCTTTTATAAATTGTAATTTTACATTAATTATTTAAAAAAATAATAGTAGTGTGAAAAAAATATATATAAAAAAATTATCTAAAGGATTTATCTATCAAGCGACACAGTAGCATCGCGACGCCAAGTGCATAAAAATACAAAACAAGATCACTTGATGTGTGAACGTCATTGTGTATATGTTCGTGCCGTTTGCCGTTGCTAAATTCGCAATACTACCACTAACTTTATCTGGAGTTTTGACATCAACAAACTTTAGATTAAAATTACACAGAAAGTAAAACCGCAATAAAAAAATCTAAAAACACTTTTATTATATAATGTTGTCGATATTTTTCGATTGCGACCAATCCGAATAAAATTGATGCAGCCGACACCGAGATCTGGAGATCGTCCCAAAAAAGGACCATTTCAGATTTTCAGATTTTTTTTCAGTACGTATGACACATACATGTAAATTGTTTGTCCATTAAGCTAACTTTTATAATGTTTTCATTCAATTAATATTACATTAAAATTAGCAACATAAGTGAACATTAATGCACATACATATGTAATGGGTCACATTGCATTTGTGTGAATATATTATCTCAGTATTTCCATCATAAATTAAATATAAAAACAAGGTATTTGTACATAAATATTATATATATATATATATATATATATATATGTATATAATGATATAATCTGTGACATATATAAATATACTCACAAATAATAGATATGATATAAATTATGGAGAAATAATATTGATAATATTTAGACATAGATATTATAGATAACGAATTTACAAAATTAGTAAACAATTATTAACATCTCTTCTTTGTTGAATTATTGTTTTCATGTATTCTGTACATCTGCAGAATTGTATGTATGAATAACCTTTTTATTAATTTGTAATGCAAATAATTTCCATATTATGAAAACATATTAGTCCTAGAATATTGCGTTTTATTGCGTCCTCCGGGCACACCAAGTTTTTTCTTCATTATATATATAATCTATAATTGACCATTTTAGTCACTTTCAATCTATATTATGTGTCTTATGAAATGCTTGATTAATTGCATTTATTTTCCGTAAAAAAACGTATCCATTTTTTTATTAAAAGGAATGTAATATTCGACACTTTTTTATGCACCTGGCGTATATTTTTTCTTATTTAAAAAGGAATTTTTTAAGATTTATTCAATTAACAGTTGTGATTCCAGGAAATACAGCGGACTGTTAGTTTAATCATTTTATTTACATTTCTACTTTCGGTCGAGCAATTCTTTATTCCGAAATAAACAACAATAGTATTCAATGCGATTGGTAGGTATGCGTCGTTGCAAGTCGGACTAGGATATAGGGCAACTTTCGAGTTTCTCGCACGTTTTACAGAAAGTGTAACGTAAGGAAATGGAAGAATGAGAGCTAGCGTACCAGCTTGTTTATTTGCGTGCAGCAGTTTCTTTCGTTTTATCTGCAACTCTCCTTAGCAGTCTGAGAAAGCAGCTGAAATTGACAACCGGATAACGTTCTGTATTTATATGTTCCTATACATATACTGTGCCTTTTATATGTAATATTAGATAAATAATATGAGTTTCAGATTTTTGTTTGCGCGTAAGGATACTTTATTATTATATGAGTGTGGAGTTTATTTATGAGTCGCGGATTTTAAATCGGCATATTCTGTTCCGTGAGTACTTTTAGGACAGTCAAAATGCACAGAATGCACAATTAAATGCAAAGAAATAACAGATTCTCAATCTCAGGACAGATTTAAAAAAAAAAAATATGAAAAAATTGTCAATATTATATTAACAAATACAGAGATCAAATTTGGAATTAAAAAAAAATTTTTTTAATTTTGAAATAAATAGATGACTAAATTTTCGTATACTGAAGATGTTATATACATTATAAAGACTGTAATGTCAAGGACAGAAATAATTAAAGTTTCTTTTGATTTTTTAATCTTGTACAATGCTTTTAATGAAATAAAATACCAAAGGAAATATGGCTCGACTAGATTAAAACTGCGCAACTAATCGATTTTTCATCTTGTCTTCGCTCATACGAGCCATAGCAACTATGTTTTAGAGAGGTAAGAACGTTGGCTTGGTATTTTTAATCTCGAACAAGTTGCGAGGGCAACAACAGCAGCATGGGCCATCATGCTTGCTGGGATTTGTACAACATCCTACTGGGCATGGACGTGAGATTCGCGGGTGGTAGTTATATACCGTAAAGTAAAGGGTGGCTTTACGACAGGACACAAGGGAGAGACGCGGCTCAAGCAATTTGCGGTGGTAGCTAATTACAAAGGTCGTTACGAAAGTACGGAATAATTTCGTTCCCACGCGGATTTTTCGTCGAATATTAAATTATTCTTTCGTCGCGCGTCGTTGATTCTCGCGCGTAAAATGAACAGAGTACGTCTGTAATATTCCGTTTAAGGCGCACATTAAAGTTTATGCTCCCTATGAATGTCGAAATTATTCTCATGGAGGGATTTTAGAATTATAGTTTTTATTATAGCGTCATCATACGCTACCTTCTTTTTCATTTTATGGTGCTGTCAGATATAGATTTATATATTAGAAATTTGTATTAATAACTTAAAATTCTTCTGTTAATCAGTATCCTTGTTGCTCGAATCTGTTTCATATAAATAAATAGCGTATGTCATTATTATTTAAACGTTATTATATATATGATAATATATATTATATATATGATAACATCTATTAATAAGTTCAAAAGTTTTTATAGAAACGCCTGATATTGCAGAATATTTGTGACATTGTCGAGTATTATTTCTAAAAATAATAGTTGAGACCATTCAGCTTCTTTTGGAATACCACGTAAGTACATTTTCTTCGAAAAACTGACAGCTCGCTACAAAAGAACATTGAAGATGTTTCACCGTTTATCAGTTGGTTGCTAGCCGGAAAATACATCCAAGGCGATACAGATAGTGAGGCGAGGCTGCACGAGCAGAATCGACGAACATTGGCATCATAAATTCACAGACTAACGCAGCTCGACAGCTCGTTAACGGCTAACGCATGGTAAAGCTCGGTTTACACGCAGCCAATAAAGAGGCCAAATCGACTATACGCGAATTATTTGTTTGCTCGTTTTATAACAGGAGAGAGTATGTTACAATTATCTAACATTGGCCAAATATTAACAGTAAGTAATTACAAAAAGATAAACTTACATTAGCAAAATGAAACTTTAGAGCAAAGGTTTCAAGTTCGCCTGTTTAATATGTAAGGAAATAAGTAAGAGAGAAACGCCTCAAGGCGTTCAAGTTGTAACATATGCCGCGATTATATGAAATCAATTTGAAAGACAATTACTTAAATAAAACGAATTGATTATTATTCTTTCGTAAACTTCTGTTGCAAAAAAAATTATCAACAATATTAACTTACTATTTCTGTGATTTGTTACTTCATTGCGGCTTCGTATATATGGAAAGAACAATATTACATTAACAATAAAATATCTAACAATTTAGCCAGACACAGATCTAAAAATAATTTGTTAAATTAATAAAATAATTATGTGATATATTATGTGATTATGTGGGATGTTCTAGTTGATTGCTAGAATGTTAAAAATTTTTGCAGCATTGCTCATCATGCTTAAATTTCCTCTACATAATTATTTTGATAGACCAACAAAATCTTCAAATCTACTAAATTTTAGATACTTCAGCAAAATTATTCCTTCCGTTTAGACTTGATATAATTTGTTTTCTTATCCAAAGTTCTTCATAATCTTAATGTAATCATCTTACGACATTTGTCCAATCTTCAAACTTAATGTTCACATTGTTAATAATCAATTATTACGCATCATAGATTAAGTACATCATAGATCTCGAGGAATGCGATGCAGATCAAGATAATGATAAACTGAGGATTGTAGTTCAAATGAGACACAGAATCACGAGAATCACGAGATCTACGAAACATGTCTGTAAAGTACAGAAGTTTTCAATGAAATTCAGACGAATTGGCCGATGATTGCGGTTGATCCCGACGATCGTTCTAACTGTTGCGAGCTCACCGCGCTGTTTCAGCACGGTGAATGAAGACAAACAACGCTTTCTCGCGTCATACAATAATTTCCAATTACCGCGAATTAACGACGGTCCATACATTTTACGTTGTCGCACCGGTGCCGTTCGCAAACGCGCGCCTGTTTGCACGAACTGTGTTTCTAGAACGCGCCGAAATATATCATCCTTGAGTTATAAATGACGGTAATTATATACAGGTATATATTTGGAAGGTCTGTTTATTATTACGATGAAATTAATACAGTTCACGAAATATACAATATCGATGCGCAGCTGCGACAGCTGCATGGACACTGACGCGGAATTAAGGCAACGCCAGTGCCAGTTATGTTTTTCAAGACAAAAAAATGATCAGATTTAAAAGAGAGTCAGAGAGAATATTCATTGTTTTACGAACTAAAAATATTTTGATCTGTTAATCTTTTTAGATATACGTATATAAATTCAAAACTTGAAATTCTTTTATCTTTAAAAGATAAAAAAATTATTCTTGTTTTTTGAACTGTTGCAGATTTTCCGATTAAAGATAACTTCATGCGTTAACGTGCAACCCTTGTTGATATAAAAAGTGCAAATCGCGTGAAACAATCCACTAAAACGCGAACAATCTCGTCATCCAGTTTGATAAAACTCGAACGTGCGCTTCCAATCAATCTGGCGTTTTTTTTAAAGCAAATAAATTACAATCGCCACTCTCAATCTGTTTCAATCGTGCGAAATTGACGAGCAGTGTACATTTCGATTTGTCATATCCGAGACGTACGATCGATTGTTCCGGTAAACTACGTCAGACTGGCACCCGTGTCGAATAATTCATTGATGCATTACGATGGAGCGTTAAAAATGCAGCGCGTCATGTAACATAAATAATCTAACGAGACGATATACTATATTAGTAAGCGTTTATCGATTTTTTATGCGGCGGTAGCGTGTTATAAAGTGCGTGTTAACGATAATAATATAATCATAAAATAATGCTTGTAATGAGCTGGCTTATTTGCAATTTCGTAACATTAGCGTTGATCAGAACAATAAATTATGCTTTAAGCAGCCTCCAATGACAACGTAATCAACGGTTTATTCGTTCGAATTCGTTGCTGTACGTGCGTCTGTGTATTCGCTATATAACGGGTGAACAGTATAAAATCTGCGGCAGTCGGCACAATGCAATTCCCATCACGTCCCGGCTCGCAAATAGTTAATTAACTTAAGGTTAACGATTTATCTGTTCTATGCGTATAACAATCATGACAAAGACGCGTGCTGGAAATACACGGCGAATGAAGGGAAAGAATACAGTTATGCTTTTTTTTAAGAAATGAAATTTTACACATCATAAGTCTTCGCGAAGAGTATTCGAAGGAAAATCGAATTCAAGAATCCTAAAGTTTAAGGATCTTAAAATCACGAAGGCTTCAGTATAAAATATCTTAAATGTCTGGTAATATCTGGTCGGAAAATTCGAAGATCTCGAAAAAAGGCAGTCAAAATCCGTGCATTTTCTCTAACAATAAAAAAAAATGCGGTTTCGCTCGTTTTATACATTTAATTTTATTTTAACAATAAGTAGCAAAAATGTATAAGTAATAATATCTTTTTATTCAGTCTGTTGATTAAATGCATTTTAACTTGGATTAGCATATTTCCTGGCTAAATCAAACTATGCTTTCAATTTAAAATCTGAGTTAAAATTTTATTCAATAAAAATGAATCCCCGTCTGTACTTTTCATCACTTGATCGACTCGCATCTTTTTTTATATTATTAATTATCACTATCGCGAGTTTTATATAGAAAAAAAAATACACGTTGGAAAAAAATTTCTAGTTAGTAGGAATATCTAATTGAGAATTGTTTAAATTCAATCTTTTTTATGAAAAACAATTTTAAATAATATAAAATAATGTATAAAAAATTAATTAAAATAAAA
>Ga0157363_1004870_pt1 | contig 12473 bp, 5 predicted proteins | sample AttsexASBM1_FD_111477 | JGI IMG/M metagenome (GOLD analysis project Ga0157363, IMG submission 111477) | Fungus gardens microbial communities from leaf cutter ant in Ribeirão Preto, State of São Paulo, Brazil - Atta sexdens ASBM1 | ecosystem: Host-associated > Fungi > Mycelium > Unclassified ...
CGTGCGTGCGTGTGTGTGTGGTGTGTGTGTGTGTGTGTGTGTGTGTGTGTGTGTGTGTGTGTGTGTGTGTGTGTGTGTTAGATTTCTATTAAATATTCATAACACAGTATACGCACGTACAAAACATTCTAAAAATTTTTTACAATACTTTCAAGCACTCATCAATTATTTCTTGAATTAATCTATAATTTTCAATAGTATTATTAATATTTTAATTGAATCAATTTTTCCATTCCATTTGTGCATCATTTCTTATCATTTTTTATAAAATACATTAAAAGAACCAATATTTTTTTCATATACCTATATTATTATAGGAACGATATTCGGAAATGTCTGATCCGAAGTTTTTATATGGTTCTCATTATAGTGCACCAGGTTTTGTTCTGTTTTACCTAGTACGGAAATACCCTCAGTATATGCTCTGTCTTCAAAACGGAAGATTTGATCATCCAGATAGAATGTTCAACAGGTATATGTCATACTTTTTCATTTAATTCTTTTCGATATTTATTTACTTTTAAAATTATATTAATAAATTGTAATAGCAACGTACATTTATGCACGAAAAAAAATTGATTATGCTAGAAACACTGTAATTTAAGGAAAATGGATTATGTATTTATTTCGTAAGAAAAGGCAGAAATAAGAAATGTTTCAAATATTGTAAAAAATACATAATTACTCTGTCAAATGTGCAGAAACGATTTTATGTTTCACTTTTACGAACAAAAACACCTAACAGTATAGCTGACGTGTGGAAAAATGTTTTGGTGAATATGTCTGACTTTAAAGAACTGATACCGGAATTTTATGACACAAACAACGATGGTGACTTTCTAATGAATAATTATGGTATTGACTTTGGCTATCGACATGATGGTACAAAAATAGGCGATGTACAACTACCTCCTTGGGCAAAAGGTAAGATGAGATATTTAATTATAATTATCATTAATCACTTAAATTAACGATTAATCGCTATTGTTTGTATATTTTTCAAAATAGATAAAACGTTTTACTCTAAGAAGTACTTTATTAACAATGTTTTTGAAGTATTTCTTATGGCAAACAGTTACAAAGTAACTATCAATTCTGCATCATATTTATATGTGATCAATTGTATGATTATAATTATAATATTATAAATATTTAATATTTAAGATAAAAAATTAATATTAATTGGATTAAATTAATATTATATTATACATATTACTCTAGGACCAGCCGATTTTGTACAACAATTGAGAAATGCCTTAGAAAGCGATTACGTTTCTCAAAATCTTCATCATTGGATTGACCTAATTTTTGGATATAAACAAAGAGGAATTGAAGCTGATAAGGCTGACAATGGTAGTTCAATTTTTTGTATTTTTTTACAGTATATTACAACAGAAATAAAAGAAATTACAATATTCATTTAAAGTATTGTTAAAATTTATGATTATTTTTAAAATTTCTACAATATATATTTGCTTTCTTTGTAGTATTTTTCCATTTGTGTTATGAAGGAGCAGTTGATTTAGATACTATACGAGATATAAATGACAGACATGGTCTCGAGGTGCAAATAATGGAGTTTGGGCAGATACCAAAACAAGTTTTCACTTTACCTCATCCCAAACGTTTGACATTAGCACCAAATTTATTATACAGTGAAACATTATTGACTTCACCAGACACGATAACTTCAGGTATTATGTCTTACATAATACTTTTTTCTTAGCTATTCATACAAATGCGCATGTATACATGGATATAGTACAGCATATTAAATATTATTGTTAATTTTCCAGATAATGCATGTGTAAACAAAAAATCAATTAATTTTACTGAATTAGTAATGTTTCAAGCACATAAAGACTGTGTCACCAGTATTGTACGAAAAAATAAAACGAGTAATGAAATTATATCAGTAGGACAAGATGGAACGCTTAAATTGTATAACATAAATGAGAAGAAATTGACACGTAGTGTTATCTTGTCCTCGTTGTCACTGTCATCTTGTATCTCATACTGTACGCTATCGCAACGAAACATTCTTGTAGCGGGATCATGGGACAATACTTTGTAATATAACAGTGATCAAATTCTATATATAATTATATATAACAATATATAAATTTATTTATATATAGATCATATGTACATTCCCGGTTTTTTTTAGATGTCAAATATATAAATTTTATAGATATGCGATACAAATTTAAAGTTATATACATATCTTCTCTCTCGCTCTCTCTCTCTCTCTCTCTCTCTCTCTATATATATATATATATATATATATATATATATATATATATATATACACACACACAAAATGATTCAAAAGTCTTACAAATTTTAATCATATTCTATTTAAGGATATTTTACGATATCGAATTTGGCAGAGTAATTGATGTTCTACAAGGACATGAAGATGCTGTATCATGTTTAGCATGGAGTTCTACTCATCAAGTGATTATATCTGGATCATGGGATTGCACTGCAAAAGTTTGGCATGAGTACACTTCTGGATCAAAAATTAAACCTACGGAATGCTTTATCGCACAATTAGATCATGATTCCAAAGTAATTTGTATTAATATATCAAGGTTAGATATATCTCACTTATGTGCAATAATATACACGATATATTACTGTTTCATATTTATAAATTGAATAAATTCTTATACCCCGATTATGTAGAGACGACACTATGTTAGTATCTGGTACAGAAGATGGCGAATTATGTTTATGGAATATGAACAGTTATAATTTACAATCAACTATTAAAGGTAAATGTATTTTTTTCCCTTATTTTCATGCTATGCTTAAAATTATTAAAAACGGCCATATTAAATATATAGTTGTAATATACACTTGAATAAAAAATTGCAATGAGATATAAGTTTATACAAATCTTTATAAGATCTTTTTATATCTTTCATATCTTCATGTTTATTTAATCGTAGGCTAGAAATGTGTCCAGTATTCCTACGATAGATTTACTAATTTTATAAGAACTCTATATTTATAAATAATAATATTTAATATATATCGCTAACATGCAAACATTAATTTTTATTGCTTTTTAGTTATATTTTATGATTAAAAATACTTTTTAAGGTTCTCTATTACCATTAATATCTGTTATTTATTGTATAAAGGTCACACATGCAGAGTAAACGCTGTAACCTTCGATAAACAATGCAGCAGCGTCATATCATGTGCAGAAGACAAAGTATTAAATATAATCGATGTTCGAACAAGTACACAGATATATTCAGTCAGTTTAGAAAGCGAACCATTGACATTAACATGGATGGGAATGTTCTTACTAATAGGCGATAACGATGGAAATCTTAATATCTGGAATCATCAAGAGGCTGTATTCATTTCGCAAATACATTGCCACGATGGTAAATTTTTGTTGCTATTGTTACATACTACTATAATATGACACACACACACACGCGCGCGCGCGCACACACACACACACACACACACACACACACACACACATATACATACATATTAGGTATAGTAAAAAGAAATCCATTATTTTTCCATTCTATTTTATGCAAAAATAATGTATTTTTTTTTACTACACCTAATATATATATATATATATACATATTTACATATATTACTAAAATAATTTATAGTAAAAGATTTTGATATTTAAATTTATTTTATATTAACTTCTTTTTATTATAGAGGCTATATTTAGTTTGGACACTTTCAATGCTTCTATCCTTGTTTTATGTATAATAAATAATAGAGATAGAACGACGAGAGATAGAATATAAGCGCTTAAAATGCACGAGTGTCTAAACCGAATGCAGCCACAATGGAATTTACACAATACATTAATTATTGACAATTTATAACACATCTTTTCAGGACCGCTTTGCGCCTTGGCTGTAACTGCAGATAATAATTTGATAATAACAGGTGGAAAAGATAGAAAAGTCATCGTATGGAAATGTCATAATCACTGACACAGTATTACAAATAATCACTATCAGTGTATCACTATCAGTGTATAAGAAAAATTATAGATATGTAAATATATATAGACTGCAGAGAGGCCTAACATATTTTTATTACTTATTATATATAACAGTATATTCTAGAACTATATAATATAAAGTCGCATATTTAAAGTAATCTGAAAAAAAGGATTTACAAGCATATGACTCACACAAAAATATCTACAATGTATGCTCTTAAATTGATTCTTTTTTTAAATTAGCTCGTATTAAATTTTTAATGTCATAGACTTTTGAATTTTTGAAATATGTGCATATTTTACATTCGATAAACAAAAAAGATTCTTTTCTGTAAACTATATGTTTTTAAATTTCTGGAATTGTTTTCTCTTTAATGATATATTTATATTTCTTATTTAAATATACATACTTCTTATACATTGAATATAAAAAAAGTACAGCTGAATGTATCAGGTCTATAATATATATTCTTTTAATAGAATACCAATTTTTACATTGATAAAATTTTTATATAAATTATGTATAAATACAAGATGTTTTAGGATCTGAGACAAACATAAAGAGATTGTAGATCTCATTTAAAAAATCAACTTTTATTAAGGAACTTTTGTCTAATACTTTTTAAGGAATTATATATCTTTGTTCAGACTAGCTCTAAAGATCTAATCGATCATGTGACAACATTGTGCAGAAGTTTTGATGTCTTTACAAAACAAAATCAAAAAAGATGTGAACTAGTATTGTCAGATATCACGCAGAATCAAATATGTAGCTCCTTAAAAATCTGTCGATACGAGTTCCTTAATAAAAATTAATTCTTTTGGTAAGAATCTATTATTTTCTGAAATTTGTGCCAGTAAATCTAAAATATTATATAATGTATATGTACAGTGATATGTAATGTTACATTCCATTTTCGTTTGCAAAATATTTCTTATCTATGTGTGAATCAGTCTTCCTATCTTTAAAGATAAATAATTTCATATTATAATAAGCTATTATATCATTGTGTTTAATACAGAATTATGAACTCTTAAACGTTTAGTTGCAAATAGGTATCACTTTAAATTAAGAACATTAAAATTACTGTGCGCGCGCGCGCGCACGCGCACACACACACACACACACACACACACACACACACACACAGATCAATATATATTTATTTCACATGAAAAGAAATTAAAATAAAAAGTTATATCCATATATAGATTGTACCGTTTTGTATAACTGCTGTGAAAAAAATTAAGATTTGATTTAAAAAATTGACTTTAGCCATTATAACTTATATAATATTATTCACAAAAAATTAAGCCAAATTTTATACGGCTCAACACTATCTTATATTAATTTTACAATAATCTCTTAAAATGACTAGCGTGTATGCCAGAAATATGACAGTAAATGCTATGTAAAAATACTGAAATACAATGATTCATTATTATATTCATGTAGATAACAATGACTAGTATTGTACAAAACATTGTTACAAATCAAACACAACCTCGAACTTTCGTTTCCACATATGATATTTTGACATTTTGACTGTTCATTGATTTACATATAAAAACTTTCTGTACAGAATCGAATTATATATAAAAATGACAAAATAATTGAAATAATACTTACATATAACAGTGTATGATTGTGTCATAACTGTAACTGTATAATAATATATTGAATGTAGGTTCTTGTCTTTATCAATTAAAATAATTTGTGGAAGCTTGTACTTTGGGAAGCTCTTAAATTTTTCTGATTACTTTCGTTTTTGTACTTATTTCTATTCAATTATTTTAATGCTGAAAAGTGCTGTGTCTAATTCATTTATGTGCTTTAAGTTTACTTATTTTATATGGCATTAAGGTAACTAATCAATAGTCACTTTCACAATTAAAGAATTATATACAATTGAGATTGATATCAGATAATAATGCTAAATTCATAATATAATGATTTTTATATTTCCAGACCTTATGTAGTGAGGAATTTAAATATTCAATATAATAGTCGACAATGCATCATAATTGTTTCAATTGTTCATAGGTAATAAAAAATATAATATTCCACGGTCCCATCCTGAACCACGTCGGAATAAAACCTTTGTATAGTGCTAGAACTCCTTCATTTTTAATCGTCTATACAAAAAAAATATTTTCCTTATAAATAGATATGCTAGATTGTGCGTGCATGCATATGTGTGTAATAAATATATAAATTATATACTATTTAACGAAAAATAGGAAACACTTTAGAATACACTCAAAATTGAGCAATATTCAGAACACCGTAACTCGGAATTTCCATGGTGAATCTTTATGGAGATTGTTGAAGCAAAAATGATCACTTTTGCTTCAACGTTTCAATAACACGATAAAAAAAAATCATACAGTACTCAATAAAAATGCAAATTGAAGATAAAAATTCACTCTTTCGATTGCCGTAAACCGCATTTTTGTATGAATTTTACTTCACGCCATAGATCTTCGTAAAGTTTGTAAAAATTTTCAAATTTGACGGGTATCTATTTGTGTCCGTATATCTCTATAAAGAATTAGTCAGATTGAAATATCAATTACCATATATAATACCATATATAAATACCAATTTCGAAAGTAAAGATTTCAAGCTTTTAAATGCTTTTTTGATTTTTTGTCTGCGATCATTTTTCACCAAGTTATGATTTTCTGAATATTGCGCAATTTTGAGCGTGTTCTAAAATGTTTCCTATTTTTGATTGAGTAGTGCATAGTATATATGCACATGTAAATATAAATAAACATAGAATATTATAAGAATGAAGTTTTATACCTGAACCAAACAATCTATACTGCCACTGTAAATGTATGATGAAGACTTCTTATTAGCTATGCGCACTCTCTTTTGATTCATCAATCGGGTCTAAAAAAAAGGATATCTTGAAAGAAAAAATATTTCAATTATGTTATATAAATATATAATAATTTACTTACGCGAATTACGTCTATAGGCGTTGAAGCTACAGCACTTCCCATACTAGCTACAAAACTAGATCTAAAAGATATAATCACATTTAAGTACACATTCATTCTATAATATATTTAAATTATGTTAATTTAATTAAAATATTTTCTAATTATGAAATTTTTATTATTTGCAAAATTGTAATTAGTAACAATATTCTCGATTTATTTTAAGATTTTTAACTGCAATTTTACATTATAAAGCAAAATTAACCCTTATCCAGTCATTATAGAAAATTAAGAATATATAATACCATGTCTATGCGATGATAATCAATATTTTAATAGAGCAAAAATATGTTTCCAAACATAAACAGAAATAATAGACAAAATAGGATCTATTTACAGTAGAAAAATTAGGAAGTATACGATGAATAATTAGTAATTTTAGAAAGCCTAAAATGCTAATCAAAAGATGTTTGCAAAGTAGTTTATCATGTATAATCATCTGGACGATTGTCTTAACGATTCTTGAACTAAACACAGAGTGCTGAACACAGCTTCCGTGTCAAGCCTCTCTGGTCATCTCAAAATCCGTCTATCGCATGTGTCCATACGCATGACAATATCAAAGGACCTGGAAATAAAATTTTAATTTTAAGAGAATTTTTATTCCTTTCCTGCAACAATGTGCGACATATGGAATACTTCAAAAATTGCACAATTGTAGACACTAAAAATGTAATGAAATTGAAGTGTTAGTTCCTAATAATATTAATTTCTATATTAAAAGAGATAAATACTTGATTATTTCAATATCAAAACAATCTTGCTAAATATATTAGTGCAAACAGCTAATAAATTATTGCTCCATTTTAAGTGCATTTTAATCATCTCGCTTAATAGATACCAGCAATTTGATTATTAATATTAAAAATTAACGCTTGTATACATTTATATATTCTTAAAAATAAATTAAAAAGTATAATGTTTAAATGTGCAAGTTGCAAAAAAACAAAAAAAATATATGATATAAAAAACACACTTCTATGTAAGCTTTATGAGTTATTGACATCCAAGCGATGTGATTAATATAATCCAGAAAAGTTTTAAGTAGTTATTAAAGTATAAAGTATTAGAATGTAGATAAGCTAAAACGAAATAAATTAGATTTATGTTTGAGATAAATTATGTCTAAAATATTGACAAAAATCTACACTTAATAAAAAATATATAATACATACTCTTATGGAACATGTATTTTAGAATAAAAATTAATTTGTATTAATTTGTAATTTGTATAAATTTTGTAATTATTATTACAAGTTTGTACAAATCCTAAAAATTTGTGTTTTTTTCCTTATTGTCTCAATGTTTTCTCAATATTCTCTTTTTTATATTTTATAAATATCATAATGATTTGATTTTTTTTTAATATTCAGATTTAATCTTTCATATCGCAAATTGCGTTAAAAAAATGCACACTTTATGAATTTAATAAAGACTTCATTCCATTTTAATATACAATATATTGTATTGCACATTAATATTAAATTACTATTAAATAGCTATAAGTAACTAATCAGATTTTTCTATACAATAGCAATTCACAATTATTAATTCCTGTATCTCAAGTTTCAGATATAAAATCATACAGATATTGTACATTAATAATATTTAAAAAGAAAAAAGTTTTAGCTGTCCGGATAAGGGTTAATCGATCCTAATATTTAATAAAATTAATAGTATAATAAATAACATACATATTAATATAAATATAGGTATGATTTAAACATACTGATAATGAATCTGTATTTCTGTAAATAACTTTTCATTAAAAAGCATATGTATTACGCTTCGTTCCATTTAACGCCCACAATGCGAATCATTTCATCCTTATCAAATATTAAACAAGGATAAAAACGATGTTCGTAAGCGTCGTTTTTGTCCTTGTTTAATATTTGATAAGAATGAAATGATTTCACGCATTGAGTGTTAAGTGAAACGCAGCCATAGTTATCATAAATTTGAAAATAGTTCACCATTACAATCAAAAAATATTAAAAATATTTTGGATGCGTTCCATTATTCACTATCAATGCTGAAACTATACAGTATATGTTACGTGCGCTAGATTTTCAGCACTGGCAGTGAATATTGGAACACATCCTTTATGTTACATTTACATTTAATGAAAAAAAACTTACACAAAATGATTACTAACGCTATTTCCCAATAAATTCATACATTTAATCTTGGTATAGTCATATATAGGTAATTCCACAGCTGCAATAACAGCTGCTCGTTGAGCAGTAGGTCCAACACCCTGTATAAAAAAAATAAATCTTTATACATCTTTATGTATATATTCTGTACATACACATGTGTGTGCATATATGTATGTGCGTATGCTACATATATGTGTGGTAACATATTGAAATTGATTGTATTACCCTCCAAAGTCCACGAACTCCTTCATATTTGTATACATCTTGAAAACAAGTAAACAGAGATGTATTTGTTTCATTGCCAGTAACTTGCATACGAACTTTTACTACGTCAGTAGGATTGGCAATCGCACTGGATATAGCTCCAGCTAATGCTGCACAAACAATATTTATTGTGACTAAATCCCCTGTTGCCCAAGTATCAATTGCAGCTTTTTTGAGTGAATAGTAAGTTCCAAACTTTATAGTTCCATATGTTGCTTGTCGTAAAACTGCAGAACTAATCCTGATAAAACAAATTAACTATTAATTATTTAATTATATCAATGAATTATTTTAAAAAGTGGTAATGTTTAAAATTTTTAAAGTAATTCTAATGATATATATTGATACTAAAATTTTTTAGCTCAAAGATATAAATATTTTTTAAATATTTCTCTATATTTGAATGAAATATCTTTATTATATCTCAAACAATATCATTATTAACAATTTTAAATAAAATTTAATATTAAATAATATATTATTTTTCACAATAAAATATTCTCTCTTACCCAGAATATAAACCTTTTACTCCTTCTTGTTTAGATATTTGCATTAAAGCATCAATCATGCCAGAATATTTTAAACGTGCAAGCTTTTCATCATATTTCTGGCCTTGTACTTGCAAGCGTGTTTTTGTCGTGTCTAAAGGAAAAGTACCTGGAATAAAAGAAATACAAATTATTTACTACTACGGCATATGTATGTATTAAAGACGTGTTTCAATATATACTGCCAGTATTGAAAATCTACAGTATACGTAATGTGAATTTAGATTTTCAGTATAGGCAATGTATATCGGAACACGACCTGAGTTATCTAAAATATGATTTCAAACAATAAGGTAAGAATACTTTTTAATTATTTTTCATTCACTTACACAACTCTGCAATAATCGAAGCTAAACCTCCATATACGAAAGGTCTCCAGTCCTTCCAATTTTTTTCTCCCATCACCAGTTTTGATCTTATTAAAAGGCAAAGACAGCAATATAAATGTGATTTAATAAAGAATATAAATGTTACAGGAAAATAATAGGCATAAATGTTAAAATGTTTTACTTTATCCTTTCTTCTCGTATATATATATATATATATATATATATATATATATATATATATATGTATATGTCAATATTCAAATAAATTCCAAATATAATAAAGAGATAACATATTGATACAAATTTCTCTTTCTCGCATATATTTTAGGTTAGTTCCAACAACACATCGACTGCGTTCGGAACACCCATGGTGGAAGAGATAACATGATGTGCTCAATTTGCAAGCGTCTCTCTCAAACTCCGCCGTCTCTATCTATAGCTGTGTTTGGGTCTGAGCATAAGAATTGTCGTAACACTTACTTAGGCTTAAATTGTAGAATTTATTGTCAGTTCTGAAAATCTATAGTTTACGTCACGTTCGCTATAGATTTTCAGTACTGGCAGTAAATTTTGGAAGAGTCTGAGCATAAGAATTATCGTAACACTTACTTAGAGACTGAGTTGTAGACGTAAGTTGTAGACATAAGTAACGCACAAGCTTTCACGTATGACATACAACTTATTGCTGTGTCTCCAAGAGACAAAACTTGTTACGTCTATAACTTCAGTCTCTAAGTAAGTGTTACGACAATTCTTATGCTCAGACTCTTCCAAAATTTACTGCCAGTACTGAAAATCTATAGCGAACGTGACGCAAACTATAGATTTTCAGAACTGATAATAAATTTTGGAACACAGCTTTCATTAGCGTTTTCGGCCCAACCGGGTTTGAGTTAAAAAATGCTTTGTTATTGGTTAATGTTACAATAGAAGACACTAAATTATATTTACACTAGAATAGGCATCGAGAAAAATTTGTGGCCATAATTGATGCCGCCATTTTAGTTGAAATGATATTTGAACGAATCAGAAGCGTTCACGCTTATGCTGCTATCAATGTATGGATCTATATGAACATGAATATATGAACATGGTATGTAAACAAAAATAATGTCACTTCAATTTTATTAGTACATTCAATAAAATAATATTAATAACACTTTTCATATCCTACATTGTTAACACATGTGCAGGAATACATTTAATACAAAAAATACAATAATTCTTATCTGAAATGAAATGTCCTTTTTACTTTTCTGCCCACAACCAGGCACACAGCACTTCATGCTCATGTGCTTTGCACATTTTACAGTCACGCGATTTTATAATCATTCAAAGTAATCTTTCAAATTACCACCTTACCATCACATGATAATCTTGCTGACATATGTCTCACTAAGGAACACTAAACGTAAGAGCACTAATACATATGAGCATCTAAAAACTTCTGATTTGCTCTTATATTGATCAAATTAAAATGGCGCTGATCAATGGTGATACAATTTTCTATAAATACGATCAATGCGATGCTGCAAACGCTTTGAAGCGTTTTTTAATAAATCAGTTTGTACAATTTTTTCTTCTAATTAATCCATCAAATGCTTCAAAGCATTTGTAGCGAGAGTTTGACAGCCATTGGTTATGACCAATATCAACATTTCCTTAAGAGAAATGCAGCTATGATGTACTCCGTTTGCTTCTCTCTCTAAAGGTTTTGATGGATCAATTAGAAAAAAAATTTTACAAATTGACCATGTTAATGCATGTACACTTGAAATTATAATATAAGCTCGCGTAGATAGCCGCTACATTGTAAATCCAGATATATTATTTTTCCATATATAATGACGCATTTTACTGAGATTTTTTTTCATATATATTTCTTGCCATTTAACAAGTTTAATTATACACCATTAATTGTATACATGAAACACGTTCTTAAATTTTATTAGGTGTACAGCTTTGCTTCCGCCGTTTTTTCTCCGAAATTCGAGGCTTTATTGTAAAAAACTGGTTATACATTTATGATTCAAAGTATTATCTATCACTGGCCACTACTTTCTCTCATCTTTCGGGTAGCGTACGAATCCCGCGTCGAAAAAACTGGTCATCTTTTGAGGCTATCCACGAATCGATCCAATTTTTTACTTCTTCATAAGACCGGAAGTGC
>Ga0157363_1004872_pt1 | contig 12469 bp, 7 predicted proteins | sample AttsexASBM1_FD_111477 | JGI IMG/M metagenome (GOLD analysis project Ga0157363, IMG submission 111477) | Fungus gardens microbial communities from leaf cutter ant in Ribeirão Preto, State of São Paulo, Brazil - Atta sexdens ASBM1 | ecosystem: Host-associated > Fungi > Mycelium > Unclassified ...
ACACACACACACACACACACACACACACACACACACACACACACACACACACACACACACACACACACACACACACACACACACACACACACACACACACACACACACACACACACACACAAGTCAAGTGACCTAATTACAAAAAGTATCGAGCATTTATTAAAATCTCGATTCATGTTACTCGTCAGTGTTCATTCACAACGCGCTGACATTTAACAATCGCGACAGGTCACCCGTTAAATCATTACTCCTCGCGGCAATGCAGTATTTTTAGGAGTCACGATTTATACTAAGCGTCCCATTTTCTCACGCACTTTTTTAAAAGATGAGGTTTTTGGTACTATTTAAAATTGATATTTCCTTAATGAAAAAATCAAGAAGAATCATTGTCGATTTTACCGTTTTTCAATTTTTAGCATTCATATATCTTTCTAACTAAAACTCAGATTAATTTTTAAGGACCGTCTTTGATCCTTCGTTACATTAATATCGTCAACGGATCTGACAAGCACGGATAAGTTAAAAAGATCTTATTTCTTCAGGTAGTTATTTTTATTGTATTTTTGTCATAAATAAATTCATTTTATAAATGTATAATATAGAATAAAAAAATGTGATATTTTCACTTAAATCTTTATCATTTTATTAAAAATTAGTCTTACGTATATTATAGAAAGAATTTGTATTATTATTGTCTCGTTTGTGAAACACGATGACAATAGTTAAAGATAAAAATTATATTTCAAATTAGCCAAAGAAAAAAAAATTATACTTCAAATTAGCTGAAGAATACAGTTTTAATAACCGTTTAGCTTTCTGAGATTTAATGAATACAAAAAACTTTTCTAAAATTATCTCTATAAAATTTTGGATAAATAATAGTTGTTTTCAGAGAAAAGAATTTAATATTACATAGTTGGAAAATTTGTATTAAATTTAACATATTTCATATATCTTAAACGATTAAATTTTTTGTTAATTTAATATAAGATGAATATGTTGGAAAGTAACACAAATATTATGTAAAAAAATTAATACAAAAGCGTAATAATGACAATTTGTAAACATTCATTAAAATTAACATTTATTTCTTCGTTAAAATTTATAATATATAATATTAACACATTTTTCTTAAAATTTCATTCATTTATCTTAAAATTTACGTTTCAAAAAACATTATTTTTATGTTATTTATTCACTTACTCTGAATTGTGTTATTTTAACATTAAGAAATGTTGAATATCCAATTAACATAAAATATTCAAAAATACATTATGTTAATTTAACACTCGGATTTATTAAAAATTCAACACAAAATTTTAACAAGGACTTAAGTGAACCTAACACAAATATAAAATGTTTTTTTATTATATAGAAAATAAGGAAACGCGAGATTGAGTTCTATAAATGAGAATACAAGGTTTGAAGACGAGCCGACCATAGATCGTTGGAAAGGTCGACTGTGTGTGTCATGCCAAGCTGTAACGAGCTACCACCGAGGGTGGAGCGAGAATCAGCCTACAGGGGGCTTCACACAATAGTGGAACGAATATTCCCCACCGACTTTACACGGGGGGGAACAGAAACCCCTCGAGGTAGCCCGGTGCATGCTTCTTTCCAACGGAAAGGGCGCTTTAGTGCTCGTCGATACGCCGGGAATGCTCGTTCGGTCGTTCCACGTTTCTCAACGCGTGTTTTTCAATTATATTATACTCGTATCTCGTAGGTACGTAATGCGTGAAAATTCAATGAAGATTCGTCGAATGATCAGTGCGAAAGAATAAGAGCCCAGTGAATCGAATCGCGCGAATAAATTTTCATTTACGAAGGAAAATACCCGATAGTCTGAGCATACGACGATTATCGATCGATAGTCTGTGAGAAATGAGAGGGAAATGATCACAACATGGATCTTCTCTACTTTTCCTGTTTTTCTTCGATAACGGTAGCGATTCTAATTCCAATTTAGAATGTTCGATAGGAGTTTACTTTGTCGACGAAGGAATTGATGGATATATTATAGAAACAGGAATTTACGTATTAATAGAACAATAGCCGCCCACTCGATTTTGTGCACGCGAGCGTTCCTCTGAGAGTTCAGAAGCGTTACGAGCGGCGCGAAGACTCGGAAGTGCAGGAGTTACGTTCCGCTATGTGGAGATGCGACACTTGCATGATGTATAACACGCTTTACGTAACGGAGTCCCTTCCTCGTGGGAATTGCGTGTTGCGTTGGCCGTTGCAATTGCACGTATACGCAAGCGGTATCTCCTCGCGAGCAAATCACGCCCCCGACTTCCTGTTTCATACGCGGATGGCAATGACATTTCGATATCGATACGACGGTCTCCGATGGCAATGCTTACGCGAGAAAACACCTGCGATTTCGGTAACGGCTTTACATATGTGTATTTTACTATGATATACGAGTCCTCCAAAGCCCGACATCTCTGCGACTGTCGCCCGATAGAAAAAGAATTACCGCAGTGCAACTGACTGAAGATTACGGTAAACCAAACGACTTGAAATAAGATTAATCTTTTTACAATTGAGATATCCTATCGCGACAGTTAGTTTTGTTACAACATTTTTTAAACAATAATAAATATTGACATCTTTATGTAAAACATTTCTTGAAAATAATTGTTTCATTCATTTTGCTTACATCAACGAGCGAAAACAAAACAAAAGCTGATTTAATTGCTTTTAATTAAGAGGAGATCGAACGCGAGAGAATATCGAGAGAAATTGAAAAGTTCTCCCGAGGGGTGTATGACTTTTTTATTCTCACAAATATCTTTTCTAAGTTCGAGGATGGTTTAATATTCCTCGACGACCGATCGTTGTCTCAATTACCTTGAAGGTAGAAAGTGCCATGAAACAAAATGAAGGTTGCACGTAGAGGTGGACGCCTTGTTCGCGACCTCCTTCTCCGTTCAATTATTCATTTTCGCAACTGCGACATTACTTCTTCGGGCGTAAACGTTTGGTAAGAGGAACGCCGCTTAATCGATCTCAGGAAAACAGTGCAAGTAAAAACTATGTATTTCAGTTTACATTAAATTGCATTATGTTAACCAATTAAAATGAGCTTCTTATAAATTATTAATTCATGAAATTTATTCGGATCAATTTTACTCTATAATCAATATCTATATTCCGCTACGATATTGATCTCTAATAGTATTAATACTTTTATCTTCTTGAAATCATTTTTCTCTAATCATAGCTACTGTTAAAATTATATAATAAAATGTAATAAAAAATATTTATGTCATAATGCATGTAAATTAAAATTAACGGCTTGTATTATAGATCAGATACGTTTTAATTATATGATGATAGATAAATGCAATTATATTTTATTATCTAATTTCTTATTAAATTACCCTTTTAATTAATTTAAATTTACATATAATATTAATCTTTTAATATTTTTAATAACTTTTAAATTTTTATGAATATATGTTATATTTTATTTTAGCATTATTATTAAAATTATTATAAAAGTTATTAAATAATTAATACAACATTGTTTAAAGAATTGTTTATACATAATATTGTAATAAAATCCTAATTATTTATTTTATAATAACTTTAATAATATGCGATAATGGTAAAATGAAATATAACACACTCATACACAAGCATAAAAACGTTATTATAAATATTACTCTTGTAAGAACATGGCTCATTTATTGGAAGATTTATTCTGGAATGATAAATCTATTTATCAGTATAATCTGACGTAAGGCATCGATGCATTAATCTTCAACGCAATTAGAATTTCTCCGATTACAGTGACACGCCTATGAGGAATGCATTCACTGCAATGCGCATCGCGGACAATAGTGAAAGTGCAAATGGTTGAGCGAAAGACGCGAAAAAAAGGTGCATCAGCCGAGTTAAGAGCTTTGTCACGCTCCATGGCCATAAATAATATATAATGCAACTCGATCTTCTTCTTCTTCTCTCTCTCTCTCTCTCTCTTTCGTGCTCTTTTCCTCAGTCTATAATAATTGATAAGGTACCATCGCGGTTGTTTTCGCGGTTTGTGTGAGCGTCCGCTCGTTAAATACATCATTTAAAATTTCATGAAATCCGCTGCCCATAATCGTGCAAAATGCGCCACGAATCGCTGCGTAACGAGACCGACATCAACCATATATACGAGCAAATGCTTCAGTTCGTCGCAATATATATAAAATATATAATGTAAAATTATCGCGCGCGCGAAACTAAATTATGTTTAAACTCAACGACTCGTTAAGCATGAAGCGACTTAATTAGTGTTTTAATGAATATCGCAAACATTTCTGAAGAAAAAAATTGTATTTTGAAACCACGAATGAAACTATTGGCGGTTCTCGTAAACTATGAGATATGGCAACACGCATATCTCGAGATCTCGAATTACGGTCGAATTCGTAATTCTCGGCATGCTTGTAACGTGGGCGAGAATTCTGGATGGCAAGCCAACCCAGCTGCTCGTTCTCGAACTGAAATCGGTCGATCAGTTCGGTAGATGCGACTGGTTCCGAGATGGACGATGCTAGTCGATACTAATTGCGTCTACTACTAAGCTGTACCACCATGCGATACCGTTTCGATCGGATTAACAGCGAAACTTCGAACCAGTCGATGTCGAAACCTAAGTAACGTAATTGGCAATTGTAAGTGGAAGCAAATGGGCAGCGATTTAGTTGGAAATTTACCCGGGTAGTTACGTCGGCCCCAAATTTATATGTTAAAAACATGGAATATACATATACAATGATAAAATATTTTGGAATATACAAACACAATGATAAAACATGGAATATACAAAAATACAATGATAAAATATAAATATAAACAATAATAATAATATTTTGAACAATGATATTCATTGAAATATAATACTAAAAATCGTCGAGTGTATTTCAATTATTATTTTATTTATAAAGCAAAATACATTTACGATAAGTGATATTTAAATTATATTAAAAAATCATATTCCATATTTCAACTTTGAAGAGACAATCTTGGGTCTAACACAGATGCATCTAACAAAATATCTTTATTGAGAGAAAAAATTGTCCCATATAAGTGGTTCTTTAAGAAACCCTCGACTGTCGTGGGTGGAAATCGGCAGGCGTCTATGCTGACGCATAAGAAAGTCGTTTCGGAACGGCGCGACGCGACGTAAGGGACGCTGTTGTAAGCTAGTGTGCGTTTAGGCTCTCACCGTAGTGAAGCAAGATCGGCAGCAAGTCTCGAGAGAGATAGGGAAGGGAGAAAAGTCCGGTAACTGTCATTCGAAGAACAACCGACGTGCCGTAAAGATCATTGAATTATCGGCTTTTTTTATTTCGATCGAGTTATCATGAAAATCATGTGAAAGAGTGCTTTAGTGTGAGAGAGAAGAAAAAACAATAATATTCTTACATCAGAATTATTGAATGTGTGGCATAGCAAGTTCCAAAGTTCATATGCGACGATAAGAGAATGCAGAATATTATAGAATTCGAGTATGGTGTAACATTGTTTCAAAGTTGTTTTAAAAAGTGGTGTTTGTCAGAATCATGAAAGTGAAGTGATTTGCGAAAATGATTCGACTTTTAGTTTCGTGATTTAGAAACGATATCGAAAGTCGCGTCCGGCCATACCTTTTCCGGGTGTTTTTACTCGAATTGCAATACGCAACGCCTCTAATTTTCCTAAATGGCTGCAACGCGCTTTTAACTTGCGCTGAATTTACGAGCCTACGTGCATTCGAGTTTTCGATGTGTCCGAGCGGAACACACTTTTTCGACTCGACGCCGGAAGTATCGTCATGTTCGCTTTGCAATTCGAATTTTGCGGTCGTCGATTTGGCGATTGCGACATAATTGAAATCTTTTTCAAATGCATTTTTCAGTGAAAAAAAGGAAAAAAAAGGATATCTGTACAGAGAGAGAGAAAATCGAAGAAAAGCATTAATGATTTAAAGCTAATATTTGATGAATTATATAAAATATTGAATAGAATGTAACGCAAATAAATTGAAATTTATACAACAAATCAAGCAATTTGCAAGGTATGCAAATAAAATGATTTACAGACTATATAAATCACGACACAATACAGTGATAATATAGTATAAATATAAAACAATACAGTATAATACAATATAAATGTAGTGTAATGTAATAATATATAATAAAGAACTTAAAAAGAATCGACATATCTGTATCATAATACGTGCAATATAAAAATAAGTGAATTTATTTTTAAATATTCAAATGGAAATAAAAACTAAAGCGCGCGAAATATATTCAAACTGCAAGAGAAATAGATATGCGATAAAATGACAGCAGCAATGAGATGTGCTTCATGAATTAAACATCGATCACGATGGGAAAGAAGGCAGACAACGAAGAGGCACGTTGTTTGACAGGAATATTATCGACGATCTAGGATCATAGCTGCTTTTCTTCGATCGCGTGTCGTGTATCGATACATTGTGTTTCCCACGACAAACTGATCGTTTCTTGTAAAGGATCATTCGAAAGCATAAAAGCCACACCTCAGCAATCTTTAAAGTCGTACAATAACATGCTTTCTTACGCTCAGCATCATCTAAATATGACACCGAAAGGTATCCGAAAGGTAATCTTGAGACTTGGTATGCGAATAGCTTTTAGCGAGAAGCTCGCGACTTCGTTCATTTAATTAATCGTTCGATCACTTGGATTAGGAATTAATGTGTGTCTCGGTATATTCTGTTAGTAAAATCTTGCCGCGCTACGTAGTTCGAGAAATTACAATATCTTATGTTTAATGCATACAATAATTTGATTTTCTACGCAACATATTACCACACGGAACATAAATTTCACAATCGTTAAAAATATTACATCTCATTTCTCACTGCAGTGAAAATAATTTTCTTAATGTCGAGGATTTTCGAAAATTTGAAAATGGAGCGAAACCAAGTGCGCAAGCAAATTGAATATCGGCACGTACGTCAAATATTTATTCGCCTTTCTGTTTGATCTCGTTGGTTTATGTCGCGAATGTTAAAAAAAATTTGTCTTTTCGCCAAAAGAGAGAGAGAGAGAGAGAGAGAGAGAGAGAGAGAAGAAAAAATTGTTTCCTCCATCATTATTTATTGAGTTGTTACCAACTCTATTGTCAAAAATCATAAAAATAAATTAATAAACTTCATAAATCAAAAACGTTTGCAAAAAAAAAGATTTTATCACTTTAATGCGCTTCAATAATTTCTATTTTAATATCTTTTATTGAACAAGATATACGATAAATAATTTAAAATGTAGTTCATGTAGTCTACAGTTTGCTTAATTTTTTTTGAAAAACGATAGAAATTGGAAATAATCATTGAGATTATAATCTTGCGGAAAGTTTGGCACGTATATGTTTCAGACTTTCAGCCACCAAGTTTATCCGAGAAGTTTACCATCCGATATGCTAACTGTATATTGCACATGGATACGGTCAATGCTTTTGGAAAACATTATACATCTGATTAGATGCATCGAACTGCGCTTTGCTATGGTCAAAGAGAAACCAATCCAACTGCGCGTATATTTCAAGTCCGAAATTATAAAGTATTAATGTTATCCTACTTTTGTAGCTTCATGAAACTTTATGCGGATATTACGTAACTCTTGGACTCAAATAAATCTAAAAATACAACTTTAAATGTGAATTTTAAAATTGAAAAAACGGCTAAAAGAATAAGAATTTTTGTTTAAATTTTAACATATATTGTAAATTACGCTAAATTTTTAACATTGAAAACTTTACAGAGATATAAGCGATGAGATTTTCGAACCAAAGGTTTCTCTAATGGAAATGTTAAAGGTTGTTCAACAATTCGATTAATTCGAGCATTCGTGCTTCCGACGGAAACGGATCGTTATAGTACGGCCAACCGTGCGGAATTTGCGATAACCCTGAGATTATTCAAACGACAGCGGGGCAACCGGGCGCGATAAAAATTTCTCGAAGAATCCCGTCCAGACGCAGTTCACCACACTCACAGCCGTTGCCGTCCCTTTCCGTGTGGTTCATGTTCCTAGTCGCACGTGTGTGCGGCTTTGCGTGCCTATGGCGTGCACGTGGTGTTGACCCCATAAACAGGCTTGGCGACTAAAAATACCCGCCACGTCGGGGCGAACCAGTTCGTCGGAGAAAGAAAAACGAACGATGGATGGAAAAGAAGTCCGAATGCGAACGCACACGAGCGAAACGCGACAGAGAGTCGAGGACGAGAGGAGGACATTGGAAAGTTCAATGTCGCGTGACACTTCTGCCGGCTAATCAGATATATATATATATATATATATATATATATATATATATATTTGTGTATATATATATATATATATATATATATATATATATATATATATATATACCCAAATAGACGAAGCAGTGCGTTTAGAAGGAAGACTGTTCTGCGATAATACGATTTGTAGAAAGCCATGTGATTGATGGCAGGTCTGACCGCGATCGGTTAACAGGGTTACCCATAACGATGTTTTATACCATATTAGGAATATTAGTCGCAGTTTCTTGATTATTTGAGAATGTCATGATCATTACTTAAAAAGTTCATGATTAACAGATTGATGTAGAATTATATCAATTTATCGCTGCTGGTAGTAACAGTTTTAATATTACGATTTATGAGTAATGTCGAAAGATTTTCTATATTAATTCTATATTAATTCTGATCTAAAATGTATATAACATACAATCAATTATCTTTTATTTATCATTTTTTTCGTTGATTTGTAATTGATATTTTGTCTTTGCGAAAACGTCTTTAAGAAAAAAATTTGCTATAAATTTTCAAGTTTTTAATATTAAATATTATATCTTTTTAAATAATCTTTAAAATAAAAATGTGTTTTTATTTTAAAATAAAATTTTAATTTAAAATAAAATAAAAATCTACGTAACTGAAGAATAAGATTTTATTATATATTGCATTTTCAAAATTTATTTTCCAATAAGCGGTTTTGTCTTTTAAAACTAGTAACTCATTGTTTTTATTAAAGAAAAATCAATTCTAAATCGATCAAAGAGTCCATACGTCATAAATGGTCAGCAAGTCAGAAGCACTTTGTATATACTTACAAAACATCTGCTGTTAACATATAGTAAAAGATTAATAAGATAAATACAACAGCAGGGTTAATAACAGTACGACCTATAAGAATTTTCTCTGCAAAACTTGAGCAGACGTCGTATAATCACTTGAAGAATGATTATTATACAGCAAGTTCTACGATAGAAAGTTCCGGGTATAAAGCGAGCGTGTCGATTTTTAAAGGAACAGCATCAATTATCCAGTGCGCGGTTGACGGGTCTGATTACAACAATAAAAAGGAAAGGTGAAAGCACGAGGTGTTACGGCTAATAAGGGATTAACGTGCCGGGTGTGCGAATACGGTCGACCCCATCGATTGACTCGATCATAATCTTCCAGGAAGAAAGATTCTGTCTAGACGTTGAGAGTTATCAACCGATGTTGTACTGTCGCCTGATTATAAACGAGTATTTAAGTGGTACGTCCGTAATTATTAGCGGTTGGAACGTGACGCGACGTGTCTCGAAAGTGGCTTGTAGTGTATCTGTGTGACTTTAAACCGTGACAAGAAACCGAAGAAACATGACGCGGAACCGGCAGCAGATCTTTCCACTGCGACCCTTCGCAACCCTGGGACGGCGGATCCTGCGGAACAAGCTATACAGAAGGTACGTCGGGCGACATACGGTCCCATTGTGTAACGGTTATGTACACTGAGAGAAATGATTTTTGTTATAGGAACACATCAAGGGAAAGTAAATGTGATATTTATTTAAAAAAACGATCTATTTGTTACGATTGCAAATTAATTCGTCAATGTAACAAATAATCAATATTATCGCTAGCGAATAAGAGGCTCATATATATATATATATATATATATATATATATATATATATATATAAGTTGTAAACGGTTGTAAATTCAAATCGTAAAAAATTGACCAAGTCTAGTCAAGTATTTTCTTTATATTAGACTGTGCTTGGTCGATTTTTTACGACTTAAAACTCCATGAATTCATCTATAAATTCTATATAAATGAGTTTAAAACTATCCAAAAGATAGATTAGATTCTATATAGTTTGCTTTTGTTACTAATAATAGTTGGCATAGCAGACTAGCAGCAATCACAACAACAAAATTTGTTGTCACATATTTATCAATCTGGTTAAAGATAGCTTGTTAAATTAACAAAATCCTTTCTCTCAATGTACGTAAAAAGGGCGGAGTATGTCACCGATTGTGTTCAAGCTATAAAATCGAATTGTCGATTGCGTCGGAAATTTCTACACTTAATCGCGACAAATTTTCATTATAATTTGTATAGACTTCTATTATATTTTATATATGCTCTATAAAAGTACAGTATACAATATTATTTGGAGATATTTGGTTAATAACCTTTTTTAGAGGACAGAGATCCATTTAAATTTTACAATTTTTCTTTGAGTAAAACTTATAGTTCATTATTTCATTATATTTCTTGCTTAAAATGTGACAGAGTTTTAGAATCGTTACAATGATTTTTCCTTCCTGTAAAGGTTAATGATAATATAATATATTGGAATATTATATTAGAGTATAATTATACTATGATTACCTTATCTAGGGAAAATAAAATGAGAAACTCGTTGCTGATACAAACAGTTATATTACTGTTTCGTGAGTGACAACTTTCACGCGAAGTCAATTAAGGTGCAGAATGACATTTGATCGTGCGTCCCGCTAAGTAAATATATGCGTAAGCGAAGAATATATATATAATTATACTTTCTTCCTTTATTAATCAATTATGTGTTTCTATTAGGCCACCACGAGATAAAACGTACACGAAAGTATTAGTTTTAATATATTAATTTATCGCGAAACTGTTCTTCACAAAATAACATGTAATTAGAGGAAATAGTTGGTCTAGCATAATGTTTGATACTAAGTGCTTTCTCTTTTCCAAGATTCCTTATCTAAACTTATCTAATTAAAGTCGCTATTGCACTTTGTATATATGTGACAGTTTAAACTTATAATGTTCTTCATAAATGTTTCCAGACTCTGTTATTTCATTTAAAGTAATGAAAAAGTGAAAACGATTAAGATATTAAATACATCAATGATTGGACAAACATCGAGTGTTTGTCACAAATGAATAATTTTGTTTCGATTATAAATAAAGTTTAGATTATTTTTTATCTGACTAGTTCTTCTTAATATTTTTGAAATTTATACAATTACATTATAATTTATTTATAAGAAATCGTAGTAGATTACAAATTTTAGATGAACTTGTCCTCATTTAAACAAACTTTCTAAATTTATAAATTTAAACATTTGATAGTCATATATGTATGTTGACAAAATTTATCTTATATATACGTATGTATATAACAAAATTTATCTTATATATACGTATGTATATATAAGATAAATTTTGTCAACATACATATATGACTATCAAATGTTTAAATTTATAAATTTAGAAAGTTTGTTTAAATGAGGCCCACTTTTAATAAAAGTACTTAGAAGCTAAATCCAAAGTTATCTCGACAAATAGAGATCGACCTTATTCCGACGTGCAACTGTCGCGCTTATTATTGATATTCTGGGAGAAAATCGACGTTTACCCCTTACACGCGGAGAACCATTTAACCCGGATTCTCCGCTATCGCTGGCGGGTTCATAGCGCAGAATAGCCGCGCTAACGCGGGGGCTCTCTTTCACTTTGCGAAATTCTCGGCACGCGATTCGGATTGACGCACGAAAACCAAATGCGACCAGAATTTTAATCGGCAATAACGATATACCGTAATATACACTATAATGTGGTCAAATCGTGTTTCTACTAAATTCTACTAAATTCTTTTTTTTTTTGCATATTGCATGACCGATATCGATTTAGCTCACGTATACTTTAATTTTTGTTACTTCGCGAGAAACATCGATCCTAGTTGGCAGGATTACAATGATTAATTGAGGCAATTATCGTAAGTTGCAAACTTTGGTTATATATGCATTTGTTATGTATTTGTTATGATACAATTTGTAATGAAAATATGCATTTGTTATGACTGGGATAAGCATCAAAGCGAGGCAAATCACAAGTCAGTTTTTCTATTCCTGCATTCTCTGAACACATTTGAGGAAACATATATTTGTTTCACTTCAATTTATTACACCGTGTACACTAGTTCAGAAAATTCTGGAATAAAAAACAGACCTCTCGTGTCTAAATATGAATTTTTACTATAGCAGAAATTTTATTATAGCAGAGATTGCATTAATTATAATAGGATAGATCAAAGCAAATCAGATCACAAAAGTTAATCGAATCAATATAAATTTTGAGACTGTTAGTCAACGTGTGTCGTTAATTTTGTTATTTTTCGTTTCAAA
>Ga0157363_1004874_pt1 | contig 12465 bp, 5 predicted proteins | sample AttsexASBM1_FD_111477 | JGI IMG/M metagenome (GOLD analysis project Ga0157363, IMG submission 111477) | Fungus gardens microbial communities from leaf cutter ant in Ribeirão Preto, State of São Paulo, Brazil - Atta sexdens ASBM1 | ecosystem: Host-associated > Fungi > Mycelium > Unclassified ...
ACATATTATTAAAATTTTATACATAGAAATAGTATTGCTAATTTAAATAAGTAACAAAAATTATCATGACTCTTTCCTTCAGCGTTATTTTATATATATATATATATATATATATATATATATATTATATATATATATATATATATATATATATATATATATATATATATATGAATATATATTTGCTTGTATTTTTATAGTCTTTGATATCTGTTACATGTTCATTTTTATGCAATATTTTTTTATAATACCTAGTATGGTAACAGATGCGTAATAAAACAAAATAAAATGACAAAGAATATAAATACTTTTTTAAGAAATTAAATTTCATTTTTCCAATTTTACACATTTCCCATTTTCCACAGTTCTTAAAAAAGTGGATTAGTCAATGTTTTTATTTTCCAGATAAATAATCCAACTACTTTTATTTTTAATCGTATTATGCTATTCTCAATTTTTCTCATTATGAGCATTGACCTATATTCTTAAATATAGTGAAGACTTATACGTCTTTACAATCTTTACACTGTTCTATGTTGCACTATTTTAAGAGCGCTTCATGAGAGTACGATAGAAGACTTACAACAATAATCATACTATGTAACAATATTTACACAGAAGTCGATCAAAGACAGTCGAATGTCGGGTCATGGAATCCGCAAGTAGAGCGACACTATCACGGTCATGTATGTACTTTGCCGGCGCGGCGCCGACAAGATATGAATAATCGAAGAACGCTTTCGCGGAAATCCGACACTATATACCTACCCTATTTTTCCCCTTCCTCAATCGCAGCGAACTCGTGGCAAGGACGGTTATTAAACTGATGCTAACCAGTGGTTTAATCATTTATAAGTGATAAAGGAACGATGAAGAAATGAATTTGCTGCGACAAGAATGTATAAGCCAAGCGTAAACGAGGCGGAAGTTAGAAGGATTCAACTCGCGTGTTAGACGGAATTAATTACACAACTTCGATCCAAGTGGTCCAGGCCGCCGCACCGTTACGGAACGTGCACTCTTATACGGCCCATGGGAGAGCAGACATACTTTTCGCTAACTTCCAACATGCGGCACTTAAATTCCAGGATGAAAACACGAAATCGCATGTTTCATTCTCGTGTGAACACGCGAGGTCTTCCGGCCGTATCCACATTCGTGCATTGGGAAAATACGATATATCCTGTTTACGGGATTGATAAGAGATGAATGTCTCCGGAAATTTTCCTCGCGAAACGTTTCGACGGGAACCGAGCAGCCTGGGCGCATCGCTCTCGACTTTAATCTTTCACGAGGCCTGTATCTGTGCCGAGATCGGCAAGTGAGTGGCGGCGAACGCCGATATTTGTGGTATTTATTCTTATAAGTTCTTGACAGACGCGAATCCATAATTCAGCAGCCGACAATCAGAGAGACGAGGCGCGCTGGTGCGAAGTACGGTTGAGAAACATTTATTTTGAAGTGCTGTCAGAGCTCGCCATCCCTCCTGATTCATCGGCACGAGAAAACCCGAGGCTCACAGCTTGAAATATTTATGCTAGATTCCGAGGATCGTATGTCTGAACCGATACCGTAGGGGCAGACGAAGGAAATACATACAAGATACGTCGCGAGTCGAGCAGCAGTATAAATGACCGGATAAAACTTTTAAAAGCAACGCGGCTGCCACCATTTGCTCCCTTTTCCCTCTTTCTTTTGTAGATTACAAAGAACTGCCATCTCTCGAAATTTCAATATGGGTTCAATATGGTCTACTCTATGGTCACGAATATCCACTTCGTTTTAGTAATGGTGCCATTCGACAGTATACCAGCTGGGGGAAGAAGTTAAGTTTGTATCAGATTAAGAAAAAAGATCAAGAAAAGTAGACTCATAAAAAATTAGAAGAAGATATGATAAGGTAATCCATACCAAAAGAAAATATTATTTATCAAGACAGAACAGTATTGAGAAATAGAAATGATTAAAGAATGTCGATGAAACGAAACGTTATCTTATTGGAAGGAAAACTTGGACAGCTTCGAGAAAAATTGAGGACACTGATGTAACATAGAAAGTAAGAATGATAAAGCGATGCCGAAGTTTTTCGACGTGCGTGCATTTTTTTTCCCACCTCCCGAGCGACTGGATATCTGGTTCGAGGAGTCGGTTCGGTCGGAAAATCACGATGCCGACTAATTGCTAATAACCGGCGAGCAAATATTACTTCAATCACGGTTCCTCGATAACGTCGTTAAAGCTCGGCGACTACTGATTGCGCGCGCGGAGCAGAACGCACCGCGAGCGAGCGAGCGATGACGGATGAATCGAATCGCCGAAAATAACTGGATAAAAAGATTTCGTCGGCCGAGTCCGCGAGCGAGCCGATCGTGACCGCATCGATTCTATCGCACCGGCCTGGGCGCGGCGTTCTACCTGCGGAAATCCCTTTTCCGCCGTGCGCGACGTCGCGAATTGATAACCGATAATAATTCAGCGAGGCTCGCTCGCCAATTCCACGTTCTCCCGCTTTTTCTCTCCTCTCTTCCCTTTCCACTCCAGCTCCTCTTATCCTCTCGTTGTATTCGCCGTCACTTTGAGTGCGGTCCGCGTGCTCTAGTTGAAACGATCTCCATTCGGGGATTATATCGCCGCATGTACTATGCACTTTACTATGAACTGCATACGGTTTTGAACGCGACGCGACGCGACGCGACGCGATACAATAACCGGACACAATGGGAGGTATCGAGCTGCAGGCTATACTTGCCATGCAGTTATGCATCGTGAGAACCTGTTACTTTGCGACGCTTGGATGTAATTTCTGATACTGTGTCACGTAAACAATGGTAATCCATTCTCTCGCACCGGAGGGACGCTGGGACGCGATGCACGCAACGCCGCGCGATGCAAGTCAACGAAGTAAACATCTAATACCAAACTATTAGCTAACTCTGAGAGCGCTGTTAGTACAATCCACTTGAATTATCACATGCCTGAAGTTTACAGTATCACCGGATATTCGATGAGTATCCAAGAGTTTTCTGTATCACATGTTTTTTCGTGTCGGTATAAATTTAAAAATCTCAAATATTAATATATGTAATGTTCCGGACAGATTTATACGAATATATAAACATGTTGCGATAAACATGTTGATCATATCCGCAGTTTTTAACTCATAAAAACAGAGACTATATAAATTTTAAACCCCACCGATTTTGTTGTTGCCTTCAAAGCGTATATACATGAAATATATTATTGTGCAAAAATTGGAAGATCTGCGGACACTGCAGTCGTGTTTCATCGCCGAATGCCTACGCTGATGTGAAAATGATATGATTTTACCGCGATTTCATTTCGTCCGTCACCACGCAGCGATGTTACGTTTACACGTCGAAAGAGAAATAATTTAACAACGGAGTAGGTGGCAGAAAATTCAATTACGCGCTTATGGTAACTCTGCCAGGTCGCATATCATTACGAATTTCGACGCGTAGATTATCTCGCTCGCTTGGTTGAAGATCTGAATGCGCTCGATGTAATCCGTTAGTATCTCATTATAAATTTTCACTAGCAAGGTAAAAACCAATTATGGTGCGTGGAGATGCAATGAAAAGTGATGATAAACCTTAAAAATACAGCATATGATACAATTACAGTGATTTTAATCCCCAATTTTCATAAAAGATGAACATGAAAGATGAAGTTTCTGTGCCAGATTTATGCAGTATGAACAAATACGTGTTTAAATAATTTTTAATTAACCTTATTATAGGAAATAGGATGATATTTTTACACTCCAACGGCGAAAATATGAATTGCAGTAAAACTTTGTTTTGATACTGTTTTTTCTTTCCTTTTTAATAACTATGTTCTACAAATTTTTAAATATGCAATTCCATCGAAAATCCGCATTAAAAAACATTATGTTTAGAATCTTTATTTTTTGATCGAAGTCACCGAGGTAATATTTTTCGTAATAAAATTATTTACAGGTTTTAAGATAATAGCAACAGATATTTATTAAGATGCCTATGATCACCAATATTATTAATTGTTTGCCAATTCAATTGTGATATTACTATTCGAGCTTCGGTTTAGGGCTGTGTTTCGAAATCAATAAATTATCAGCGCATTGTTAGCTTGAAAATTGTATAAATTGATAAGAAATATTATTAGACACGAGAAACCGCCTTGGCCGAATATGGCATTTTTCGCTCACGTGTCTTTATTTTTTAGAAATATTGTCATAATAAACTATTTCATGTATTTATATTCCGTTTAATATTTGTTTAGTGATTAACAATACTTTTCCAGAAAATTGTGATTAGTCATTATGGAAAGTCATTAAATTCGTATCCATAATGTTTTAATAAAATATTAATAAATGGAAAAACATTCAATAATATACAACATATTATTAATAAAAATAATTTTAATTGAGATATAGAAACATCGCATATAATTATTTACGTAAAAAGAATCAGATGACTATATTATATTTTTACAACATGTAAAAGTCTTTAATTTAATTTATCTCACGATAAATTATATAAGCATAAAACTCGGGAATAATTCTTAAATTATATAAGTCAATTATATACAAATAATTATTTAATTTCGTCCTATATTTTACTTTATAAATATAGATTAATCCCAAAGTTCTAAAAAGATTTTATTTTATTATCAAATATTTAATATTTATAACGTATGAATAAAATATGTAAGAACTACGTGTTAAATTTTCAATGTGAAGATCGTATCAATTCTTATTTTAAAATATAAAATATTCGACTGTATATTATACACGCAAACAAATATCAGCACTTTATTTGGAGCACCTTAGATGGCGATTGTGCCAATTAATTTTGCAATGGCAGAGCGATCGCGACAACGATAATTTCTTTTATTATCATGCTTGTGCAGCGCTAGCACAATAGAGCCACTATATTTGGTGTATATTATCGCGTGCGCGGATAATAGAATTCGCGCGCGAACAATCGTGATCGTAGTACAATAGCATAAATCCCGGCTTTTCGATTAAAATCCAAATGGCTTGCGGTCCTCGATCGAAGCAAGAAAAAAGGAAGAGGATAGAAAGGGAGAGAGAGAGAGAGAGAGAGAGAGGGAGAGAGAGAGGGAGAGAGAGAGAGAGAGAGAGAGAGAGAAGAAAAGGGAAAACAGATAGTCCTAAACGCTCTCTCTATGTGGTGGACCGCGAGCGTGGCCACGTTTGGATGCACGCTGATGCAACTCGCATTTTCACAATACCGACGTAAAGAAATAGATTTTCCGCCTAACGAGACGGAAACTAACAAATACCGCAGCGTGAGCCGCGTGAGGTCGTGGCACGATGCCAACCGTACATGATAAAACACACCGTGCGCGCATTTTTTATTTTCATTCGCTTCCTTTTTTACATAATACGCGCGGATACACCGAGCGAAATCTTTTTCTCGTTCGCCGTTCGTCACGTGTGCACTCATCGCCGCGCACGACAAAAGAATTCTCCAGTAAAGGCATCAAAAAAATAAGATATGTTTGTTCGCTTCCGACCGACTCTCATCTCCGGTCGTCGGCCGAAAAGCAGTACGTTACGACAGTAATTTGAAAAATTCGTTGACCCGCACCGCGGTACGGAACGACGCAATAACACTTCTTCCCGTTCAACGACGACGAAAGCAACACGTCGCGCGTGAACCCTGAAAAATTCACTTGTAACTGTACTTGTGCTGGTGGGGAATTTCTATATTGTTCCGCCAACGAGGAATTATTTTCCCGAAAAATATTTCTAGAAACATGAAATACGTCGTTCCTGCCGATGTTATTATTCTGCAATTTATAAATATCACAGATTCTTACCTAGACGAAGAACTCGAGCAATAACTTAAAATCTGGAGCAATGTTAAAACTTATTGTCGGTGTCGAACACTGGTATGAAATCCCAGTGTCCAGCAGTCTGTCATACTTGATCTGTTAACGGTTATTTCACCGACTCTACAACTTTTGCTGCAGAATGACAAAGCACAAAACTTGCATGCATCGTCGTGCACACGGCCACAACATTTGCATAAGTGTCAACAAGTTATTTGAAAAATGTAAGGTGAATGATGTAGTAAAAATATAGAGAAGAAGAAAGAAAAACTTGATGCACATACCATTTTGTCAACAGATTATTGACAAGTTACGATCGAGAGGTTATCATTCAACTTTCGTCAAAGAATTTATTAGTAGAATATTTTAGTGTATATCTTATTTAATATAAAAAAAGGCTATATTCAATTAAGGCCTATAACAATTTTTGTGTTAATTTTACAATTTCTAGTTCAAACGAAATTGCGCGCCGACTGTTTGCCAGTCCTAAATTAAAGTTGGATTAAAACACTATAAAAAATTTATTACGAAAAATATCACCTCAGCTGAGATTCGAACGTGAATTTTCATCATTCCGTATCAGCATCTTATCAATTTGACCATCGAGGTACATATATCGTGATATCGAGCGCTTTCTATTTGATAATATAAATCGAAATAAGTATTATCGTTCCATCTTTATTGTTTTATCTCATAAAATGCCAAGAAGGATATAACGACGTTTTGTATCAATTTATTAATTGGAAAACATCATTAATCGCAATAATTAGAACGTGTTATAGAAAAACGTTTTCAAACAACGTAAATAAACAATATTAAATGAAAATTGATGAGAATTAAATACAAATAAATATCTTATCATATTTATGGACAAATTTTGAAGAACTGTGCGTAAATGTAAATTGATTGACATTTTGCATATTATTAATAATTCACAAGTGAAAAGATTGAATAATCTGTAACATAGAAGGATTAAGTTGAATGAATCGAACAATCTATTGAGAGATTACCTACATATGAAATCAATTCTGATGGACATAGCGTGCTGCCTTTGATCTCAAAATATCTCAATTCATCATGGTTAATATAGTATTCTATTCGGTGCAATTTAATCTTAATCTATCTAGTTCATTACTCATACACTTTGACGAATGAAAATATATACTATAAGATCGCTAAATCGGATTCTCCTGAAAATGCAGTTCGTCATTTACACGCAATCCTATGAAATCCGTTTCTTTCAAGACGATGCGAAAAGCGCGACACGCCCACGTTATACAAAAATCAATTGTGCTTAGGTCGGTTCGCTCTAACAATCGCGCCAACGATCTGAGAGTACAATAGAGATACTCAGAGTAGATAACAGAGAAGTTGCAGTGGCGAGAAACGTTATTCTTATTCTTCACTAAGTATTGAATTATGTAGTGAAGAAAAACGTAAAAGATATATTCAATATAGATACCTTTTAGCAAGAATTAATATTTCCTAGAAGAGGTAAATGACAAAAATCGATAATATTGTATCTAATCGGAGATACAATAAACTTCAGGAATCCCGATATTTTCCAGTCAATCGAGTGCTTCAAAATATGAAAAATATGTTGCTAATTCTTACTCAACAAAGCTGGGCTGCGAACGTGATGCTGTATAAAATTACATTGATTTCCATATGATTACCGCATCGATGGGAGAAATGTAAAAAAGCAAAGACTGATCAGATATAATCAAGCTCGCGAGATTACAGAACGCAACGGGTATTCGTAGACTCAATATCAATCGGTATTATAAGAAAGTGTGCAACTATCAATGTGCAAATATATTCTTGTAATTACTTGTTTTAACCCACCGTTCTATTTATACATTTTTTTTCCACGTCCTTCTCTCTTCACATGTACTTGATATATCTTTTAAAATACTTTTTTAAGACTTTTTTAAATACTTTTGGTGGTATTTTACCGAATTTATCAGTGAATTAGTGATAGCGCTATGACACTTTGTTTAGACAGTTCTTAGAAATAATTTTTTTACAAAAATTTAATAGAAAACTTAAATCTTGATGCGCGCGTTATTTTAAAGGAATGATTGAGTCACAATATACGGAGTGAGGCATCTAAAATAGGCCACCTAAATCACTCGCTTGTTTTTAACAATTATGTACAAAATAATAAGTTATGTTATATGTAAAAAAATCATTCAATTTCATTTTACAAAATAGAGATCTTCATGTTCTTTTTGGCGTCTCCACTTAGAAAAACAACCAATCAAATTATGTTTCCCTTAAAACCATGCAACTTTTGTTTGAAACTTTTCTTTCTATTTTTAAAAGCAAGCGAATTATTGAGATGATCCGTTTCAGATGTCTCACTCTGTACATAAAATCAGATGAAATATCAAAAATACTTCGATGCAAAATTTATGGTTCTACAAATAGAACATTGATAATTTGTTCAAGTATCTTATTAACTAGTGATAAGATTTTCATATTAAATAACAAGTACATTGCCAAATTGCAAACGCAGCAGCATACAGAGGATATATGTTCAGAACATATTAATTAATAATTACAATTATAACTATAATTATTATTGTAATAATTATAATAATGATTATAATAATAACTTTGCTGAATGCAAATAAAGAGACATATTAAATACATATGTACAAATGCAGTATAAATGAAGATATTAATTACAGATAAAAAACGAGATTGCAGTTAAATGCCGATTTGATTTCTAACCTGAGTAATATATTCAATATAACATTGATAAATAGATTAATACAAATAATAAGCAGAAAATGTTATAAAGATAAAACATTTGCAACATAAATTGTATATAAATATATAATAGTTAAAAAATGTGCAAAAAATTAGATAGAAAAGAAGTAATAATATAAAGCAAATATAAAATCACGATATAATTCTGACAAACTCTATTACAAGAGATAAAAGAAGAATTTTATGACTGAACATGAAGCAAGAAATTTTTAAATCAGTTAAATGAAATGTATGGATATGTAACGAGTTGATTCAACACGGATAGAAGAGAGAGATGAATTATCAAATATATTTGAAAGTGTGACAAAAAATCAAAGAAAAAAATGGAGAACTAACTGGTTAATTTTCAGGCATTGTGCAAAAATTAAAAGATTAAAAAATTATCTTTTACCTTTAAGATACAGATACTGTAAAATTAGAGCTTGTAAATTTTGAAGATCAGATATTTAGTACACTATATTATATATTAAAAAATGCTAACGATCGCTATTTTTATCCCTTAATCGATAAATTAAAGAAGACGCAGCTGTGTGCGAGAGAGAGGAAAATACACGTAACGCTGTCAGTGACAGTTGTTTTGTTAAAAGGATCGGTTTGACATGAATTGCTTGATATTTTTCTCGATACACGCGAATATTTTTCTACACGACATGCATGCGCTTTATGTATTTCATAGAGCGTATCTGTTCGTTTGATAAATATAATTTAACGTATATTCTAATTCACATGGATTTTTTATTATATCAGCCTATTCTTTTTCCCTACGAAACAAATGCGAGGACCTCTGCACTGTAGGTGCTCGTAAAAATTCAAAAAGTTATGTGAACCCATTGCCGCTATTATGAAAACCATCAAAGAGGGACAGGTTTTATTCTAAAAATAGAGGCCTCGGTCTTCACTATAAAACATATCTGCATCCAGATCATGTACTCCAATGCACGCTCTAATTTACTGGACTTTCGGATTTGTTATTGCGCTGCAATACAACCTAGTTTTTTTCCAACGAATACAATGGATTAGAAAAACTCTTAAAATAATGGGTGCATTGTATAATCGTGAAAAATAGTGTTTGCTTTTTCTATGATATTTCGAATTTGCTCCAGGGCAGTAACCTACTTTCCCCTTATCGACTTATATTATAATGAAGTCTACAACGTGCAACGCCTTCACATCACGCTCCATTAATCATGGGTTTCAATATTAACGCGATAAAAATTAGCAACCGTAGGATGCTATTTATATATTGACGAGAATTCCCGATAATTGACATCGTGTAAATTACTGACGTTATTTTCAAACACGCGCGAGCGCGTTTGCACAGCATGCTTTTTACTTTAGCGTGATATTAAACAGCGGAAACATCGTAACACATTTTCATTAGTAGAACATTTATAAAATCTAGTTGTATATCTTAAATCTTAAAATGATGACACAGCACAAAACTCAGAAGTGAATTTCACCTAATGTATCTGCAAAGAGTAATTTATAGTATTATTAAATTTTTCATTCTTTCTTCTCGACTAAGATGATTTTAACGCAAAGCCATGCTTCTTTCTCTTTGTTTGTAAAATCCGATAAACCTGTCATCCGCATTTTCTCTCTTCTTCTTGATTGAGAAAATCCTAGGGCGGAGTGGATGTCTTTGAAAGACAGCTTTGCAATTATCTCCGATGTTCTATATTTTACATGCTAACTAACCGCTTTGTTGCCGGACGTAGCAACCACCGTTACGCGTGACAGTTCTGACTTTGAAATCATGCTGCAATTTCAGGATAGTCATGGGAATCGTGATAAGAATTCTCGTTACTTTACGTTCGCAAATCGGCAATAAAGAGCCATGTATGAAGATGATAAAGCTCGAGAGACCTTCAGGAAGCAATTTTGCCCGTATTGAATCCCGAATGTGAAAAACGCCAGTAAAAAATAATTCCTTGCAAATCATTTTTGTTCTTTTTCTTAATATCAATAAATTTATATATTTAAAATGAAATAATCTTATCATCTACTATGTAATTAAATTTTAAGACTATATTATTTTTTTAAAGAAATAAACATTTTTTTAATTAAAATTTTTTTTATATGAAAAGATGAATGGTTCATTTTATGTAACAGTTACAGTTACAGTTAAATCTGGAATGTGTATTGAAATATTGATTTATAATACTTTTAGATATTTTATTATAGATTATCCTATATATTTTTATACGTAATACTGTAATTTAATATGTAATAGGTACTGTAATAATTTTTATACGTTTTTACTAAAATGAGTCAAACTAATCAATATATATATATATATGTCCTTAATAAAATAGTGCGAAAATGTTCAGATGATTTGAGAATCGTGTGATAATTCACGATACTAGTTATAGAAATAGTCGTCGCATCGATCTCAGGATCGGCATAAAAGCGGGACAGTTCTGCACTCACAGGATAAAAGAGTTTCGGGAAAAGTTTTGCGAGGAAAGCAATTTTCCGCTATATCGAGTTCGTGAAAGCGCGCCGGAGGAAAGTTCGCGTTCGGAAGTCGCTACGAGGCGGTACGGAAATAAATCCGAAATATGGTGCGCTCTTTACGAGGTGAATAAGGATCCTGTGTCGCGGTGTGGGCCAGAATCGGTCGAATGCAGGTCAAAGGATTCGAGAAGATGTCGTAAGGATCGTTATCATTCTTCAGGCTCGATAAGAAACGGAAGAAGTTACGTTTGCGGAATGCATGCAAAGAGCACACATTATCCCACCGATATTAGAAGCGTCGGGAATATCGTTCCGTTTTAAGAATGATTTCGTGAGAAATCAGAGAGAGAAAGAGAGAGAGAGAGAGAGAGAGAGAGAGAGAGAGAGGGGGGAAAGGAGAAAAAAAGAAGCTGCAACATCCTCGACGTATTTAGTCAAATGTAACTTATGAAGAATTTGGTCGATTTCCTCATTTATTATTTAATTTCTTCCTGAATATAATCGTAATTAAGATTTCTCGTTTAAGATTTTTAAGTATAACTCAATAAAGGAGAAATCTCCATAAAGTTTGGAAGCAATTTTACAGTGAAGTACGCCAAAGTTCTAAAGACTACTCAATGTATAGTCCATGAAATAAGAATATTAGTTAGTCCAAGCTACACTAAATCATGTTGATATAATAGAGTTTGCTAATACACACTCGCGCGTGTCAATACACATTTCCTCTTTTTGTCTCTCTCTCTCTCTCTCTCTCTCTCTCTCTCTCTCTCTCTCTCTTCTTTTTTGAAGTAGGTACTCACTGCGTTTTAAATTTGTTTGCACTGAAAACTGAATTAAAATACGTACATATAATAACCAGTTGAGACATAAACATTCTATGATTTTAGTTAAAATAACCAGACAAATTTGATTGCATATTTTGGTTTGATAACCACATTTGGTTTGATGTGAACTCCGAAATTAGATTATTTAATTATGATAATCAGAAATTCTATTTAGTACTACTAATACTCTTTTATCGTACATCACGTTAATCCATCTTTTTCCTTTATTATTATAATAATTAAATATTTGGATAATATTATTGGATAATATTATATCATTACATACGTACTAAACGAATACCCTAACCGATATCATATAAATGTCTTGTGTACAAAAATATTTGCTTATAATAAAAAAATTCTGTTTACTCTTACCAAAATTTGCTTAACCAAATATATCTCGTTAATTCAATCACAATTTATTTTTTCGTATGCATTACTTTATATTTTTTCTTGAAATCGCTGGATATTTATATCATCATAACTGCTAATTTTCAGGAAAAGAAAAAAGAAAAGAAGAGAAGGGGAGAGAGAGAGAGAGAGAGAGAGAGAG
>Ga0157363_1004875_pt1 | contig 12463 bp, 10 predicted proteins | sample AttsexASBM1_FD_111477 | JGI IMG/M metagenome (GOLD analysis project Ga0157363, IMG submission 111477) | Fungus gardens microbial communities from leaf cutter ant in Ribeirão Preto, State of São Paulo, Brazil - Atta sexdens ASBM1 | ecosystem: Host-associated > Fungi > Mycelium > Unclassified ...
ATTGACATTCATACTTATCCAGTATATGAAGTGCGCTTAGTCAAAATACGGTTCAATTTATCTCCCAAGATACACATTCCTGTACTATATGTTTGATCAAAAGATCTGTTTGTAAAATTTTGTTATAATAAATATATTCGTTTTATATTTATTTCGAAGATAATACATCTGGTGCGATAGAAAAAGAAATTCCATGCGGAGGAGGAAGAGGAGGAGACAAAAGAACATGGAGACTCTCTCTTCTCGCTCCTCAGGGGTTCTGATAATTGCTGTACTCTTCAACTGTTATTATTAAGCCGATATTTTACCGAGGGGACACACGTTCGCGCATATAATTTACGAAAGCCTCTAATTATGGGTTTAGTGGGTATATGCGAACCGAACGAAGCGGGGGAAGCTCGAGTGAAAAGAATGGAGTTAGATGGTGCCAAGGAAAGGGCGAGGCTTCGACGTGGGCCTTGCACTCTCGATTCGCCTACGCATTGCACCAGCCCGGGACTTTCCTTTTGTATCTTAATAGTAGTCACACATCGTCACCGGTATCTATTATTTTAACGATTATCGCCCGCCAAGGGAAAAAAATACTTTTATATGAATTCCGACGCATATCGAGCAAACTTGCAAATGTCATCTGTTATAAGTATGTTATAAGTTCCTCGATGCCAATTCGAAGATGACTGTAACTTACGTAGACTTTTATAAAATTTCAATGCAGAAAAAGTAATCTCTTTTATTATTAATTCAAAGACTTCGAAGAAATTGTTATAGAATAATACTAGAAACAAATTTTATTGACAAAGATATAAACTATGAAAAAAAATAGTTTTAAATATACCAAAAATCGATTCGATCAATAGCGACGAAGGACAATGATATCCAATTGAAAACGAATCGAAACGAGAATTGTGACCGATCATCAAAAAAGAAGATGAGATAAGACTTTGACTCCAACGTTGAAGACGTCGTGTCGCAGTGGCTCATTGTAAGTACGATCGACCGCGGGACATCGGGAGCGCGTCCCTTCGTCTATCTGGCACCTCTATCGATCGCGGTTTTTGTTCGGGGACACGTTGCACGAATTATCGTGCGCGGTTATAAATGATTGTTCGAGGAGCAGCGATCTGACGATGAGACGAAGATGGCGAAGGCGGAAGGGGAGGAGGCAAAGAAGGAGGAGGAAAAGAAGGAGAAGAAAAGATGCCAACCGAGGCGGTGGCGGCAGCAGCGGTTACCTCGCGGCTCGTGTTTCTCATAACTTCGGACCCCGGCAGGGCAGAAGAAGAGGAGCTTTTGAGTGACGTGAGTATAATGACGCGCCTCTGCACCGAGATACGTATAGTATACCCGGCTCGAAAAACGTCGACGGCACGAAGGGAGGATGAGAGGAAGTACGGCCGCGTCTTCGTACACGCCTCGGGGCACTTCCCGCCCAGGGAGCAGGGTGGAAACCGTAAGGTGAGATAAGGAATCTGCGATTTAATCGCTCCTTACCGATCCCACCATTAGGCAGTGAACGAACTGCCAAGGAGCGAGGTCTAAGCATTCGCCGATCGAGATACCAAAGGAGTTTACAATCGACGATCGAGCATACGGGCAGATCAACCGAGGACGACCATGATCGTCGTTCGCGCAGGGCTTTTCCATGGACCTCCATGCGTTAGTATCGACTTAAGTGGCGCGTTTTCTCACGATCTAATCGAACGAACGAACGACCATTTATAAACGCGCGATTTCCATCGTCGCCAGCACTCCTCATCGAGCAACTTGCTTCTTAGTGAATGTCCCACTACGACAAAGTTGGTAATGACCGCCGCGTTGATTCCTAAACGGGTTACCGTCGCTGCGAATGTGTGTCAGCCGCTGCAAGAGCGAGAACGAACCATTCTCTTGACGTTCAGAATTCAACGCTGTCCTTGATCCTTATCAAATCACCGATACTCGTCGCAATCCCTTTAGTAAACCGCACGTGTCCAGTCACTGATCGTGCAATCCGTAAAACACGATTACATTTAAAATATACCTGAAATATATCAGAATACATTTCAGTTTATGATTATAAACATTAACTTATTCAACTGCGACGGAACTACCATCGCACTTGATAAAATACTAGTAGAAACTTTATGGTTTACCACCATCATTGACGCCAGGAAGGAAACGTAGCGGAGACGGTCGGCAATACATCGATGTTTGTTTTCTTGTGGGCGGACCGACAAGTCGAGCCAACGAGCGGCTGACTCGTGGGCCCGGGTTGCAAGTCACGAGCCAACAATAGTACAAATAATAACAAGCCCGTACGGAGGTCTCCACTGTGAAGGAATCGTTTCAGCAGTGGCTACTACGCTACCCCTGTAAAGCTTCTTTCACATCAGTAATACGTTGTCCGTATTTCGCGTTAAGCAAATCATTCTTGCCGCTAACATCATGCATCAAATTCTGCACACATTCTGAACAGCCTACGACCACGTAAGAGATTCCAAAATCGATGACAGATTGCGATTAAGATAACGATTCGCGTGTCCAGACTGAAAATGGAGAACATAACCGTTCAGGTGGCTATGGAGCAACTTTAAGAAATGCGTAACCGACAGATTTTGGTGTGCGTGCATCTTTATCGGATCTATCGCGTTCCCATAAGAGCCAACGTAGCCGCCAGCTCCACGAGACCGTGAAACCGAGCAGCGATGCTGCCCCTGCAGCTCTCTCGATGCCGTTGCTGCTGCTATCGTTCCTCTTTCGAGAGAGAGAGGCCCACCCACAACGCACGATCTCGGCTTGGACTCGCTACCGGTATTGAATCCGGCGCATTGTTTTTCTTCGGTCATGAGAGGAAGAAGATTATTTGCATCGGAGTTGAAGGCACCAAGTTGAGAGGAGAACTCTCCCCATGCTTGAACACGTCCGTTAACTGTCCGGTTCTTTTCCGAGATGAAAAATACTTAAATATAAAAGAAACCCAAAGTCATGTAAGAAGATCATCATTCAGAATTTATTTATTTCAGACAAGAAAAACGGGGCAAGGCGGTAGATCATGATACGTTAACATTTCTGCAGAAAATTATAATAAAAATAATATACAACATCGCTATAACATCTTTATATATATGTATATAATTGTTTTCCACGTTTATTTCACATGAAAATGTATAGAAAATTTTTCTGAGATTTTCAATTTTATCTTTATATATTTAAACTTAGAAGATATTGTAAAGCAATAAATAATTGTATCTTATTTTCTAGTGTGAAAATAATAATTAGATACGGATATGAAACAAAAGATATCAAAAATTTCCTATAAAAATCAGAAGAGGCAAGTGAAATATACAGAAATTTCGTATTATATGATGCAAAAGAGTAGAAAAAATAAAGAAAAGGGTGATAATACAGGAGAAGAAAAAAGAAGGGGGCGGGCCTCCCGCGCTGCGCGTAATGGCACCTGATAGGAACACGTGGGTACGGGAGAAAGGGCCCTCTCCGAGAGAGGAAGGTATAGTTTATAGTGATTACATGGGGTCAGGTCTCGGCAATAAACCATCTCATGGTGGCAATGGCTATAAGATCGGGTCTATGGTTGCGACCGTTCTTTCTCGTCTCGGTCTCGGTCTTGAAGCTCGACGAGACCAAGAGAGTTGCGCCTACGCGCGGGCGGAGCAGAAGCAAAGCGACTTCGAAAAAGCAAAAGGATCAGTCGACGAGGGGCGACCAGTATACGAGAGCAAAAAGCGCGTGGCTGCGCGCGGCCATACGATGGTACGGGGAGAGAAGGGGTGGTGGGAGATGAAAGGCGCGAGAGGGAGGACAAAACCGCGATAGAGAGAAACAGAGCGAAAAGAAGAGGGAGATATGACGAGAAAGACGAAGAAGAGGGAGCCGCAACACCGGGAGCCATCCTACTGGAATTTAAATAATAATTATAGTGTTTAATATCATACGCGCGGGCCTCAGCATCTCTCCGGTCCCTCCCCCCTCATTCTCTCTCCCGCCACCACCGCCGCCGTCACCGCGGCTTCTCGAACTCCTCTCGCGTCTCAAGACTCCTCTTCTTGCGACCAGAAGCCCGCCGGCTGCCGTTGGTTGGCCGATGGATACATACCCGGTAAGGTTCTTCTTCTCTTCCCTCGTAACGTAGACACGTGCAACCGTATGGCGTCCAGCCTGACCGGCCCAGTCTGTAATAAGGCGTCCGCCAGATTGGAAAACGATCATGGTTCCCTCGGGAATTCACCGATATAGACGCAGCTATGCGGACAAGCCTAAATTTGATATCTAAATGGTATCTCGTTATATAGAAATTATCGAGACCGCTTTTCATTCGTTATTTTTAAAAAAATATATGGATAATGGTTATATGCAGCGTGTTTTCGTAAGACATTGATTTAACTCGAGTTAGTGTATTCTATAAATGGATCTTAAAACCATTCGCATTATAGTGGATTAGCGTTTGAGCATGGGAGCACCGAAGATTAATTTTTATTTAAAAATGTTATAATGATTTCATTATTGAATAACAACGTTCTTTTTTTAGTTACAGTTCAATCTATTAAATAAGAAAAGAAAAATGTGCTTGATTAAGTCTCGAAGAGTAGATATAATCAGCCCTTAATCGGCTAAAGATGACAAGTCACTCGGCAAAAGCGAGCGATTCAATTACTACGTAAGAATGGAAATCAAGCATCAGGCTTTCTTCAGGTACAAAGTACCGATGTGTGTCTGGTAGTCGCCACTGCTGTCACTTCGATGCTGCAAATGCATTAGTCGTGTTCTCCGGCGCTCCCGCTGGCCACCAGGATCCCGGAAGACGGAGTGGTTTACCGGTCGCCGCAAAACGCTACCATTATCGCTACTTGTGGGCTTTACAGTCGAGAGAGAGAGAGAGAGAGAGAGAGAGAGAGAAAATCCATGCGCTCTCTCTTTCATCTCGGTGTCCGTTCACGCACAATGCCGCCTGTCGTTATTGCCCTGCCACGAATGTATTAATAAAATTTATTGGTCGGCCTTCTGAGCGCGCAGCAAACGTTAATGGATTTCGAGCCACCGGTGGCCTCGCCGACGGCAGCAAACGACAGCAACGACAGCAAATGAGCCACTCGAGATGACTCCGGATGGTAACTCCTTCCACGCTTTAACGCGTTAAAACTTGACGGGAATGATATTACAGTACAGAACGACGTACGCGGCGAACGTCGACCACCTTGTACGTTTTTCTAAGAACAACTTCTGAAAATCAATCGTAATGCACGAGCGATATGAGCACTTAAGCTTAGGGAAATTTCGATAACTGTATTGTCTATTATTATTTAAGATTTTAGCTGACATATACATCTAAAAAAATTAGATTGCTTTTTGCGCGAAATATATTATATTAATTGCTGATACATATATATATATTGCCCATACATATATATATATATATATATATATATATATATATTCAATTGTACATAAAACTAAGTATTTTCGAACTGTTATACATACAAGTGAAATATTGCTGTCCCAGAACATATCGATTTTTCTTTAAGAAAATACAGTTTTTATCTTCAAAATTTTATCTTCTGTGCAAGAATAATAACGATAAAATAAATCTATCGTTTAAAAATAATTTCTAAATACGTTTCGCGTGGAGATTTCCGAGGTGAACGGTGAGCGCGCGAATAGCAAAAACATCGATCGTCTTGCGAGACACGGTCGTTAAAGGTTCGACTCTCGTACAAATAACTTACATGACGCGAGTTATTCGTGAGCGGGGATAGGGGTGAAGGGGGTGAACACAGACGGTCGCGGGACCGAGTGAGAAGAAGAAGAGGAAAAACAAGAAGTCGACGAACGCCAGTACGTCAGTTTATCTTGTGGCATACGTCGACTATTAATCAACAGACCCTCCTAATCGCTTGACGAACCAATCGATAAATCAATAACTTTCATTCACCGTGCGGACGTTGAATAACCCAACGCTATATGCCGCATGTCTAGGAGCTAAAAAGTTGCCCCATCGATATTTCGCTCCGATGACTCGTTTCAGACGAGAGATTTAATCTTCATTTCGAGTCAAAATTGTTTTTTTCTAACTTGGGACTTATATGTTTTGGCACATAAGCTCCTCTTATAACAAATTTTCTCCTTTAAAAAAAAAAGAGAAAAAAATAGTAATTGCACTCAGCATATTCAAATGAGTCCACCTGCTCTAAGAAAAAGATTGAGAACGATGGAGTCTCGGAAGGGCCGTGACGAGCTCGTTATCCTTATTAGAGGCAAGAGCGAAGGGTAATAGAAGAAACACAAGAGGAGATAATCCGGCTATTAGAGGTGTTCCCAGGAGATTCTGAGGGTCATAGCTTCCTGATAGATCGAGTCGGGGTCGTCAATGGACCCGCGAACCGAGAGGTCACTCGAGGATACGTTGGGTTTGTCACGATGGCAGCTCCCAATTTGTCGTAACAGGCGACCGACACGTTTTTTTTCCAACTTATCCTAAGACCCTACCTACCGCCGCATCTCCTTCGAGTATCGCACAGTTCAGGTCTCTCTAACTGAATCATATTGATTGACCGTCTGCTGGACGAAAAACTGTCGCGAAGAGCACGTTCTCCTGAGAACGCGCTTTTTGTCTGTCGCAAACAGAAAACAGGCGGCCCTTAATGGATCCGTCAAATGAGAATGCCCGGACATCTTTAGTGTACATCTTGTGCATTTATCATATTGAATAACTCGTAATCGTTTAATTTAATGTCAAGTTGCGAAAATGAATACTGCAGATGTAGTATGTGTGTATGTTACATGGTTAAAACCAAGAAATGACGCAATAAGAAAATTGTTTAAAGACTGGAGGTGAGAAACGCTCGTAATACGAAACATGCAGTGTAACAGAGTCGATAAAGGCGGATGTTCTAACGACATCATAAGTTTCGTAACGGAACGAGCCACGTTAGGTGGATGATGGGTGAATAGTGGTGAAGTTTTGCAAAGTCGATCATCACGCTTTACTCTTCCTCGGGCACTGATCGCGGGATCTTGAATAAATTAATTATTCGACAAGTTAATCGAGTTAGTCGACCAATCACAACTCGATGCTTTATTAACCGCTTTCCATTCGCAATCTGCCCGGATTAAAGGCCACGCTAACCCGCGGCAATACGAGGTATCGCACGGCTCACAGTCCATTCAATCGGCATCAAATAATGAAGTAATTTCGTCATGCCCCATCGATCGCCGATACAACACACGATTGTCGATCATCACCAACGAACGCGGCACACTATCTAGACACTGTAATCACATTGTTGCGGCGAATAAAATTGACATTGTTGTTCGACGATCTTTCGAGCACTCTTAACGATGCCTTGCTAAGATGCTAAAAAAAGATTTGAAAGTAAGGTAAATACTCAGATGAAATTCTTTACCAAGAAGAATGTTTTTTTAGATTCGAAGAAACGCGATAGAGATCGGGGGAATTTCGAGCTGATTTCAATCACGACATATCCAATAAGGCACATCGAACTTTCTTCTTTTCTGAAGTCGTGACTGCGGGATTTTTCGCCGCCGGACGAGAGTGCAGGGGTGAGTAACGATAAGAGGGGAGGGAGATGAGATGCGGGGGCAGAGAACGGAGGGAAGGGAAAAAAGGTATCGCAAAGAGAAAAACGGCAGCACGTACACCCCGGTGAGTTCGATTCCACGAGTTTAGTTGCAGGACGGGACAGGGCTGCCGCGCGGTCACCGGTGATTAATGATCCAGCCAATCAGATATAGTCGCTCGGTGAGGTGCAACCGAGATGGAACGCAATCGAACGAAGACGGAACACGTGATGGGAGCGGAGAGGTAACAAGGGGGTTACGCGCAAGAGAGACGAGGGGGAGGCGGAGGTATAGACAGCGCCCTGTGGAAAGAGAGACGCCCGGTATATGAAAGGGGAAGCGAGATAGAGCGGGAAAGAGAGCGGACGCACAGGCTGAGAGCACACCGCGGTTGATATGTTGCGCTGTCACTGCTCTGTACCTGCGCCGGTGGGATGTTGCCTGGATTGTAATATTGTATTGTACTGTTTGTTGCCCCGGTGTTCCACCGACCGTCTGCGCGGTCGACAGGCTGTCCAAATAGCCGCCACCGGCTTCGACGTAGGAACGTCGGACAAACGCGCTTGCCGCCGGTATGCAATCTGGCCGCGTTCCACGTTCACTGGTGTTACACCCGCTGCGGGGGATCGTCAGCCTCTTACACGCTAAATACGTTGCATGTTTCAGCGACAAGCAACGATACCTCCACGTCAATCCTCTTGGCTGTTGCGAAAAAAAATACTCTCGCTTTCGTTGCGTCGTACAGTTAGGATAAGCTGAGACTTTGATGACCCCAATATAAATGATTAACTTTTTCTCGCAGGCTAGAAATTCTATTAATTAAAAAAAAAAGATATTTCATGCTTTCTCTAAAAGCTTCTATTTTTAATATTATCAGTGATGGACACATGACAATAAAGATATATATAAAAGCAATGCGCACGCGATAACAGCCTACATCTACTGCGTGTCTCATCCTAGTCTGTGGCTTAGTCAGTGGCATCTCGTATAAGAAATTAGCGAATGCTTGGTTGGCCGTTAGCTTGGACGGGTAAGCGATATTAAATGGCAGCCCTGTTACGTCGCGCGCGCGCGCAAGTCTCTCTCTTTCTGCTTGCCGTTCCTTCCTCCGCCGTCTTCGTTTCCAACGTCTCTCGCAGCGACGTTGCGGTCAGCAGCAACCAACGCTCAGCCTCAGCATCAGCTTCAACAGCGTATAATCTCGGTGGTTATTAATGGCGATGCTTTGGGAAACTGCTACCGGGCAGCCCGCTCATTCCCCTCTCATCTTCTTGCGATCGCGAGCGCTATCTCTTCCCTGCTTGCGGTCCAAATCTCTTCTTCTTCTTCTCTATCCCGCGATCCTTTCTCACTCTTTCCAACATACACGCATTCACTTTGCTCCTCTTCCACCTGGTTTATTCTCTTTTCCCCCGCCACCTCAACTCGCTACGAAACTGCATTCCAAGCGTCGTTGAACCTCACCCCGCGCCTACCGAAAGTTCACGAGACGCGAGCCTAAGCGCGAGTCGCTTTAATTGCCTGTCTATGCCTGACGATGCCTTCTCGGCGCGCGCAATCTCGTCCGAACGTCCTCGAGAGAAGCATCGCTTCTTTAGGAAGCGATCTCGACTAATTATTGATTCTTATTCGCTTGTTCCAGACTGCCCTGAAAAGTAACATCCCCGTCGTGAAAACACCCTTTACAGGCGTGTACGTGCGCTCGCTTTGTAGCTTAGCAAGAAATATCTTTTATGCAATTCATATAATAAAAAATGAATTAATTAGCAAAATAAACGAAGCTAAGTAAAAGGATACGTCTGGTAAATAGTAGTTCATCGATTAATGCGAAATAATACGTACTTTTGATATTTGATATTTTCATATTTTTATTTCATTATTTTTAAACATTCTGAAACACATACACATATACACATACAAGTACTACGGATATTCCTAAGTGGATTTGCTTAGAATGATACTTTATAATTATAATGAATATTAACTGCTTTTAAAACAAATAAGAAATTATTTTTTCATACATTTATGCTTTTCGTGAAGAACAATCTCTGACTTATAAATTACATATATTTCCAAATTTACATTTTTCAAATTTATATTTTACATTTTATATTTCAATACACATACACAAATTATATACATTAATTTCTAATTTTAATATTTTTTAGAAAGTAAATTTATTATATAAGAAAGTTATTATATATACATTACATTTGGATAATTCAAAATTTTTTCTCATTCGTATCTATTTCTGTATCTTACAATAATAGCCACGGATATATTGCTTAATGCAATTGTAACAAGAATCCTGCACAGACTCGATTCACAGGTTTTCTATCCAAAGCAAAATCCACGAGTTACGCATAAATTGGCAGAAGAGAAAGAGAGAGTAAACCGACGAGTCAACTTGGACGATATAAAAGAGCAAGGGAAGTTCATTTAACAGACCATAAAAAGGAGTGAGGAAAAGGGAGCAAAGATGCTCTCTCTCGAAATAGGCCCTTTTGCCGCCAGCATCAGCCAGTTTCGTCCAAGAGGATGCCAGAGGATTTGGAATTGGGTGCTAGCTGGTTGGAGTATGTTAGGGCCATGGGCTATCGGTGATCAACCTCGGGGGTCGAATCCAAAGGCTTATCTGGCCGAGAAGAAGGTTTACCAGGGTAAACGTCGGGAGGGCGCGCCGCGAGAATCGTTTGTGCTTAGGCTTGTGCTTAGGTTCTTTCGCGGGATCGACCACAGGATCGTTCGATCTTAATCTGCCCGGACCTACGCCCATTGCCATGGTGTTCTCTAAAAGGAGGTCGACCGGCATTAACCGTTCGAGTATGGACCACAATTCATGCGGTGAGTTGGCAAAGATGGGCCTCTGATTGAGTTCTCAAGGAATAACGATCTGAGAGCTGATAGGGGGCAAACTTAATGGTTGTCCAGTATTACGTATAGAAATATTCTTTGTTGTATAATAATCGGGAAATCTTATTTAAAAAAAAAATAATGTATGATAATAATTCTCTTTTTCATTACGATTCGAGGAAAGATGTAAAACACAAATAAAAGTTTTTCCATTAGAATATACAAATATATGTGTAAAACATGATATGAGTGCAATCCAATTCTATTTATGCGATTTTTATCTTCATAATATACCCAAATCAAAGACGGTTGCATAACAGAAGTTTCTCCTAGAAGTTATTGTCGAGTCAGGTTTGTTAGATGAGCATTTGGAAACAGAGAGATTTTTGCGACGTGCGTGATCTATACAGTTGTAGCACTCGCGACTAACGCTTTCCTCCACAAGAAAAGGTACGCACGTTACACGCCGAATGGCTTACCGCTAAGCATTGTCGGTGGTCATGCGCGACTCATAAACGCGCCACCGTCGAGGTTTCTAATATCACGAACCACAAACAGCTTTCTCTCTCTTGCTGATATAGGTATAGATCGAATATATCAATCAGCATATTACTCCATTATTCATAATAAAAAAGTATTTATAATAAAAAAATATTTATAATACTTTGTTTCAACTAATTATTATTTTCTATGTAAATATTTACTCTTCAATAATTATATTTTTTTTATCTTATTTAGCATAGATACAGATAAAATCTAATAATTTTAAGCCAAACATTGGTCAAATTGTCAACTTAGTTCGCAGACCTGATAAGAAGAAAAATGATTCATCATTTACAATAAAAAAATGTAATGCGATAATCGCAATATTATATTTTTTTAGAGTTCTGAATTTTGTGTGGAGAATAAAAAATTGGTAACCTCAATACATTTCACGTTATCACGCCTTTGAGTGTAATATTCCTAAAATAGCTCCTACATCTTCCGCATTGGGCTACTTCGCGGCGCAAAACGGCTTTTGTGTTTCAGGGATCGTAAAAAGGAGCGCGCGAGCACATCGATGAAAGCGCTTTGGCTTCGAAAGTGGCATTCCACGTTACGCTCGTAGGTCATGAGGCATTCGCGCGTTGTTTCTCGCCCAAGTGCATCTACAATCGTCCAAATGGACAGGGAATGCTCGAAGGGAATTTTGACTCGTAATTTCGATCATTTTCTGGTCCGTACACGCGCTGACCGGCGCCGATTTTCCGGCCCACCAACTACAGGGATCGTCATTGATCGAGAAGACGTCACGCTAGGGATCGCGATAGCTTCGCGCGACTTCTTTTTCGCCACTCTTCGCTGACGATGATTTCGCGAGGGTGATTTTACGGTGAAATGTATAGTAACAATCTTGGGAGCGTCGAAAGATCGGCAATCCCATGCGGTCCTAAGAGCAAAATGCAGAATTCTCAGAATTCTCAGAATTTGCAGCTTACAGTAATTGTGAACGGAAAACCAGAGTAGCACAAGTTATTTTATGTTTCTTGGTCTCTCTTCTCACTTTCCTTACGGAAATTTAATACTAGAAAGTAGTGATTAATTATTTATTTTAAATATTAAAAACACTTCGAGTCTTTTAATACTCAAAATGAATAATTTTCAAAATTAAATTAAATTAGATTTCTGTAAGAATTATCCATAACATACATAACTATATATTTCAAATATATATGTTATATATTATAAATAAAATCGATAGTGTTAGATACTTGTAATTGTCGACATATTGTTGTCAGTGTGACTTGACGAATTAAAAAGTAAACGGACACTTAATTGTTAATATCGTGCAATTTTTGGTAGCATTACATCTGCGCAGAATCAATCCCGCGATAACGAAGAGCTCGACACGGCAAAAGTGGTGGATGTCGACGTCAAACATGTTGGTAGAACGCCGGCGACAGTATTTTTACGGAAAAAAAAAAAAAAAAAAAACGGACGCCGCGGGGGCCCGGGAGCGAAACACTGACCCCCGCAGAGCCTCTTCGGCCCCGGATGC
>Ga0157363_1004876_pt1 | contig 12462 bp, 5 predicted proteins | sample AttsexASBM1_FD_111477 | JGI IMG/M metagenome (GOLD analysis project Ga0157363, IMG submission 111477) | Fungus gardens microbial communities from leaf cutter ant in Ribeirão Preto, State of São Paulo, Brazil - Atta sexdens ASBM1 | ecosystem: Host-associated > Fungi > Mycelium > Unclassified ...
ATTCTCATCAGTGTGAATTATAATATATAAATTATAATCTCATATAATGAAATTAGACTAACACAGTTAAAAGTTAACTAATAAAAGTTAACAATCAAATATATCAAATCATGAGGATTATCTCACCTTTATTTACAAATAAACGCATCGAGAAACAATCATATTATATTAAGTCAAATTGTAAAACAATTGTATGGGATTTAATCATTGTATGGGGTTATAATTTATATTCAGAGCTGATGAGGACTAAGTCAAGTCGAAATGTTCCATGGAAATTTATATAATTAAAAAAAATTAAAAAACTACATTATATGTCTGAATATAGCTCGTTTTAATTTGTGACCTGGTTTGTTTCTATTTTTATATTTAATTGTTTGTAAGTATAAATTAATGTTAATTTTTAATTTGTGATACCTTTAAATATTAAGTTTTTGATGATATTCTAAATAAATTTGTTGTTTATAAATCCCACATATCATTAAAAGCTTTCTATTTGAAATGTTTTTTATTTTGTCTAACATATTAACAATTAGTTTATATCCACGAATATGTCCACTACATTTACCTTATGTTCTTACAAATAAGTTTTGCTTGTCAGTAAGAAAATTTTTTCGAAAATTCGCACTGTTCAATCAAGAAATTCAAAACGCAAATCATAAATATTTCTTGAATTAATGTTGCAGTGATTACTGACTCACGGAATTAATGTTCATAATGTGAAAAAAGTAAATTTAAAAATGCACCGGAACACACTTGTAAATGTTCACAGACTATACTTGGGAGAGTGCTGCGATGTATCTAGACAAAGCAATGAGGGAGACCGAGTTTTATGTCAAGTTACGGGGAGTAATTGCATGTTGCTAAGCAGTGTATTTTGCGATTCTCGGCGCGTAGCAATAAATTTCTTTCTAAAAAGCTTTTGTTTGCATTATTGTGTGCGCTTATGTGAGAACGCGCAAAAAAAGAGACAGGAAATATAAATGGGAGGAAAACGTTCTGAATCTCCGGATAAATTACTATGGGGCAGTCGCAGAACACTGAGGGGGCAGTTGCACATCGTGAACTGACGATCAGAATTTTGGCCGAATCTCATTATTCCATAAAAACGAAGTTATGCCGCGTGGTTCATAGCCTCGCCCTAATGGCGCCATTCGTTTCGGAGATATAAGGGGGATAATGGTGTAAAATGCGAATCGTATCAACAGTTATGTAACGCGTGACGAGGAAAACTATGGAATTTAAATGCGAGATTGGAAATGTCTATGTCTCTCTCTCTCTCTCTCTCTCTCTCTCTCTCTCTGAAATTATTTTCACTCTACAGAAATAAAAAAAGTCGAAGCTTTTCATATATAAATATTGCGAAATTTCGAATATTCGTGTGTAGTATCGGAGAAATACTTCAAAAGATGTCTACTGGCGCTTAAATCCGAATATAAATAATCGATATTAAAAACATTAAAAATTAAACATTAAAAATGTGATTGATAAACAAATTTGCAATTGCAATTGCAATTCAGCTTGTTTTTCAATCATTATTTAACTGTTCTGAATAATAATGAGAGGAAACGTTTGAATAATTTTAGGCTGAACCACATTCAGAGAAAGGTTTCTTCAATTCAAAGAAATGTTTCTTTGCTATATGATTAAAGAAAAAATTTCTTTGATTTGAACATCATTCTTTAATTTAAACATTATTTTTTGAAATTAAATAAAAGAATTTAATTAATTAAAAAAAAATTATGTTCATATCACAGATACATATACAAACGACGTTCAAAAAAATTTTGATGTAAAAAAAATTTTTTCCTTTAATCCGTAATAACAAAGAAACATTTCTTTGAATCAAAGATCTTTTTCTGAGTGCAACTCGTGCGCTCTCTTTTCGGTCAGGACCGGAGGACAAAGTAATTTGTTAATATATGGAAGACAATACGGTGTTTCGCATCAACAAATCTGACAAGGAGAAAGCCAAGTTGTGTACATACTGCTTTTACCTAACTTTAAATATATCTTAGTACTTATCTTTTACTAATTTATGAGCAAATGGCACACAATATTTAAATATTCACGAGAAATTGCATTGAAAGTTTCTCATGCCTTTTTTATATTATTTTTTACAGAATATGCATTTAAGTAATAATTAGATAGAAAAATTATAATTTAAATTATAATTTAAATTATAATTTAAATTATAATTTAAATTATAATCATTATTTCAATGTATATTTTAACGCTTGAAATAATTAAAATAATATTGGTTCGCAATTCAATTAAAAACTTCAAAACTTTCGATATAAATTTCTCGCGAATACTTGAATAATTACGTCGTGTCGCTTGCCTGTAAATTAATGGAGGTAAGTACTAAAACATATTTAAAGTTAGACGAAATCCGTGTATACTACTTGAACCTTCCCTTGTGAACAAATATACGAAGAAGTTTACACAAATTTGAAGAAGTTGAATGACATAATTACACAATATAAATAGTTGGAAATTTTCTAATATCTAATAGCTGAGATCGATATTAGAGAGACATCTATTATACAGTTACATTTAACGTAGAAAAGAAAGATAAAAGAGATATACGGGACGAAAAAAAGATAAGACACAGACTTTTACTTAACGAAAGTTTCCGCTTTGATGGATAAACAAAACAAGTGCCGTTTCCGATTCTTAAACAAGATTCAAGGGAGACGGGCAAAGGTGAGAGAAAACATAACTGTCTCGACGATGACAATTTTTGTAGTGGAGTTGCAATCGGATCGCTTTGTGGCCGATATATCGACGATATGCGCTCCGATCGAATTTCGTGCAAACATTTCGTATATAGCAGCGCGCGTCGTTTGCAGCGGCCGTGATATTAAATTTTCCGTCAGAACGCGAGTCCGGAATAAAACATAAAGCACGCGGAGGGGTTTGTCGGAAACGTGTATTGTTTACTGCATGACCACGCCTCCACGATTTCCATTGCATTCCATAGCATTTTTTGCTAACACGTTTTCGTGTTTATATGCACGCGTCCTGAACGTTATGCACAAGAGACAAGTGATACGCTGAAATTGCGATAATGGGACCACGGATTTTTTTTTTATGGTCCTTATGTGCAACGGACCGGAAGTTCTCGCCATTTTTTGATCGTGCACAGATACTCGCGAGAGAGAGATCTTGTAATTCATCGATGCGTTTTTGATAAGCGTACTGCAGGTTTATCTCGAATATCTCCATGGCATTGTTCCCGTATGAATTGAATAACTCTTTTATTGAGAGCACTATTGCCGCAAAAGCATTTATATACTCAAAGGTTTAACGAATCACGGTTAATAAAATCATAAGAACTTTTACAAATAAAAGTTATTTAGCTGAGTTTCAATAAAAATGGATCCAGTGAAAATTTCAAATTTTTCGCACAAAGTTCCCTCTGACAGGATTTTGTACAGCCGCTTTTATGATATTTGGATAATACGATAAAATAGTTTATCATAATTTGGATTGTCTGATTAATTTACATATGTATATTAATCGATATTATTGCGTTCGTACAGGGTTGTCCTGTGGATGTGATATTATTTTGGATATCAATCTGTATGCAACGCGTGCAAAAATCGTGATAATTCATTGGCGATTAAACAAACGGGCGTTTCAACGTGGCGATTCCTCAGCTGAAATGATCGCTCTGCGGTAATCAGCATAACAAATTTCTGTATATAAATCAGCACTGTATCGGCTCGCACGAGCGCTGTCGCAATTCGTTTATGCCGGATTAAGCGCGCAGAGCGCGCTTACGTAGCGTATGTATCACGTACATTTTTCATTAGAATTCATGAGAGAGGTTTCAACGAGCTATGTGCTAATGAGTGCGTATCAGGAGATACAATAAATTAGTATCATCATGTTTATATTACGTGAAATATCCTCATAATGTTGATTACAGCATGGAGATTTGCACTACCCGATTATAGAATTTTGTAAATCGAACAATGACTCTCGCGATCTTGCTGCGAATATATGTGACCGCGGTATCTGTACTCTAAGCTAATATCACGACGGAAGACAGGCATTTCAACAAGCTGAAGGTTGAGGAAAAACTTTAAGCCCTAAAGAGTAAAAGGGGAGAGGAAAATCCCATCAAACTTGAAAGTGCCAAAAAGTTAACGTCTCCCGCTCGGTTTGGTTCTTGTATTTTCGCTTCTCGTCGCTCCATCTCACTCATGATCCGGCAAACAAGCGAGAAAGTCGCGGCTGAAACTTCACCCTGGCGACGGCGCTCTCGCAGTCTCGTTTACTCCTTTTCCTCTCTGTCTCTCCTACTTGATACGGTAAAGGGAAGAAGCGGTGGAACGTGCCGCAGGGGAAATAATACGGTCGAAAACTCAGCCCCATAACACTCGCGGGAGCGAAATAACGCCGAGCCGCTACCGCGGAAAATTCAAAGTCAACGATACGTTATTGTTTTTCAAGAGCTACCGCCGGTGAGCGTGCAACCGCGCAAGTGGAAGTTGCGGAAGGATAAGGAGGAAATCTCCTAGCTGATATGCAGACGACGACGAACCTGAAGTTCAACGACACCCATACGAAGCATTTAAAATCGAAGATTACGACATGGGATATTCACCAATTTTCAAATATGGTCTTTCGTTATTATGATTATCACAAGGAATATCTAAGTTAGGAGAGGCGCGTTTCCAAACTTTCTAACTTGGAAAATATGGACATAAACTCAATGAATTATGATAATAGCATGTCGCTTAAAGTTTGAGGAAACATTTTATTCAAGATATAAGTAGAACAATTTATTTAAAAAATAATTTAGTTAAAAAAAAAACTAACATTCAATTGTGAGCAATAATTTTACTTTTGTATGACTGTATATACGTGGAAAATTCTCTCGTTCGCGCGTTATAGTAAACAAATCAGTAGGGAACGCTTGTCGTGTCGGTGCTTATGACAATCGAGACCAGCTTGTGCCACGACCCATGCTTTTTTCAGCATTCTGGGAGTAATTCTTGCATGTCGAGCGAGAGATTCCCTACTTGTCCCCGTGGGAGACCGCATCTAATCAGGATGAATGGCCTCACCCAGTAGCCTCGCCGGGTATTCTAACCGACAACTTACGGCACCCCCTTTCTCCTGGCACCCTCGCCATTTTGCCTGGGGTTCCGGGCCAAGCCCCAACTATCATCGGTCTTCGTTATAAAGAGGAACCACCCGGGGCTAAATCTCGTTTGCCTATCTCTTTCTCTCCCTCTTTCTCTCTCTTTTCTGCCGGCGGAGGCAGGAAAGAGGCCTCGCAAAATGCCGCGGAAATCAGTCGCCTGTTTTCGTGCCGAGATTCATCGTTTAGGTTCTGGGACAACTCACCGCAGGAAATCCGCGGCTTCTCGCCTTGAGTGGCACCTTGTCGATCATCTTGGATAAGCAATACGTCAACCACTTCGCCACACCATCGACGGCGACCGTCTTTCTTCGGAGTCCGGAAAAACACTTTGGAGGGAAAAAAGAAAAGTGAGCCAATGAACACGTGGACGTGCCTGTCAGATCGATTTTCACTTTCTCTCGGCGGGAGATTAAGAAGGAAGGGAGTATCCTTCTCGCAATGAAAAAAATGATAATTCAGCCAAATAAATAATTATCTGTGACAAATATTCTTTGGAAATCTTCGATTATGAGAAAGCACATTAATGTATATTATGGAAAAATATAAAAATATATAAATTATTTTATACTTATAAGAGACGATCAGATTCTTAAATATAGTTTAAAAGTTAAACTAATTAAAATTATTTGTATTTATAATTCGATTCCTTAATATTATTAATATCAATTATATGTATATTATAATCCTATATATCAATATCTTATACTAGCAAAGTTGCTGCACAGAAAATAAATTTTAAAATTTTCTGATTTTTCCAGGTTTTCAGATGAAAATGGAAAAATTTCCATGACTAATATAAAATATGTAAATTTTAATATTTAGACTCAAGGATGTAGAAAAGATTGTAAAAAAGTTAATCTATATTATTAAAAACAATGCAAAAGTTTAGTAGCATAGTATTGGATCGTCCGGAAAGTTCGTGCCGACTAAAATTTAAATTTTAGTATACATTTATTAAATTAAAATTTTCTGCGTTTCAATTTTCCTTCAACATCGGCACGAACTTTTCGGACAACCCAATATTATATTTTGAGTGCAAATTCAAGCCAGCAAAAAATTAATTAGTTTTGGAAAAAGTATGCAGTTATGACAAAAAAGAGATATTTTGAATAAAAATATTGAATAAAATATAAATTTTAATTATTTTATTAAAATCGTTTAAAGTGCGCAAGTTTTGAACGTATTTGATTATAAACGTCAGATATAATATTTAAAAAATTATAACGTTTTGTTTGAAATAGGAGCAGTTTAAGGAAATTATGAGCAAATTTTGAAATTCCAAACTTTTTTACATTTCCTCCTACTTTTCTCGATTTTCCATGATCAATTTCAATTTCCCTAATTTTTCCCGATTTTCCCGATTTTCCAGGTCTGTGGCAACTCTGACTAGTTATGTTTCTTTATAATTCGAATATGACGATAGGAAAGAAAAAGTCGAAAGAAAATAGGTTAACATTACGAAATAAGATAAGAGTGTAAAAGTTTCGTATTTATGTATAGCAAAATACATGGACATGTAAAGAATTCATATATAATATGACGACCGCACGACAGCATTCATGAATTTTCCGCCCAAGAACTATATTCTGAAAGGGTAAATAATCGATGAACGGAAGTAGAAGTTGATGTCGCGTGACACCGAACACATGATGGCATTCTTCCTTACCCAAGTATTGTCATTGATAATTCGACGACATCGCACGATACGTACTCGCAATAGTAACAAAGTACAGTCATTTCATTATGGAATTTAATCGAATTGAATTAATATCATCAATGCATGTTGCATTACGCAGCAATTAGCGAAAAATAATAAAAATATCTACAAACTCAATCAATACTTTTTACTGCATTAAATTTTTATTCTTTTTATTTGCCTATCGATTGGAAACTTATAATAACTTCAAGATTCACATTGCTATTACGCGACTATTTTGCTCGAGCTTTGTTTAAAGATAATTTTGCATTAAGCGGCTTTCAGTAGATCTGAAAAGTACTTAAAGTCGAGTGTACCCATTTTCCTGTCCGCCTCCCGAAGGCAGCAAGAAGCTCTTCACCCCGACCTCCATCCTTCGCTCTGTCAAAGTATCTGTTTCTCCGACGATAACTTTTTTTCCCTTTTCCAGCACCGACGTCTAGTCGGAGTAAATCCTTAAATCGACTGTCACTGTCAAAGAAAGGGAGACGGAGCCTCGCCAATCTTTATTCGTGAGAATCGTGCACGAAATGATGTGTTAAATTTAAAAGGAAAAGATAAGAAAAGAAAAGGAATGTACATTCGAGGTTTCTATCTTCAAAAAATCTCTAAAGTGTAAGAATCAATGTCGTCAATATATACAAAATATATGCTATTATTTTTCTATTTTCCATGTAACATCAATGTACAAACACTACTACTTGTAACTATTTATTGAAATAAAGATCAAAATGTAATATTTTTTCATCAAACAGCAAATTATGTCAAAGATATTTCAAAGTGTGAACTTAAATATAAACTATCGAATTCGACAAACGTTAACGTTTTCTTCAAGATAACAAATTTTCTATTTGATTTTCTATTTGATCATTATAAATGAATAATAATATAACATAACAAAATATACGTTATTTATACGTCGATATGATTAAAGAATCGAAAGACATTTTCTATATCATTCTTAAGAAGCTTGCGAATCAAATCGGCAAATTAAGAATCTGTCGAGACGATTAACTTCGGGAATTTAATCTTGCTGAACGAGGAACGATTTCAGAATGATTGCTTTAGTAGCAGTTATCGTGAAAAGAAATGATTTGCATTTGCGAAAGAGAGAAAAGAATGTGAGAAGTATTAATTAATAAGAAACCTAAATCCCTTCCCTCTCTCTCCAAAAAATATTCAATGTATGTATCTTCAATCAATTACACATATTTATATTAGTTACAATTTTTTGTTGTACAAGGAAACTTCAATGCGGTGATAAATGCATTTTTAAATCACCGTCATTATAACTTGGAAAATTACTTTCCCTTCTTCTAACAAGTTGCCTTGGGATTCGCACATTACCGTGTCATTATTAACACCATTATTATAAACTTATTAAGATTGCAACAACCTTCTTGCGTTAGGGGATGTCGGCGCAAGTACGTCGTAATAAATTGGCATTTCATTCTCCGCGATGGATGGCGTTTACGTGGTTACGTAAATTCGGTTGAGTAGATTGCAAGAAGAGAACGATGTTGCCTTAAAATCTTCCACGAGTTTCGTGGAAAATTTATTCATAAATATATACGATAATTACGTACCTTGCAAAGTACATTTATATGTTTGTACATCAAATTTATAAACAAATTAAGAACGAAATAACATTTTTTGCGCGAGTTATACTATAATGTCTTTAGTAAAATATTATTTTTCCAGCGGAAACGAATAACGTTTGTAGACTTTATGTTTAATATAACGAATCTAGTCACTGTCATGTTTTAACAAGTTTTATAATGTAATATTAATGAGTAAAATATCGCACATTTTTCAATTAAAATGCTTTTCATAAAGGAAAAGATATTATTTTATTTGCTGACAAGATATCTACCATGAGTTCTATACGACTGTTACATAAAAATATGAAGCTTTTTATAATTTTCTTTATTTACTTTGTGAAATTTTCGTTTAATTTAAATCAGAACAATTTCTAAACGATTTAAAAATAAATCAATGAATTTTAAATTGACGCAAACTGGAATCATCAATTTATTTAACTGAGAGAAAAAAATACAAATTATTTTTAATATTTCTATGTTTGTCATTATTTTAGTCGATATTTATCGAGGGGATCTAATTATGTGCAAGTAGTCATGTTTTGTATACGCTTTGAACTTGTCTTTGCCCCGCTTTGAAAAATTCATTAACATTATGGCCAGCATGCTAATTTCAGCAAAGTGTCCCGCAAGTCATGAATAATTTAAGCAATGCTATGACCTAGTACTCGGAGAATGTATTTCATGCAGGCGATGCAGTGGGCTCATTCATCTTGCACTCACTGTTCCTTCGTTAATATACAGAACTTTTTCATAACGGCCAGTATTTGCGCAAATAACAACAGCTCTGGGAAAATAATATTTTTGTCGGGTACTTTTGTAATAAATCGTCATTAATGTGTTGCATTTTAAATTAATTGATTAATATTCGCGCATATATTCTTCTTTATATAGGGAAACAAGTATAAAGTTAATGCTTATTTAACTTTTATGGTGATATTTCATCTACTGCGAGAGAGAGGGAGTCTATATATTTTGGTCTCTAATTTTCAAAATAAATCATTCTCTACATCGTACACATCCGCTTTTCACTTGAACCAACCGGCCACGTAACCCTCGCCGACGGGTGAATAGGTGCGCAACTCCGACGATGAGTCCCTGTCAGACGTAAGTACAGAGGTAGGTAACGGAGGAGCGAAGGCGGAAGGTAACAGGTATGGGGCCAGACTTCTGAGGAGGGCTTCGCGGTATTATGCTAATCTCGTTAAACTGAGAGCGGGTCAGACGGTACTAGACCTTACACTATCGTATTAAGATAATAACAATGAAAGGGTTGGGTTGCGACGAGGCATCGGCTGCCGCTGCGTCGTTGTATTATTAGCTCAACGGTGGCGTACCTGTGTAATCTTCTCTCAGTGCTAGATAGGTACACGAGTATCCGCTCCCCACCCGGGATAATAATTCGCGTTTGACGAACTTCGTGTCCGCGGATTTACGATGAGATTGAACGCCGTCGCGCGATTTAATCGAAACATTAATTGCATGAGACGAGCAATCGCTGCAAAGAATCAAACTTATTTCTTTTTAGAAATCGTTCATCACTGTGAGTTTGTATGAGTGCGATTTATATGTCCCGGCAGTCGGATATTTAAGCGTAGATTGTAATAAAATAATACAATTTAATAATACAATTTAATATGTTAGAAAGTTTTTAATATAATAAATATTGGTATTCATTCGAAAACTCAAGACTCTCTTAAGGAAAAATTATTTGAATCCACAATTATTAATTAAAATATTTAAATAAGTAATAGAATACGTTAATGTACCAGTGGCCGGACACTGAGATATGATTGTCTACGTGTCCATAATTAGAAAATTAGTATGCAGACGGGAAATATTAATATAAATAAATGTTTTATGACTAAAGACAACTAATTCAAATTGATTTTTAATTAAGATAAAAAGCATTTGAGACTAATATTAATTTAAATTAATAAAGTTTGGTGTAACTGTCTGGACATAGATATTGTGCAGTCCCCAGTGACTGGACATCTATATCCGGACATTCACACAACACTTTATGTATTTAAGTTAATATATTAGTTTTAAGTACGCTTTTTAAAACGTAATGTTATAATATAATTGTAATCTTTAAATACAATTAAATTATAATACAGTAGTAAAAAAAGCATTTGAGATTAATAATAATAAATTTTTTGTAAGTGTCCGGACATATCCGGTTGAATCCGGTCACTGGATTATCTTATCTTTTTAAAAGTTAGTAGGATAAAAAGTAAGTATTTTGCGTTTTTTTTTTTTTGAATTCATCAAATTATTCGTGCAAAATTAATAAATCATTCAAACTGAATAAATTGCAGTAAATCCAGCGAATTTATGCAATCGATAAACTTGAATATTATATTGCCATCATTGCGACATGATAAACTTTACAGCGTGTAATGTCGCAAAGTATGTTTTCCAACATGAAAAATTGTTCACTCCGAGTTTTGCATGTTTATTCACGTGACATTATATGATACGACATAATCATAAAACGAGAATACGTATTTCCTTTTAGTGGAGATCATTTCGGTTAGTACCTGTTTTAGACGTGCATTGACAGTATGTACAGTTACTGACATTCTGGAAAAGTATTGAACAGAACGTAAAGAGAACAGCACGGTAATGAACTATGGCTAAATACATCACGGTATATTTATGCAAGAATACAGAAGGGAGAATGAAGGAAGCAGAATGAGGAAGCTGTAAGAATATCATGAAAGGAAAAAGTAGATCTCTCAATTCGTTTCAACTATATGACTTAAATGAATTGTATTTTTTATACATCCTTATACTAATTACAAACGTGACGGTACATGAAAAGAACTCTCCGCGCAAAACCGCGCAGACTCTTTCGTCTTCGCGAATTATGATTAATAATTATGTTAAAGCCGTCGCTTCTCTCGACGGTGTCGTACCTTCCAGCAGATTATGATAATGTAGTCCGTTTTGAACTTCGTGGAAAATTTTCCAAGGGAAGTACCCGCCCGCGTATAAATATGGAAGAGCCTGATTGAAGAGAGGCGAAGGAGCGGATCTGCTTTCCCAGACCTCAGTTGACTTGGAAGAGAAATGCGGAGCCGTATAGGATGAGAAATGTTGCACGAGCGACAGTGAACATCTTTACCTTTGATTTTATAACGAAAAGACGAAAGATTGTAAAAAAGTCCAAGTACAAACCAGATAAACACGATTTACTCGACTGACATTTTATGCGCAAATACTAAAATATAATTAACCAAAAGTAATTTTAATTAAAATACCACAATAAAATGTCATAATAAAATATAACGTTAGATTGTAACAGGCAAGTAAAATGATAGGAAGCTCCAAATTAGCAAGCGGATCGAATTTTGTTTCGAGAGAATGTCGTTAGTTAAAGCTTCTCATCAATTACTCGAAAGTAAAGTACTAAAATTCCGTTGATGCTGGATTAAACTCCAAGATTAAGTACGGCGCCTGTAAAGGGAAAATTATGAAGGCGAAATGTCGGAGAAATTTATCGCTGCCTGGTACACGAGACCGGCATAAGTTAATGATCTCCCGCGTCGATGCAAATGATAGATGGCATTAAATAATAAGCCGCGTAGGTGCACGTCATTAAGATAGCGACCCTCTGCGCTTCAGACGAAGACAATAAATTCTATAAATGAGATCGCGAGATTTGCCTGTGTGAAATATCGCCTTGTGATGACGGCATATTATTAAACGGCTCGCGTGCTTGAACACGAAGGTCTTCTATCGGGCTCTTTAGCCATTGGATTAAGTAAAATGTCGGACGGTTCCTGTTCCGATGCAACAGGTGAAGTGCCACACAATTTTTTAATGGACATCACTGAAGCTTGCAGCGGGAGTAGCAAGGATATACACATTACGAGACCATTCGGCGCAAATTTAAACGTTGTTCTGGCTCGCTAAGAATTTAAAAAAAGCTTTCTCTTCTCACGACCTTCGTTATAACGAACATAAAGCCGGTTATACGTAGGAATGAATCTCTCGAGGGTACAAAA
>Ga0157363_1004877_pt1 | contig 12462 bp, 7 predicted proteins | sample AttsexASBM1_FD_111477 | JGI IMG/M metagenome (GOLD analysis project Ga0157363, IMG submission 111477) | Fungus gardens microbial communities from leaf cutter ant in Ribeirão Preto, State of São Paulo, Brazil - Atta sexdens ASBM1 | ecosystem: Host-associated > Fungi > Mycelium > Unclassified ...
AATAATATGAAAATAAGCTAAATTTTCAATTAAAATTTTTATTAGATATTATTTGTTTCGAAAATCGTCACAGTTTTCTTGAATTCATTTTCTGTTGAAAAGAAATGAGAAAGAAAATTTCTCATTTCTTTTCAACATAAAATATCTTTCTATTCCTGTGAATTTTCACTAAAGAAAACTCAATTTAAGTTTGTCAAAAGATCCATCCTTAAAAACATTTGAATCTAAACTCCATGTTTGAAATATTTATAAACGTTAAGTATAATATTATATGTCATAAAGATATTTAAGAATCGACCTAGTTTTCAGAAAAGACTTCGTTATAACTCCTCATTTATAACAGAGTGGATAAGCAAGAAGGGCCGAGTTCTAGGATGAAATTCCTGGACGCACAACACGAAGCATCATGTGACTATACACATGTGCGCGACGAGCCAGGCGGTGAATTGCCGAATTACATGTCTCTCATTTGAATAAACATAGCGCGCGACAGAGAGATCGTGGAGGAAAAAAATGACGCCGACGTAACGGGCTGACAGATAGAGGGAGGCGTTAGACGTTGTAAAAGGTTACACATAAACAAAAAAAAAAGTATGTACGCACGCGTGACTAGAGATACGAGCGATATTTAATCCTCGAGCGACGTATTTCTGTCGTGGCTAATGTAAATGGGCGGTATGGCTCGTTCCGTTTACACGCATCAACCTCGCTTTTATCTCACCGTAAACAGCACGAGTTCAAAATACCCATTTAGGAAATTCTATTCACCCGTATCCCTAGAGTCGCACCAAAGCCGATCGAATTGGATCCGAATCCGAGAGATCCTAGAGAGGAGCGAAATTACGAGATCCACGACTGGCCCAGAGTAGGAGGGATGAGAGATAAGAGGGATGAATTTGTGGAATCTAATGGCATCTGGTGCGCTGCTTCATACCATTTTGGGTTGAAATTTCGGATGCTAATCACTCATCCCGTAATGGAAATTGTAATTACTTTAAACGTCCATGCTTTTGTTTCTATAAATATCTTTGCATCGGTATCCAATATCGTCTAATTTAGTCAAATTATTTATTTAGTTAAATTTTTACCTAAATATTATCTAATTTATCAAACTTTCTAATAATCGATCGATAAAATATCGATCGAATAAAAATCGATAATTTATTTCTTCAAATCATCGATAAAGGATTAATATTCTTTTCTATAAATATAAGTTATAAATTCTAAAGTAAGCATGTAACATAATTTCTGCGTTCTAATAAATCGATAACTTATCGATTTATTATACTTAGTATAATAAATAGTATATTATATTTATATATATTTATATTATTTATATACATTTATTATATTTATAGTACATTATTTTTTTTAGTATGTTTATTAATTAGTATTTATCGACGATAAGTACTAATTACATTTAATATTCTAAAGTATCTTTTTTTGTGTAGTCATTCCTAAGGAACCTTTCAGAGCGGCCTCGGTGCCACGGCGATCGATGCTTTGCCAATCGGTCGTGTCGACTTCTTACTATTTTCTTTACGGTCTCTATCTCATCGAACCCTCCGCGAACGGAATTCCAACGGTCAATCACGACTGCGCGGCTTCTTACAACACAGCGAGTCCCTGCAACGAATAACGCGCCAATTTCCTCGGACGTTCAGCTTATGGCTCTCTGGGAAAACCGCGCGGACACGCGGTAAACTCGGCAGCGCTGGGAGAAATTTTATGATGTTACGAGGCACAGGAAAGCATTTATTATTTGCGGTCTTAGAGAGATCCTCGTTATCCTCGTTACCGTGGCATCGGGACCATCGTGGTGGACCGGTGAAGAAAGAAGGAAGGTGGAGCTGGTCCACCGTGTTGGTACGACGAGCGAAGAGGGACAAAGAGGAAGACGAAGGGAACAGTGAGAAATAAGCGAGAGTAGAAAGACGAAAGAGAAAGAAAAAACAATAAGACGAACAGCGAAACCAGAGGATGAAGAGATGGCGAGGAAGTGGAGAGAAGGAGGAGGCGAACCGAGAAGAAGGACCGAGAAGAGATAGGCACTGGCGGCGGAGTAATAACGGACTGCTCACCATGATTATAGAGCACGAGGCAGCCGGTACGTTGCTTAAATCAACAGAGAACAGAGCCGGAGGTTTCACCTGCCGAATCAATTTTTACCTCGTTCCGAGTCTCCCTCGCCCACTCGTCCATCTCCTCCACCTCTTCCTTTTCCTCCGTTTCTTTATCTCCGCGCTGACCGCGACCAACCGGTTTTCCTGGTCATTGCCTGTTTTTCCTGTCTACCGTCGTCTTCCACGTTTCTTCCGCGAGGAAGTCATGAGACATACCATAATTCAACCAGCTACCTTTGGGCACGTTACGATCGATTGAACACTATCCGTAATTAGCGGAAAACGTGACTTTTCAATTAAATCCGCGATGACAGTGACATTAGTAAATTACAGGGATATTTGATCCTTTGACTGTTTCCAAATTTTTTTCTAAATCAAACATTCCTAAGACTTGCATGATTTTGCAGTACACATTATTTCATGTCATTATTAAAACAAGAAATAGTAAAATATTCTTTAATAAAAACTAAATATTTAATATTTTTTTATATAAAATCTCCACTTGTTGTTACGTAGCATTTTCACGTTCAATGCATATTTATTACTGATACATATTGATACATTTTATTTTTATTTCTATGTCTCCACATTGATATATATATATATATATATATATATATGTGTGTGTGTGTGCATTCAATTATTTTTATTTATTTATTAATTTTACATTTATAAATATTTCAATTATTGTTTTAAACTACATTTCAAAACGTCTCTTCAAGGAAAATTTTACTTGAAATATATACACGTAACATATATTACAATATATTAAATAAAATTTTCCTCGGAATGAATGTTGGAATTTTGGAATGTAGTGTTGAAGAATAATAATTTATCAAATTAAAATTTAAAAAATAACATATAACATCTTCCTAAAATAACATATAAATATTTAAAGTTTTAATTTCATTTATATAATATAATTTATATTATCAATAAGTTTCATTTGTTGTTTTAATCGTACTTCTGTATGAAATACTAATTACTAATACTTGATATTATTTTCTAAAGAACTAAAATTTTACAACATTTCTATCGCTTGCAATAAACATTAAAAGGAATATATATATATATATATATATATATATATATGATGTATTAGATTAAATTATCAATATCAGATAATTAATATATGCTATAAAATGTATATCAAAATTATTATTAATAAAGTATTATTAATGCGTATATCTTGAATAATATATTCTATTCTATATTCGTAGTATCGATAACTAATTAACCTAATAACATAGCTTAGATATTGATTATTGGAATATAGATAGATAATAAATAGATTGTAAATTTTTATATGAATAAATAGGTACTATAATCATAAGTGTCATAACTTTCATGAATCATCATATATAACAAATAATAAAAAAATCGCAAACGCTATAAGTGTATCGACTAGAAATAAATTTTCTTAAAAACGAACAGAATTATAGTTTCTAATTTAAATGTTTAGTTTCTAATTCAATTAACTGGCTTCTTTCTCTCCTTTCAATTCTCACCTTTAATTCTTTTTATTTCGTATCAACTGTGTCCAATTTTGTTATATCGAGGCTTTTCATACATTTCTATTGCCGAAGGTTCTTTTTATCTATAATTAAAATATCGATTACTTGTTACTCCGCGGAATCAGTTAAATCCTCGACAATAATTTTAATTCATTTCCCTCAAATCATTCACTTTTAAAACCAATCATTGTCTCGACAAAAGTATAAATATATATACTACTATAACTGAAATAAAATTGATAGAATGTATAAATAATCAATATTGCATCAAGACTGTCGATGTAAATGTGATTTTTCAAAAGAGAAAGAGAAAGAATCCTTCATTCATTCGTCAGTTTCAAGTATATGCTTGACTCTGAACTTTGATTCGCCGTTTTTTTCATTTCTTTGTAAGTTTCTCGAAAAGTCGATCGTAATGCAGTCCGGAAGCCGCCATACGTTCCAAGTCATTTTCAAATTTACGAATGACTAGATTATTCAGAGGAAACCGAATGGGCTGGTGGAAGATAAACGCAAAGTTCTCTTCCTTCCTTTTGAGACGCAGCCGTAGGAAAGAGATCGATGTCTTCCGGTTTTTCCCTTCGAGTCTGTCCCGCGCCTGCCATATACCGGAGCTGTACGATCGTGGTTTGGGTTTATGCGAGAACATCAAACTAGTCCGAGACCGGATATCGACGACTTACACGAATCGACACCAACATTGGAGCCGGAGTTTCGTCCCATGTGTAGAAGACGTTTCTCTCCCTCTCCCACCCCGCGGCCATGAATTTCTTTCGCCTATATATACGCGATTTATTACATCGCCGGCGTTTGCCAGCAATGCCGGAACAACGGTGCTTTTCACGTGCCACCAGTGACGAAAGTATTCGCGGTTCGTCCGTCTCAAGTATGTACTTGACACGGGTTCGGTTCACTGTTTCGTCATTGCTATCTTCGCACGAAGGAATGCTTAAATTTGATAGGATACCGATACTCTTGATACCAATTGTCGCGCTCCCTTCAAAGCTACAGACACCCAACAGTGTCAATATCTATTTAATATGAAAATACGTTGCTGAAAGTATCGAGTATCAAAGTAAGGCAAAGCGTAAATTACATGAATCAGTTCTATTAAATTGTCTAAAGTACATATCTAAAAATAATTAATTTGTTTAGTATATCAAAATAATTATGCAGAACGCTCAAACTGATTGCTAAAATGTTAAAGTTTTATGCATCATTATCGTCAATACTTAAGCATTCTATATAATTATTTTGATTCAATAAAATTAAATTATTAAATACTTCCAGCAAAATATTCTGTCCGTGCAATTATATCGTCTACAGTTATATTGAATACCGAATACTTTTTAACAGGTACACGGAAAATACAACTTTGCTGAAATAACTAAAAATTTAGCGAGACACAGATCTAAAAAGAATTTTGTGGGACCATCAAAATAATTACACAGGACACCAATCTGGTTGCTGGAATGCTCAAAACCTTTTGCAACATTGCTTATCACACTTGGAATTCCTACGTAATTATTTTGATAAGTCAGCAAAGTTACTTTTAAATCTGTATCTAGTTAAATTTTTAGATACTTCAGCAAAATCACCATTTCCGTAGATAGTTTACTATTCAATCTAAACATCCAATCGCTTCAATAGTATCAATACGGTACTTCCAATAATTAATATTTTTTTTAAAGATGCTTTCTAACTTTGCAAAAAGCGTACCTACACGCTTTCGCGACGCAATATGCATTATTTATTAATACATAATTACGATGTGATAGCCGATACCGTGGTGGTAGTGAAATAAATATGGAAACGTAATGGGAGAATCAGGATTAAATCTATCCCCTTAGTACGGCTCCTCTTTTAATACGGCTGCGGAGACACTATATACACACACGGATACAACACTCATCCGATACTGCGCAGCGAATATATGATTCGCGATGTGCCGATGCAATACAGAAAGTGCGGTGGCCTCGCACACAAATAGTGCGTGAATGTGCCTCGTAAAAATTTGTGCGCCAATATCGGTGTTGTACTGAAAATTCTGATAACGCAAATTTACGTATGAATTTTTACTATGTCGATTTTTATTTTGTAAAAAGGACTGTTTGCACATTTGATATTATTCCGATATTGAAATCGTAACAAAATATTAACGGATAAATATTGAAGAATTTAATATTGTTTCCCATACAAATATGCAGGAATAAATCAATAACACTTTATTCATATTTTATCTAAAATATATGGATAAACGGCGATATTTTAAAAAAGGTGTAGAAATGTTAGAAACTCTGCAACGTAATGGACACTGCATATCACGTTCATAATCCGCACTGTTGCATCCCGAGATGATTCGCCTCTACTGCGAGGAATCCTAAATGTAATAGCTCTGTAAACTCTACGAGCAAATGCAGTACGCAGATTCGCGTATCTAATTTTGCTCACGAAAATCATCATTAACGGATTATACACTCTTTAAAGCATGAGAATCGAAGAAATAGATTTCTTAATTTCCATAGAAATATTAATATAAATACGTCACATGTCTACACATACATATATCCTTACATTCATAAGCCATTACATTCATAAGCGATTCGATCGATTAATCGCAGACACAATAGACGTAGTAAGCCTTAAGTAAAAAATCAACCAATCATGATCGATTATTAATTTTCCTCATATTCGATTGTGATTGGTCAATATTTTATATTTTATGGCTTAAACCTTTGTGTTTCGTAATCAGAGCCAGTTTCGCCAATGTAAACTTTATTCTCGATTCAATTTACTCTTTACCTTTTTTTAATTTTAAGAACTAAAAAAATAACTAACAGAAATTTACAGAATTTTGATAAATATTTGTTTAATAGTACTAACTAAATATTTACTTATAATAAATAAATATTTATTTAAGAAAAAATGATACTTAAATTAATGATTCTTGTACCAAATAAATATATATTTACATTTAGTAAATATTTAGTAAATACTATTCAAACAAATATTTATTAAAATTTAGTAATTTTTTTTCAGTAGTAAGTTAAACCGAGATTAAAATTGATCTTACATTGGTGGAATCGACTTAATAATAAGTTTAACTTATAGTTCTACAGATTCAACTTATTTCTTATATTTTTCTAATTCTAGCATTAATAACCTCGGTTAAAGAGAGAATTAACCATAAGTTGTGAAACTGAGCCTTAATTATGCATACGACGGGTAAATATCCGACACGGGAATTCAAACAGGAGAAAACTGGCGAAAAGAATCCCTCGTAAAATAACACGAAATCTGCGATCTCTCGGTTATCGGATACGCCGTGCCGATCGCGGTGCATTAAACGAACATTAGCTTCGACGTTCTCTCCGTCGATGCTCGCCATCGTACGCGATATGCGACGTGCGGCACACATCGTGTGAGCTTGCACATGCAAGCGATTCGATTCGTTACAGCTGCTGATCCATTTGACAGGCACGTGCGTCGAACGGCTTAAGTGATTAAAACGCGAGCCGCGAGTCTGTTCGGATTGGTACCGCGAATTGATCCCCGTTACGAGCGACGTGTACGCGCTGAACCTTACGAAAAATTCGTTTTTGCTATACATGCCGAAATAACGATTAATCCATTTTTCGCGCTAGGTGATATCTGTATGTATCTATCTAAAATGCACGGTCAACGCAATGATCGAAATTACCGTACCGTGCAACATCGAAATTTTAGACGAGCTTCAACTAATATTAATTTTCGAATATTAATTTTGCACAATTGTTATAATGGAAACACTTATTTTCGAAACTAGATATTGAAATATAATTTATTAATTTCGTCGTGATATTAAATTAATATAAACGCATAATGGAAACATTATTAATTTTAAATATGAATTAATGTTCATTTTGATTTCAGGAATTTTTCAAATTAAACTTATATAATTTTTTAAATATTTATGATATAAATGAAAATTAATATTGCGGTGTAAAAAATATTTTTATCTTCCATTTATCATTAATTTTTTTATTTATTTTGAATATTAAAATCTATTTAAATCTATTGTTTATATAATTCATTATCTGTACACAAAAATGTAATGCATTATAAATGCTTGATGAAATTATATAAAATTCTCATAATCAATAATCATCTAAAGTTTTAATGGATACATTTGCGATATAATAGAGTAATAAGCTTTTAGTTCATATACTATTATTGGTTGTTTTCATTCCAACATATTAAATTAATAGAGATTGCAAGAGAAGAAAGAGATTTACGTTCCTACATACATAAATTCTGACGGTTCATACGAAAAGTCGTAGCCTTTGAAAACTTAAAGGTCGTATGTCTGCAAAGCAAAGCACTGCCGATAGAAGTATATGACGATACCGTAAACACACATGCATGCATGCACATCGCGTCTCGCGTTTCGAGAGAAGGTTGAAAACAGGTGGAACACGAAGCAGAAGTTCAATAGGACGCGAGCGAGGTCATTGAAGAACGGCACGTGTACTGATTGCCGTAAGAGAAAATCTCTCGGTAATCCAAGGGCCTGACGGAGCCGGATGCGAGCACGGGCAACCCTCTGGCGAGAAAAGATTAGCGTTCAGGAAAAAGATCTCGAGGAGCGAAAGAGCTCCGAGGAAATAGGACGCGAGTCGCGAGGAGAGCAGCACCGAAACGTGCCGCGCAGAACGAAAGCCTCGTTTCCGGACGAGCTAACGCATGACATTCCATATACTTGAAAGTAGAGATTCTCGAGTAAGAGATTGGATATCATACGTTTAGTTCGCCATATTTTTCAGGATCTGCTTAAAATAGAATGAGATAGAAATGGATGCTTTCCATTTGATGACACAAGTCGACACAAGTCTTTCTTTATCTTTGTTACTTGCTGAATACAACAAAGATAGAATGATGCTTGTGTCGACCAGGATTGCCAAGTCTCGGAAAATTTCCTGAAATTCAATGAAATTTAATGAATTGATAGGAAAACAGAATTTTAATCGAAATCTACTAAAAGTTTTAAATTTTTCCAATATTTAAGGAAAAATATTAGGAAATTTTATAAATATGAAAGAAAGTTACAACATAATTGTTATGAAATGTATAAAACTATATATTTTGCAATTACATGTTATGCGTCGTAGAGATTCTTTAACGAATTTCAATAAATTATTTATAGATGTCGCAATCGACATTAAGCGCCGTCCGGCGCATTACAGAGGCCCTATTCTTGAACAAATATCGCATATGAAAATAGCAATTCCGTATACAACCGACCAATTACAATCGAGAAACTGTCATTTTCATATGCGAAAATTATTCATATGTGCTCAAGAATAGGGACCCTGATATATTTTCTATGTCTGAATTAATGTATATGTGGTATATATATATATATATATATATATATATATATACACATGATGATAATAAGTTAACATATTGTATAATTTAAAGTATCTATTTCTATTAAGTAAATGTGATCTCAAATTTGAGGTGATATTATTTTGTTAATTGTTAAGCTTGCTAAGAGCTTATTTTTAGTATATTTCTTTCTAAAAATGTTTATGTCTAAAAATATTTTAATACATTTTAATTTGTTTTTAGTTATATAATTCGCAACATTATATAAATAATGTATATAAATAATATATAAATATATAATTATATAAATAATAATTATATAAATAAAAGTTATATAAATATATAATTATATAAATAATATATATATTTGTGAAGTACTTTTATTAAACTAAAATAATTTGTTTACACTCCAGTTTATGCTATTATTTACTAAACATAAAATAAAAAAATAATTTTTGGAAATTTTTTCTCAGGAATTTTGTGACTTTTCTCTAAATTTTTATAAAATTTTTTACTTTTTCAGAAATTTCTTGGGAATTTTTCACATTTTGATTTCAAGAATTTTTTTTTCGGGAAATTTTACAAATTCTAAGGAAATTGTTCTTTTCGACTTGGCAATTCTGGTGTCGACTTGTATCATTAAATGAAAAGCTTACATGACATCCATCTCATTCCATCTTATGCATTTATTTCATTCTACCTTAAGCAGAGAAATGTGCTAAGAAATGAGCCTAAGAAATGTGACCAATAAGAAATTATCTAAACGGCGTCCAATCTCTTGAGAATCTCGAGATCGATTCTGTATCTTGAAATGAGATGAAAATTATAAAAGTGAACGAATTTACTAGAATACTGATTTCTTATTTCTGATACTGATACTTATTTCATTGGTCAACACCTAGTAAATTTGCTTGCTTTTGTAATTTTCACCTTGTTTGAAGATACAGAATCGACCCCCTTCACTTGAAACAGCGATTACGTATGCATCGCGCTATCCGGCCATGAGAGAATTCGAGTGCGGACATTCGTTAATTCGCGCGGCATGCTCGCGATTTTCCCACGCGCACGAAAGAAACGGAATCGCGTCGTTGAAGCGCGAGGTATACGAACGCGCGTCGCATTATGAATTCTCAGCCGCGCGCTGCTCGGTCACTTTAGCTCCCTCAGCCACCACCAGCTTCTTCCCTCTTATTGAAGAGGGAGAGGGATCATGGAATGGGAAGGGAGAGCGCAAATTAATCGCGAATGCCACAGGGACAAAGCTGCCGAATCGATTATCCCCAGGCAGAACAGGTCCCCTAATTAGTCGCACGGGTGCTTCGACGCGGAGGACTTTGTTCCTTCGAGGAGGACCGTGCTAATAATGGCGATCGTGGTACGGTTTGGTAATTGGTAGCATTGGAATAATGCGTTTACGGATTCCATCTCCCGGCTACGCGAATTCTTATCGTTCAAAATCATGAGGTTTGTTTTACTGAGCTGCGAACGCAAAGCACGGCGGAGAAGTTATCCTCGCGTGAGAATTAAGTAAGTCTGACATATAGTATAATATACATTAGTTGGCGCACTCCTTAATTAAACAGAGATATTTACAGAAATACTTAGACGCGTTTAAATTATACCTGGATTGCATTACACACGCAGCGTGCAATGCACAGATCATATTACAATAACGTGAGCTATTAAATAGCATCAATCCGACAGACATAACGGGAGGCAGTTATCCGCGAATTTGTATGAGCGAGTACATTTATAGCAATTTGAACGTAACTAATAATTAAGCGGATTAGAGGCCATTATGATCACGCACGACCGTTTCAAATGTTAATCAAGTCATGAGGTCAATATGACGACCGTCGAACATTGCTCGAATCCAATTCAAGTTAAACCCTGCGTAATTGCTTGATAATGCAAATAAAATCTAAAGCTACTTTACGAGTGGTCGCATCGAATGAAAAGGAAAAAAAACGTTTAATAGGCAATAATTAGCGCGGCTAGGCAAATTTGGCCAAGCTACAGGGTCTCGCGAATAATATCTCTCGAGTAACTTTCATCGATCGCACCGAGATCATTAATAGTAATTCGACCAATTTCGCACGCCTAGATAATCGGATTAATCACCGGTAATCAAGTTAGAAACCATTGCACCTGCTGGATTGTTCATAGCGACTGTAATTACTATCTCAGGTTAACGCAACAATACGACGACTCATACATGTCTCTCAGTTGGACACTCTCAATACATATATATATGCATCCGACAAAATCAAAGTCAATAAACAACAATTCTGCACACATGATATATGTGTGCGCTATTTATTACTTGAGAATATAGTAGAATGCCAACTTTACACACAGTAGTTGGTTCTTATTTTAAGTCTTAAGTTTTGACGCTAATACAATAATTGATTTATGACATCTTAAGTAATGTACACTGAGAAAAAATATTCTAAATTTTAATATATATTTATTTAAATAATGCTAATTACAATAAATATATATTTATTAATTTAAATAAATATATATTTATTTAAATAATGCTAATTACAATAAATATTTACTCAAAAAGAAATGATAATTTAATCAATGGTTCTTGTATCAAATAAATATATTTTTATATTCAGTAACGTCAGTTGTCTCAATTAGTTGTCTATAGTTAGTTGTCTGTATTTAAACAAATTATTTATTAAAATTCAGTATTTTTTTGTGTACTTAGAAGGTATTGTAGGCTTTCTACAATAAGTCATTACCTAAGCTTTAAGTCATAAGAAATTGATCAGTCGATTATTTGGACATGTGAAATTAGCACTCCAACTATAGTACTTAGGAGTTCTGATTAGAGCTCCCGTTTCCTTTTGAGGAGACAAAGAATTCTATATAATTTATAACAAGAGTTCCGCTTAATAATTACTTTTAAATAATTTTTAAAAAATGGGAGAGGGTGCTAACTTTTCATCGAAAATCGAGAACGAATAGTTCTGAGCGGCTCAATAGCTTCATTTTGTGAATACTTAGAATTCCTGATGCATAAAAAAAAATTTTGAAAAAAATTTTTTTTAAATTAAAAAAAATTTTAAATTTTTAAAAATTAATTTTTAAATACAATAATTCTAATTAGAGTTCCTTTTAATGAACTTATGTAGTCATCCAATCGCTTTTTCACCTAATACTTTTTGTTAGGGTTCGTCGAGAACTGCCCAGAACTCCAACCAGAGCTACTCAGTATTCTCAAAAAACCAACGGTTTGCGAGATATGCTACATAGGAAGGGTCATTGAAAATTTTTTGAAAAAGCGATTGGGCCAACGGTTTTCGAGATATGGAGATATTTGAACTCTATCATTGAAAATTTTTTAAGTCCGACGTCGAAAAATTTTTTAAGACTTCCAGTAGTTTTAATTACTACTTATTATATGAGGAAATTCTGCAACTGATTTTTTAAATTTCGTTTTAAGTATA
>Ga0157363_1004878_pt1 | contig 12461 bp, 8 predicted proteins | sample AttsexASBM1_FD_111477 | JGI IMG/M metagenome (GOLD analysis project Ga0157363, IMG submission 111477) | Fungus gardens microbial communities from leaf cutter ant in Ribeirão Preto, State of São Paulo, Brazil - Atta sexdens ASBM1 | ecosystem: Host-associated > Fungi > Mycelium > Unclassified ...
ACATGTAAAAGATGGTATCAAAAGTTTCGCCAAGGAGATTTCAGTCTTAAAGATGAGTCGCGTGCTGGACGCCCTGAAAAGATTGAAACGGACGAATTGCAAGCACTGCTGGATATAAACCCTTCGCAAACTGAAAAGGAGCTTGCAGAACAGCTTGTCGTTACGCAGCAAGCCATTTCCGTACGATTACATACGAATAAAGATTGAATTTTACAAAAAAAAGCTCAGAACTTTCTTGTATACCTAATATTTCTTAGAAGATCGTAATTTTCAATTCGTACTTACTGCTCGGTTACGCAAGATTGCATAGAGAACTTACATTCACTTTTGCATCGCAAAAATATAATTCCAAATTGTTTGCAACTAAAAAATGGGCTTCTGACTAGTCGCGGCGGCCATGTTGGAATCATGACATCAGAAGCGAGGAATGACATGTTAACTTATGTTGCGTGCCATTTTTACATAAAGACAATTTAGATGAAACGAAATAACGAGATCATTTTAAAACATTTGTAAAAATCGATAAAAACTGTCCTTTCCTTTCTTGTCAGTCAGTAAATAGTCGTTAAAGGCACATAAAGTGAGCCTATATTCAGAAACACACGGTACGATAGCTGTTGAAATGAGTTTTAAAATATACGCTTTTATATGTAAAATTCCAAGATAACATTAGTTTTCATCAATAATTACTTTGATAAGTACAAGATAAGTCACATTTTCACAATTAAGCAAATAATAACGAAATGGCACGTAACATAAAGTTTATCGTCAAAACATCACTTTTCCATGCCTATATGTTCGGCCATTTATCGTTATGCGACGCACAAACAAGCATGAGCCCATGTCCATGTGCTCGCCTGCGGCGCGCCGAGAGTGCGAACGAGACTCCTTCGAAGCAAGCTCCTTCTCATACTAGTTGCTTGTTTCAAACGAAAATGCTTTCTCGGCAATCTCGATCGCTCGGTGACCTTAGGCATCAATAAGGGGCGAGGCATCCTAAATAACATATAAGTTTTAATAAATTATGGTAATAGTGTATCCCTCCCCTTAATCCAGTATAGTATAAATCATGTTAAAACGCAACAGTTTACGAGATATTTAATTGTTTACGATTTTTTCATGCGCGTTATAATGTAGTATACATCTCCTTCATAAACTCGAGTAGCAAGAATAGTTTAATAGAAGTAGAATTTTACCGGAAAAAAATTATAAAGTCAGTATTTCTTTTCACGAAAGGCCATCAGAAAAGAAATGCGTATGTTTGATAGACTCGAAATTTGTGAAGAAAATATATTATATATGAAAAAAGTCGAATAGTGCAAAAAGTGTTTTTCGCTTAAAAGAAAGAGATTGATTGTATGAAAAAAAAATCGGTATAAAAAATGTAATGTTCGAAATAATTGTAAATAATACAAAATGAGACGTGGAACATAAAATCGATTTACAATATTAATTTAGTAGAAAAAAAATAAAAAACACTGAAAAAGCCCTTTTTTTCACTCGCTCTCTGTTCATTGAGATTTAACGCAAAGCTTTGAAATTCTAAATGTAGCCTTCGTAAAATGTAGCCTTCGTAATGACGAACAAATTTAGCCGTGAACAAGTCTGAAATATTCATTAGTTTTTGCAAAAAGCTATTTGTGCCACTAAAAGCTTGTCTGCGGAAAACTTTAATTTCTTCATCTTTGAGCAGTCGCACAGCAATTTACAGGAGTGATTTTTCTTCTTCAAGAATTGCATTATTACGTACACTTAATAACAAAAATGATTTTTTGCAGTTAAACTATTATATTGTATAACGCCTTTAAAAAGTGAAGACTTTTTCTGCATAAAAAAATGGAAATAATTCCGTTAATATGCATTATATCAAATAGCCATGTGAAACATTCTACATCTGACATCTTTCTACGAATTTAAAAAAACAAAAGATTATCCTCCGATTATTAGGAGCCGAGATAACATTTTTTTTTAAATCTGTGATTTTAATTTTTAAGATTAAGAGTTCCGTCTGGTACCAATTGTCAAGGAAGAATTGAATTTGCTGTTGAAAAATTCTCGAATTTTTTGCTGCTGAAAAAGTTTGTTTAAAACCATTGAAAAATTGAAGAACACGAGCGAAGCAGTGCGCTGGGCGGAATAGGAAGCCGGCGCGCAATCGAGTGGGAAAAATCGGCGCGTATTTGATTTCGTGCGTTAAAATTTGTTAAATTCACATTTTCTCAGCAATAAATTGAAATAAGTGGAAACCTGATTTTTTTTAATCTGGGGTAGCTCGACGAAATATAAACAATAGCTTAACCAAATATTTCGCAAAATAATTGTAATCATGAAATTTTTAGCTTTTTGTTTCTTGAATTTTCATTTTTTCAGTTTATTACTAAAACATCACGTTTGAATGTATGTTTGATTAACAAATTTAAGTCATATTAGCTATGTTTCTTTATTTAATATGCTGTAAAAAGTGTCCAATTAAATGTACAGAATTATCAGTGATTTTGTTCAACAAAATTGTTTTTGTGAATTTAATTGCAGATACAAATATGACATGTGTAAACAAATAATTTGCCAAATGTTAGTGTAACTGTTGAATATAGTTGCAAAATATATTTTTCATGTAACACTAATTTACTTTTATATTTGCGAAAGTTAGTGTTATATATTTAACAGTTACGCTAACATTTGGCAAATTACTTATTATTTGTTTACATATGTCATATTTACATCTGCCATTAAATTCACAAAAACAATTTTGTATTGATAATTTCGTACATTTAATTATTCAATTGGATACTTTTTACAGCATATTAAATAGAGAAACATAGCTAATGTGATTTAAATTTGTTAATCAGATATGCATTCCATAAACAAAATCAAACGTGATTTTTTAGTGATAAATCAAAAAAATAAAAATTCAAGAAAGAAAAAATGTTCTCAACTAAAAATTTCATGATTACAATTCGAGATTTTATTAAACAAATTCAATTCTTCCTTGACAAATTGGTGCCAGACGGAACTCTTAATCTTAAAAACTAGAATCACAGTGATTTTTTGAAAAAAATTGTTATCTCAGCTAGACTAATAATAATCGGAGGATAATCTTTTTTTTTTAATTCGTAGAAAAATGTCAGATGTAGAATACTTCACACGGCTATTTGATATGATGCATATTAACGAAATTATTTCCATACGGAAATTTTTTTATACGAAAACCAATATCCACTTTTAAAGTCGTTTTATAGCAGTTTAACTGCAAAAAATCGTTTTATTATTAATGTAATAGTTATTAATGTAGCAACTCTTGAAGAAGAAAAATCACCTCTGTAAATTGCTGTGCGACTGCTTAAAGATGAAAAAATTAAGTTTTCCGCAGACAGGTTTTTAATGGCTTTTTGCAAAAGCTAATAAACATTTTAGGCTTGTTCACAGATTTGTTCGTCATTATGAAGGCTAAATTTTACGAGAATTTTAAAGCTTTATGTTTAAATCTCAATAAACAAAGAACGAATGAAAAAAGAACTTTTTCGGTATTTTTTATTTTTTTTCTACTGAATTAATAGATCGATTTTATAATATTCCATGTCTCATTTTGTAATTATTTCGAATACCTACATTTTTTTATATCGATTTTTTTTTCATATAATCAATATCTTTTGTAAGCGAAAAACGTGCTTTTTGCAACGATTTTTTTCCACATATTTTCTTCACAAGTCTCGAATCTCAAACATACGCATTTCTTTTCTAATGGCCTTTCAAGACTTTCGTGAAAAGAAATACTGGTTTATAATTTTTTTCCGGTAAAATTCTACTTCTATTAAACTATTCTTGCTACTCGAGTTTATGAAGGAGATGTATACTACATTATAACGCGCATGAAAAATCGTAAACAATTAAATATCTCGTAAATTGTTGCGTTTTAACATGATTTATATTATTCTGGATTAAGGGAAGGGATACTATTACTACAATTTATTAAACTTATATATTATTTAGAGTATCCCCCGCCCCTCATCGATACTTAGGGCTATCGCCGGGCCAAGATTGCCAAGAAAGCATTTTCACTTGAAACAAGTGATTAGATATTTGAGAAAGAGCTCGCTATCTCTCGTTCACTCTCGGCGCGTCGCAGTAGAGCACTAGAAACGATATTCGCGTCCACCATTTTTATTTTTTCACTTTTTTCATTTCTTTTTCCTTGCTTTATCCCTATTCCATTGCATTCCATCATTGAGCTATGATAGATTACAGCTATATGGTGATTACAGATTATGATTTATACTTGCTTAAAATAATTTTATAGCTCCTTTCATTCCATTTTTGCTCTCAAAATCAGTTGAATATCTATCGTATTGGGAGTACAAATTAATTCGGTCCGTTTTTTTGTGCATTTATTTCAAAACAAAATGAATGAACAGATCAGTTAAAGTATTGTCCATCGCTGCCTACTACTTTTTCCCATCTTTCAGGCAATTTTCGAATTCCATCTCGAAAAAATGACTCGTCTTTGAAGGCGATCCAATTTTGGAGCCAATTTTCGATTTCTGCGAAAGAAGTGAACCGATGACTTGCTGCATCCTTCGGAACAATCAGTAATCAGAAGGAATAATGTCCGAAGAATACGGCGGGTGCGGTAAAACATCCCATTTGAGCGTTTCCAAATATTTTTTTACGACTTTAGCGACATGAAGCCCAGCGTTGTCATGAAGAAGAATAACTTTATTTTTGTTCGTATTCTGGCCGTTTTTCTCGCAATGCGCGGCTCAAACGAATCAATTGTAGCCGATCGGCCATAATGGAATCGCTAGGTTTCAGCAACTCATAGTAAACAAGACTCTTTTGATCCCACCAGATACAGAGCATGATCTTCGAACTATGAATGTTCGGCTATGATGTTGATGTTGAGGTCAATGATTAACCGGGCTTAACGTAGTATTTTTTCTTTTTGGGGTTGTCGTAGAATATCCACTTCTCATCTCCAGTCACAATCCGATGCAAAAAATCTTTTCTTTGTTGTCTTTGAATCAGCTGTTCGCAAGTGAAAAATCGCCTTTCAACGTCTTTCGGTTTCAGTTTATAAAGCACCCAATTTACTTGTTTTTGAATCATTCCCATATTGAGTTACCCCCAATGATTCTGCAAGCTCCTCTTGCGTTTGACTCTGATCTTCTTCGAGTAATGCCTCTAATTCTTTGTCTTCGAATTTTTTTGAGCGAGGCTTGTCTTCAACGCTGAAATCTCCATCCTTGAAATGTCGAAACCATTCCCTACATGATTTATCAGTTGGAGCAATGTCACCATAAACTTCGACAAGCATTCAATGGGCCGCACTTTTCTTCCAATTAAAGCAGAAAATCAAAACCTGCCGCAAATGCTACTTCGTTAACAAAATTCGACATTTCAAACACAGTAAAAATCAAATCATTTTTGTACAATATGAAACTCAAAGCGATATAAACTGAATGTTATTAGCAGATGTTTAACCTCTCTGAAATCGCCAAAATCAGCTGAACCATTCACAACAGCTGGAGCTATCTTTAGGGAAAAGGCCGAACTAATTTGTACTCCTAATAATATTAGTGCAGTATCTGTTTAGCATTCAAGTTATTTCTAGATAAGGTGCCAAATATGTATTAGGTATGGGAAAAAGTTCGGCGTTTTTTTAATGGGAAAAACATCTAACGGGAAAAACGCCACGAACTTTTTCCCATTCCTAATATGTCAATTTGAAGAAAAGGATTGAAATTTCTCATCTGCGAGAAAGTGTAGTGATGTTTCACAAGTCATGTATTTACTTTATAGCAGTACAGCAAATTATCGACGAATATTATTCACAGGAAATTTAAATAATTGAATATCTTTTTCTAATTTATTAATACAGTACCGCAACGCAACAAGGCATTTTATAAATTTTTTTACTTTCGTTAATATATATTTCAGTTTTTTTATATCCTTCCTTTTGTCTCTTAGTCTTATGATAAAATTTCGAATTGCGGAAATACATAAATACGAAATTACAAAGTTTCCAACAGCTTAGAAACTATAACAACGATCATAATCTTCTCAACTCAGCGACGGAGTGGGAACAAAGCAAAAAGTGAAGAAAGGAGTAAAAATGGCAGATACTCACATTTATAGTGCCTTAGCCGCAGGCGAGCACACGAATGGGCTCGTGCTTAAGTGTATGGCTACCGATTTTCGCCAGATCGCCGCCTGATTTTGTGTCGCCACCGTCAATGCAGAGTTCTTGGCTGAGTAGTCAGGAGCCTTAAAACTTATCGCTATAGCATGAAAAAAATAAGAACAGAAAATTATGAATACGATGACAATGAATGTCTTATTGACTTTTTAGAATATTTAATAAAAAATCGTTCAAAAGATAATATATTTGATCCTACATCTATTTCATCTATTTTTAATAACATTTCTTCTTTTAAACCTAAAAAATATAATAATAAGGAAATGAATTCCTTATATAATATCGTAGGTTATTGAGTAAAAAGTGTTAAAAATACATGCATTCTGAAAAATACATGTATTACATGTAGTCTGATTGCATATGATCTGTTGGTTCAAAAGAACCATTGAAATTTACATTTTGTAAACTAGTTCGTCTTAAATGTTATAATGCAAATACATTAATTTTATTAACCTAACAACATTTAAAGTTTTTTTAAAATTAGAAAGCATTATAGGCATTACAGTCTTTACTTTCACATGCCTAATGTAAATTTACAAAACTTTTTGTTTGAAAAATTTAGTGCTATTCCAGCAGATCACATTCCAAATTGTCACCCATTCCAATTTGCACAAAATTGTATAAAAAATTTGCTACGCTAAGATTAAAATTTAAAAAACGTAAAAATGTAACAGTATCTAATCATAAATATTAGACAGCAAATCCATGCCCATGCATCATACATTTAAGTAAAAATATGATGAATTTTCATTATTACATTTAAGTAAAGAAATACTTATTTTTATTATGCGTTGAAGGAATACATTTTTACTATACATTAAAGAAATAATAAATAATTTTATTATGCGTTAAAGGAATAATACATTTTTACTATGCATTAAAGAAATAATATAAAAGAAATAATTTTATTATGCGTTAAGGAATAATATTTTTATGCATTTAAGTACAAAAACAAATTGACACAGAAATCTGTTTCTACTTGATATTCAGAAACACGGACAAAATACTCCTATGTCAAAATAATAGTAATTTTTAATATAATGTACTTTTGAGAATTACAAGACTGTTATATATTACATAAAATAAATATTTTAAATATTTTTTTTACATAAATATACGTTTTTTAATTATATTTATTACATAAATATATTTATTCTCTATTGTTACCTATGTATGGCTATGTATTTTTTATGTTAAGAATTTTAAAGCATTTATTGTTTATTTGTTATTTTGGTGATCTCGCTGAGCGCGAAAATCGTAATGGCATGGCCAGGCGATCACCGTCCGAGCGTTTCCCGCGGAATTACTACGTCGAGAGCACTCGGTCGAGAAAATGCGAATTTCTCTGCTTTTCCGATTTTATTAAAAATAAGCCTCATTCGCGAGCGAACGTGTTTACAGAGGATACGGAAACGATCTTAGCGGTAGCGCGGCGATGACCTTCCACGAGACGACTTGCGTGCAGAAGATGAAAACAATAATTTGTTTTGTTGCCAAGACGATCTGATATTATTTTTTTTTTAATCGATTACGCATGACGCATGTGTCGTTTATCAATCGACATCTCGTGGATTCATCGATTTTTCATAGATGAGATTAGGCGATATAATTACAGATCGTGAATCACAGAGATACCGAACACGCCGCCCGCCTTGAAAGGATTGACTTTCAACGTGACATACAAGCATGAGTTCGTTGGCGTGATATGAAACGCGAATTACTTTGATACGATTTAACATCACATTTAGTCATTAGACCGAAAATCATCGCGTACGCAGCGATAAAATAAGCGAAAAATAATAAGGCATCCTTAATGAACGTAAAGGAGGCCTGCGCAAAATAGGATATAATCAGATGGTAATAGCTAAAGATACTTAAAACTAAATGTTTGATAACACATCGACTAAGTTTAAATTGGTAATATTGATAATTTAGATAATGGCCTCACGTAAGAACCCTTGGCAATCTTGATAGTTGCGGTGCGAGCAATGCGTCGGGACCAGGATGAACCTCCAGGACCCGTCCCATTGCCCACTGAAGCGGAGCTAGGTTTGGCTTTATGAGCACGAATTGATTAGTTGACAGCTGAGTTCCCTTGCTAGCCATCCATTTGGTTCGGGCTTGTAGAAAATGAAGATATTCTTTACTCCACCTGCGCCAAAAATGCTGCCGGATTTGCTCTACGCGTTGCCACCGTAGTAGCCTATTTTCGTTGACATCGCTCAAGTCAACGCAAGGAAGACCATTTAAAGTCGTGCCAACTAAGAAATGTCCCGGACTTAGATACGCTAGGTCGTTAGGATCAGCGCTTAATGGTAAAAGGGGATGCGAATTGAGGATAGCCTCAATTTCACAGAGGGTCATTTGCATTTCCTCAAAAATCAAATGAGCCTTGCCCACGATCCGAGTCATGTGGTATTTTGCAGATTTTACGGCTGCTTCCCATAAACCTCCAAAGTGAGGTGCATTAGAGATAAAGCTCCAAGAAATTTCTAATTCGCGAAGAAAATTTTTAATCTCGGATTGGACTTGTGGATCATTGTACATGTCATATAATTCTTGAATTTGTTTATGCGCGCCCACGAAGGTGGTCTCGTTGTCTGAATATACGTGCGCGGGTCTACCCCTACGCGAAATGAATCGCTTAAAAGCGGCAATAAAGGCCTCGAATGTAAGATCATTTACTAACTCTAGATGGATCGCCTTCATGGCGAAACACACAAAAAGCGCAACGTACGTTTTGTGACTCCGTGCGTTTCGACGCCTTCCCTCACGTAACAAGAGCAGCCCGGCATAGTCTATGCCGCAGCGAGAGAAAGGTCTAGATACATTAACTCGACTGGCCGGTAGTGAGCCCATTAAGGCTTCTGATTGATTAGGTTTGGCCTTAAAACAGGTTACACATTTTTGTAATATTCCACGTACCGTGGATCGCAATGATAGCGGCCAAAAGCGTTGGCGTACGAAAGCCATCGTGGCTTGCAAATCCGCGTGTAAGTTTCGAGTGTGTTCACGCTTTATAATACGTTGAGTCAATATGTGTTTGCATGGCAGGAGAATTGGATGGCACGCATTGAACGCGAGATTCGAATTTTTTAATCTCCCGCCAACTCGCATTAGTCCGCTTTCATCTAAGAATGGAGATAGCGATAAGATATTACTAGAAATATTTATAATTATTTCGTTCTTGGCTAATACTTCATATTCGCGATAAAACGCTCGCTGTTGCACTGTTCTGCAAGTACAATCTAAGGCGGTAGATACTTCAGCGGCAGACACGAAAGTGGATAATCTGTGCTCCCGAACCTTGGATAATCTTAAACAATACGCTATGATATAGCGATATTTTGTTTAAATTGGAACACTTGTTTAGTAATTCGTTAATGATGCAGGGATAGAAAGTGGAAACGGCTACGCGGATTTTCCTTTGTTCAGGAAGATCATTGTTTAAACGCGGAAAGACACTGAACGGCCAGTGTTCTTTATCCCATTTTAGAAATTCGGGACCATTCCACCACCTCTCAGCTTCAATTAAGTCATAGGGGTTTATCCCACGCGACAATGTGTCGGCAGGGTTGTTGTGGGATGCGATATGACGCCAGCGTTCGACTTTTGTTAGGCGCTGAATTTCACCCACCCTATTTGCCACAAAGATCACCGCCACGAGAGGGAGGTTATCCAGTTTAATGCAATCGTTAAGTCTGACCATAGGTAAATCGGGCATTGCGAGAGTCCAAAGACTCTCTAACCTTGTTGATTAAGCGCGCCAATAGTAAAGCGGCCGATAGCTCTAATCGCGGTAACGAAACGGTTTTGAGCAGCGCGAGGCGAGACTTTGAGCACAGCAACTTAGAATGATAATCGTTGAGACCGAGCTTGGTGCGAAGGTATATGCAGGCTCCGAACGTGCGTTGGCTAACATCGCAAAATCCGTGCACTTCCACGATTGGCTGATGAACATTGAATTTAACGCATTGAGGAATTTTTAATTGATTCAAATTACTCATCTGTGTTCTGAAAGCGATCCAACGAGTGTGGATGTCCTGAGGAACAGACTCGTCCCATTGGCTGGCCAATTACCACAAGTTCTGCAAGATGAGCTTTGCGATCACAATGACTGGACCCAGAAGGCCCAGAGGATCCAACAATCTAACGACCTCGGAAAGTATGACTTGTTTTGATACAACGTGAGATTCTGTATCAAGATTGCAGAGAAATTGAAATGTATCCTAACACTGATTCCATTGCCCAGAATACATGAGTCCGCAGCATTATCTCTGATAATGATCGGCAAACGATCACAATTGTTTGTTTCTAATAATTCAAAGCAATTCGAGACCCCTTTGCTTAACTCGAATGCTCCTAATTGAATAGTTTCAATTCGTCGATTGTATCTGCGCTGGTGAGCATGTCATCGACATAAAAATCTCGAAGGACGCATGCTGAACCGCGAGTGAAATGATGAGCGTGCTGCTCGGCCAAATGCTTAAGGCATCTGGTGGCCAAGAATGACGCAGAAGCTGTACTGTAGGAACCTACTACCGACGGTAGTACGTATCGACATTAGGATCGTTGCGCCAGAGAATTCTTTGCAGGCGCGTCTAAGATGGATGCATTAAAATTTGATACATTTTTATGATGTCAGCGGTGATGACATAAGTGAAAAAGCGGAAACGCTTAAAATTGAGATTAAATCTTGTTGAACAGCAGGTCCTACTAGAAGCGCGTCGTTTAACGATACGCCGGAACTGTTGCGGCAAGATGCATCAAATACAACACGAATTTTCGATTTTTTTCAACCGTTTTGAAGACGCAGTGATGTGGAAGATAAAACGATATTGTTTCTTCCGCAGTGGATGGCTCTATGCGTCGCATGTGCCCCAGCGATACATATTCGTCGAGAAACGCCGCGTATTGAGACTTGAGTATAGGGTCGCGCTTGAGAAACGTCTCTCGATGCCCTTCAATCGCTTGAGAGCAGACTCACGCGAATGTTATTTAATATTTGCTCCTTGATTGGAAGCTTGATGGTATATCTTGAAAGTTCTGAGACACGTTGTCTAAGAAGTGACGCTCGCAAATGTTTTCCTCCATCGTGAAATGTGTGATTGCGTGGAGATGTCGTCCATTTGCCAGGCACGACTGACATGTTCATGTAATTCCGCATTAGTTACGGACGCGTGAAGCGAGTGGACCCTTGCGGTGGTCGATATAGTGCTATTCAAATGACCCGCCAAAATCCAGCCCAGTTGCGTTTTTTGGAGAGTTGGATGCTTGTCTGAAGACTTGACTTGCGACCAACGCATATTAGATTCCAAAACAAGTCCACTCCAATTAAAAGATCAATATCCGACGATATGTGAAATCGTGGATCAGCTAAACGAATGTTGCGCGGAAAATTAAATTTGTCCCGTCCCAAAGAAAACGTCGGAATTTTACCAGTAATCCGATCAGAACGATCCGAACGATGCATTCGATAGCCGCAGTGTAAGAGTTGAGTCGCGATTGTAATCTGATTTCGAGCACGTGATTGGTCGAGGTTACCGTGCCGTTGACGCTGCAAATCAAGAGGCTTGATGGATGCGTTTCTAAACCGAGAGCTTCCACAAATTTCTTACGAAGTTCGCTTGCGATCTGCAATCCAATAGGGCTCGACACGCCTTGCGAGAGCCGTCGCTGCCGCAGATGAACACAACCGCAGTCGAAAGCATAGCTTGTTCGTTATTAGATGATTCTAAACCATAATTCGATAGGAGGGAGGGAGGAGGAGTTGCCTTAGGTGCAACTTCCTTATCGGTATTGCTAGTCGATGGATCCGCGGCAGAGGGTATATGAAGTAACGTATTGTGTTTCGCCTGATCTTGCATTGACCGGAAGTACATTTACTTGACGTATGAGAAGAAGAGCGCAAGCAATTGACGCAAAGTTTGCGAATTTCCGCGAGTCTTTGTGATATTGGAAGTGCCACGAAATTTTAGCAATAATAAATGACATGTTCTCTTTGACAGAAGTTGCATTTTGGTTTAACGGTAGCTGCGACCGCTTAACATTTGGCTGCGATTTTGCCTCGACCTTCTTTGCGGAAGTGGTGCTAGCCCTTGTGGTAGTCTCGAACACCTCACATCGAGCGATAAAATCTAACAGCTGTTTGAGCGGAGGCGGCTCGTGGCCCGTTAAGGAGGTTCCCCCCCCCCCCCCCCCCCCAGGCCATGGGGAGGGCACGGGAGGGGGGGAGAGGGGGGGAGAAGAGAAAGGACCCCTCGCGCAA
>Ga0157363_1004880_pt1 | contig 12461 bp, 7 predicted proteins | sample AttsexASBM1_FD_111477 | JGI IMG/M metagenome (GOLD analysis project Ga0157363, IMG submission 111477) | Fungus gardens microbial communities from leaf cutter ant in Ribeirão Preto, State of São Paulo, Brazil - Atta sexdens ASBM1 | ecosystem: Host-associated > Fungi > Mycelium > Unclassified ...
ATAAATATTTAGTTGAATACTTGCCAACTAAATATTTATTAAATATAAAGATATATTTATTTGATACAAGAAATGTTAATTTGATTTAACAATCATTTTTTTTACTAAACAAATATTTATTTATTGTAAGTAAATATTTAGTTGGCAGTATTGAACTAAATATTTATTAAAATTGACTATATTTTTTTCTCAGTGTAGGAACACAAAGTATATAATTTTTGCGTCTATTATTACCGCTGAAGAAGGTTAGACGATTAAATGAATGAATGAATTATATTATCGTTTATCATTGTTTTTTCTTCTCTTCAATAAATTTTCAATTTTGTAATAAAATATTGAGAGATATTTTTGAACAATTAGCACATTTTGAACAGTGCCTATTAATTCGAGTCCTTCTATTTCCTTTTATTATTGTACTTTTAAGTTAGGGAAAGCATAATATTCAAAATTTGTTTAAGGATACAATTTTCAGGACTGTTGATATATTCGTTATATTTAAATAACTAATGTACTGTAAATATAGAATATAAACACTACTTAATTGCGTCTTTTCAAAGCAGAACTCTATTTTTTCCCAAACGTTGTCATAAATGAGAGTTGTTCTCCTCGTCAATGATTAATGATCTAGAAATCATACTAGGACGATACCGACGAACGGTTTGGATGCGTTTAGAATGACTAAAAAAATCATAAAAAATTATGATTTTTGAACGTGTGCGTGAATTTTGATAGGCTTTAGACATAATATTCAATCATGAATACCTAATTCTTCCACGATTAAATAAATGTATGAATAATATGTCAAAAGTTCTCAAAGAGATTTTAACAATTTCAGTAATTAATTAATTAATATATTTAAGCGATTAAAAATTCATTATTTAATCTGAGTAATAAAAGAATGTAAATAAATCTGCAGTAATTGTTGAAAATTCGAGTATAAATTGCGCAGTTTACGATCGCATTTCGTTGCCGCTTATCACATAAATAAGAGAAATTGGCGTGACAGAACGATAGCGAGGTTGAGTTAATTAGAAGCTTTATGAACCATGGCACCGATATCTTCGTGTCGTTTAAAGGGTATAACATTGATGCGGTTTTTATCTGCAGGCCTGCTGCAATTCGACGCATTCGAAGCGTGTAACTTGAGCTCCCAAGCGTGTGCCGCCGAGACCTTGCGCGATACGCTTTATTGCTGGCTTAACGAGGGCCACACCTTAACGGGGAAGGACGAGGGATGTGCATCGCGAACAAAAGATCCTTACGTTCGAAGTAACGATATAGTTACGGACCATTATGCAGATAGTCGAATGTTATAATTGTGATATATCAGTCCGTCGTAATATAAATCGCACAAATCGCAGGATCGACTTTGCCGAGATCGTTTTTGTCGAAAGACTCGCGAGAATACCGAAAGAAGAGGTTTGCTTTGCTAATTTGTCAAATTAAGTTGCAACGTCAAACATCAAAATCTCTTATTATTAGTTTCCTTTTTTAGAAATAAAGAACTTGACTTTTAGGACTTTTAATTGATGATATTTATGAGAAGATTTCTTATACTGCAAAAACAATGAACAAAAAAATATATTCTTGTTATGTGTGACAAGTATATTTTTGCTGTGTTGGTAATGAATTCCGAACTAACATGCGATCGACTATGACCTAATGTTTAATCCAAGACGATGTCAGAACTTATAAATATCATTTTATTGTGTAAAAAAATATGTCATTTTGTCTGCACTCATAAAAAAATATTTCCGAATCCAATGCTGTTATTCTTCGATGTATTATAAAATGAGATCAATATTATATAAGGACAATCATCATACTCATTGATAATAGAGAAATATTTTACTCTTAAATGGAAAATTTTTAAATCTAGAATGAAATGATTTTGGATATCTGTTTCTTGGATGTCAAATATATGGTATCAATATCGTTGCACGTTATTGCCCGCGATGGAATCAGATAAAGATTTATTTTAAATGTAAGATTATTTTTGTAAGTTTTATTTTTATGTACTATGACAAGAAATACATCAAGAATATTTTATATTAGTTTCATTATCAGAAATTTTTTCTGAGAGAACGACTTTAATCGCTGCATAGTGATTTTACTTTCAATTTTAAATTTAGCAAACTTTTTTTAATATAATAATAAGAAGTCATTTTTTGGTTTTTAATTACTATAGAATAATCTTTGCAAAATTGCGTGGAATTCACAATGAATCCTCGAATTTTGAAAAAATTCTATTTTTATATATTAGTTATTATTTTGTCCGACTAGTACTCGAATAAAAATTAATAGATGTCTCATCGCTTAGAAGGTTAAAAACTGTTAGAACTTTAGTATCGTGTGAATCGCTGTATAATTTGCACAAATAATTCTGTTTTCTTATACGTATGCTCCGACATTTGACCTCATAATAAGAGGTAATCACTCGATAACATCGCCAAACTGAAATCACAAAGCCGCTTAAATAATAGATAATATCGATAATAATAATATCGATTGACATTTTGGTTGAATTTGTTGCGATGTCTAAGTATAAAGCGTGATAATTTCTATTCCAGACGTACATTTTAACCGCTAGATTTTACTTTAATTTAAATTCGCGAAATGGTTGCGAAAGATATTGTTGTATATTACGTGAAAATATGACATAAAATAATTACACTTTTAAAAATTAATTGCTTTAGGAAAAAAAAATATATTTACGCAAATTCATTTTCCTTCGTAATTAATATAATATATAATCCTGTTAGTAAATAAGCAGTCGATTTTTTTACACTTTAGACGCGTAATTGAAATCTGCGATTAAATGCGTAAATGACGTATTAGTTTTAGAAACAGATTCATATATAAATCATCGTTTAATTTTTTTAAATGTTATACTTTTTTCACAAAGTATCTTGTTGCGATGCTATTTGCCGCCCAAAATCCGTGATTAAACCTTCCGCTAAATACTCTTACGCAGACTTGGAAAATCTTGGAAGTCAAAATCCGCAAGGTAGATACCTGGCGTGTGGGTGGTCGCGTCCAAGGAGACCGACGGTACCACGCTCGTATTACTGCGAGTGATCGCGTGCTGATGGGAATGTTGATGATGTGGATGATGGCCGGTGAGAGGCTCCGCCTCCTGGTACGCAGGATAATCGGCGTAGAACGGTTCGTGGCCTGTCATCAGCGTGTCCAGCATCTGGAGCACCATTTCCGAAGACGCGACGGCGTTAACGTTGCCGCTGCCGCTGCTGCTGCTTCTGCTGTTGCTACCGCTGCCGGTCGTTAACGCGCTGATGTCGCCGCCGTTCACGTACGCGTCGACTATTATGCCCGGCGCCTGCCCCGAAGGCCGCGACGTCCCAACGCTCACGACGCCCGCCGTGACGTCGCTTTCGATAGTCCCGCGCGACGACGACGTTGATCGCTCCTCGACGACGACGAGCGCGCGAGCATCCGGATTATTCCGCCTGCAGTTTTATGACACGCCGTCTACCGGGACGTTGCTCATGATGGCACGACGTTGTTACACAGTCGTTGCAATCACGACGACGACGACGACGACAGCGGTGACGGCGGTCCTCTCGATCTTCCTCGCGTCGTACGATTTCTTGCTGTATTCCACTCGTGAGCGGCATAGACTCTACGAAGCGGCGTGTGGCGCGTCGAGAATCTTTGGCGAGGAAGCGAGAGACTTCGATGATCAATGGACAATCTCTTTCTTTCTTTTTCTCTCTCTCCGACGTTACTCCAGAAGGAAAAATCCAAATTCTCTCTCGCGTGGAGAATTTTGCCACTTAGCCGTGGAACGACGCAACAGGTGTCTCCCCAAACGGCCGCATTGGTTCTCTCTCCTTTTTCGTTGACTCAGCTGCACGCAGCTGAGTTTAGTAATCCTCAGGTATCCCACCTTCGCTCATGACGCTCGGTTCCTCAATCGGAACAAAATATTCTTCGATTAATAATTCACTGCGTTCATAGTTCCACAATTAGTTTTAATTTTCAAAATGTCCTCCTGATTATACACCACTCGGTTCTCCACTGACAGACCCGAGATTGATATCCTCCCAGATAATTCCCTCAATCATTCACCACATTCAGATCCGCTCACAGAACTGAGTTTGGTTTTCCAGGTATTCCTCACTGATTACAATTATTCACTGCATTCAGTTTCACAATCAAAATCAAATTAAATTCCCTAGCTATATCCCCACATTCTATTCTACGAACTGATTTGAAACTCTTTCAATTAAAAAGGTATCCTTCAATCACCCACTGCACGTACAGTTTTCCACAAGGAGACTCAGGATCGAGACTCAAGTCGAACCTCTCGAGAGTATCCTTCAAGCAACGATTCACAATCGCGAATTCGCTCTCGCGAGTACTCCTCGTTCAATCGGTTTTCCCGCGATTCGCAAATCCATCAACGAGTGATGGCCTTCAATGACGGTGAGATATCGTAAAATTACGTCTCGTCACTTCGGAACGGACGCCGAACGGTCGGCACTGGTCGGCAAAGAGACGTCGACGTCAAGCAGACGCGGTCGCAGGAGATTGGTCTCTCTTACGTACAACTTCTCGCGCGCAAGTCGCACTCCTCCACTTGACGCGAGCGCGCGTGTCACTGTGACGAAGCGCCGCGCCGTTTCCGCTCTACGGTGCCCCGTCCCTACCGCTCCGCGTCTCGTCCCTTTCATCCTCCATCGCATTTTCCTCCCCTCTGCCCGCGGGGTCCCACAGCCACAGGCTCTGCCATCTAGCACGGCTATCTCGGTGTCGCATTGGTGCCGTACGATGGTGGTGGAAGGTGGGAGTTCACGAGCCTGCCTGAGTGGGGCTGTTGTTGAGTGGAGGGGCACGAGATAGAAAACCTGGCCGCTTGCTCAAGGGGGTGGACAAGGGGGGAACCGGGGGCTGCGAGGGGCGGGGAGAGGAGGGGAGGAGGGGGGAGGCGATCACAGCGAGAGGAAGGGAGATCGCAAAACGCCCCCTCGAAGCTTCAACCACCTGCTGCCACCGTTGCCGTCATCATCATCGTCGTCATCGCGTTGCCGGTATTCCGTTGTATTACATTTGTATTCGTCGACACTTATTCCTTTCATTGACTCGGATTTCGCAATCGTCGATTGATGGATAACATTCGCGATCTCCGATTTTTTATAAGGAAAATGAGGTTCTCATATTACTTAACTTGAATTTTGATAGATGCATCATGTTTTGAAAAATTTTACGTTGAATACTTTACGGTATTCAGCTATTCATGTATCGATCATTTGTCATAACAACAATAAAAAATTGTCATTTTTGAGTTGCTTGCAGAAAAAGAGCGAAAAAAAGAATATACTTTTATTCCTCTATAATTAGTTATTATATCAAAATTCGATTTTTAAATTATTTACAAAATTTTTTAATGATTCAAAAAATTTATTTTCCGAAAGACTTTTTTTTAGTTGTTTTCTGCAAATGCACGATACAAAACTTATTTGTTCATTCATTATCTCGATATCTTCTATTTAAAATCCTTTTTTATTAGAAAATAAACATAAAATTACGAAAAATTCCGAATGCAATAACTTTTCTAATGCAATAAATTTTCAATCATAAAATATGATAATCATATTTATTGTTAACAGAGAAATATTTTATTCTCAAAGAGAAATTCTTAAATTGAGAAGAAAATATCTTAAACATCGATTTGTCGTGTTATTATGGCATCATCGTGCATTATAATATCGAGTAAAGATTTAATCTGAATGTGTATATTATATATATATATATATATATATATATATATACATACACTTTCTTATATTTTTATGATACATATTACTCTTGTTTCAACGCAAGAAGTTAATCTTATTTAATTTAAAGATAGAAAACTAGATCTTGATCTAATCTTAATATTGTTTTATTTTCAACTGCATAAGTATACGCATAAAATTACGCATATTTTTGATAACAGACAAAAATATTTTTGTCTCTTCATCAGAGATTATTTCTGAGGGCATGTAAATATTCTTAAACTCTCTGCTGGAAAAGTAAACGCAATAAAAATATAATAATGAGATTAATTTAATTTTAATTACAATGATAATAATAAAGGAATTAGAAAAACGATACTTTTTATATCACACGGTCCAACTTTTATAACGTATCTCGTTTGTTATTGTCTCATAATAAGAATGATAATATGTGGGCGATTTCACGATGTGTCGTCGCATAACGAAAAATATTCGTACAAAGCGCTTGTGATAAGTTATCGCAATAAAAGTCTAAAAGAGTCCACATATCCCGTCGATTTGATTATTACGTTGAAATTATCAATCGGGAAACAGCAAATAATAAATTCATAACAAGTTAATAATTGGCTAATTAGTAATGTAAACATATTAATTTAAATAATAGCGAATGAAACGTAATTACTATAATATATTTTAATTAATAAGGTGTCATTATTAAAACGTGATGTATAATGAATTAACATTATTATTCTTCATCATTTTCATTCATTAAAAATAATACAAATATAATATATATTGATAATATATGTGTATATATTTTGATAATTAATAAAATAATTATCAAACACACAATGGCACATTTGACATTCTTTAAATGTTCCTCTCGGTAAAGCTTTCATTATTATTTAGTTCTGTCAAAGAGATTAAAACAGACATTGAAAAATATTTGATAATTTTTAAAACAATTAGTGATTTTATAGAATAAAAAAAATCTATATTAAAAAAATATTAATTTTAAAAAGAAAAAACACAAATATTTAAAAACAAAAAGGGAAAAGACTACGAGCCTAAGTTTAATCGTTATAAGTTAAAAATTGAAAACGTTAATAAACATGTCATTTAGTTAAAATATAAAACTTTAATTTGCCGGCAATAAATAAACAAAACAAAAACAAACGTTTCGATCTCTATTGGATCATTATCAATGTTAACAAAAATAACGGTGAAATTATTACAAAGAGAAAATATATAAAAATTATACTTCGTTCTCAGTCGCAGTATTAACGTTGTCAATAATTTCGCTCAGTATGTAATAAATATTGTAATTAGAATGTTGGTATCAATAACAATATATTCCTCTGATTATATAGAGTATAGACACATAATTATTGTTTCTGTTAAAAAGTTACAAATATAATGTAAAAATATAATAGAAATAATAATAGTCAATAATATAATATAATAAGAAAAATACACACTAAGAAGCAAGTAATAGAAATAAATAAGTAATATAATACACAACAAGGAATATACAACATACTAAACATACTAAACACCATTACACATATTAAAAACCATTAATAGGAATTAAAGTAATATACAATCATACAATATATATATTTACATTAATTTAGTAGCAGCTAAATTAAATGAGAAATAAATACCTTATAAATGTTTGTTTATTGCCGGCAAATTAAAGTTTTATATTTTAACTAAATGACATGTTTATTTACTAACGTTTTCAATTTTTAATTTAAAATTTATAACGATTTATCTTAGATTCCTTTTTCCTTTTGATTTTTTTAATTTTATTGAGCCTTATTACTATTATAGTTTAACAAATATTTATTTGAATAGTGCCAACTAAACATTTACTTATAGTAAATAAGTAATTACTTAATAAAAAGAAATGATAATTAAATCCTTGTATCAAATAAATATATTGTTATATTTAGTAAATATTTAGTTGGCGTTACACAAACAAAAGATTTATTAAAATTTAGCATTTTTTCAGTGTATATGTATAATTTTGCATAATGTATTTTCGTTAATTTTCTTTAACACATGAGAGAAAAGAAATGTAGCAATCAAAACCGACACCGATTACGCGTATTTTACCGTGCTAGATCGTTAGATCGCGTCTCCGCCGCGCGGCGGTGGTAAACGCGTTCAACGCGAGTCGAGAAGGACCTAGCCTATTTTTGAGAGGGGGCTGTGACCGGAGGGGAGGTGGAGGCGCGCAACAGACCGGATGTTGAGAGGCGAGGCAAAGGGGGTTTCTCTGTTCGGCGGCGGTCTCGCACGTGATGCAGAGGGGACCGGAAGTGCTCACTCCCCTACGCCTCGTGCCTCTCTCGGGCTCGTATAGCCTCGGCGGCAATAGTAATGGGACTTACGAGGGCCGCACAATAAGAACGCGCGCGCTTCGTTACTGCTCGCGTTTCGGGCCCATCCGATACTGCGTCGGTCGTCTCTATTTTCTATTCGAGATTGAGGATCTGATTGTGAGTAATCAATCGTCGGGCGTACCGATAAACGCGCCGTCCTGAATTCGGCGCGAGATAAGTTCGTTACTGGATTTTTTCTTTAGAAATTAAAAATTTTTTAATATAAATATAGCTAACTTTCAATTCAAACAACTCTTAGTATTTTTAATATCATTTTAAAAAAATATTAGATATTTATCGAGAGGAGAATGTATATTTTATTTGCGGTAATCTTTCTTATTTTAAAATAATATCAAAACTACTAAAATTTGTTTAAATCATTTAAAGATTAACTTTTGAATAAATAAATCTTTTTTGTATATGTGTAAAAATGTTTAGACAATATAATTATATATCTAAAAAAAGATATATGTATATAAACCAAGCCTTAATAATAAATTAAATTATCGATGTAATCAGGTCTCTAGTAATCAATTCGTAGTAACTCATTATCTTTTCAAATTAGACTAATCTACATTTAGATTTAGAAATGTTTACACATTCCAATAGATGTAAGAATTTTAGATATTTTATTATCAACATATTTTAAAAATATTATTCATATTAAATGTAAAAAAATATATAATTTATTATATCAAAATTGTATTCAATATTAAAAAAAGAAGGTTTTCATTAAAACATTAATATCCGTTAATTCCCATAATTTTAATCTCTGCTCGCGCGAAATCTTAAGTAAATCTACTGTAAAGAGAATCGCTATTATAACGTATATTTTCGAACTAGTCACACAAGACGATCTGGTTTTCTTCTTCACATCTGTGCAATTCTTCCTCTCAATCGAGACACGCTCTCGAAGTGAGCAACAATGCTGTGGTGGAAGCGGTTCTGAGGAGGGTGCATTTACGAGTGCATTAAGGGAGGAGTACTCGAGGACATTATAAAACTATCTTGCCGGCCCAGAGTGGTATTGGGGTAGGTCTCCCTCCCTTTCCTTTTACTACCAGTCCTGCCCAGCGACTTCCGGTTGTAACGTGAGCTCCGAATATCGCTCCTGCTTTTTTCTCTCTCCCCTTCTTTCTCCTTCTAACCCCTCCCTGCTTGCTTTTACGCTCGTTTCTTGCGTCGCTCCTTTTGTTTATCCCTAACATGATATTTTTTACGTTCATAATTATGCTAAATATACCAACATGATCAGATATATATCAGTATTTCGATCATCGATTGAAAATACATAATTTTATTTTATTTATTATACATAATAAAAATTCCAAGATAGCACATAAAGCAATATCTGCGATGTGTATAAAAAGAAAAAAATCAAAAGCCGCAGTGGCGGCTATTTATATTTTTCAAGTATTACACTATATTCATATTTATATAGATAATTTTACAATATCTTATTTTGAAAATATCAAGAATCAATCTTGCGTGAGAAGATGATACATGTACAGTATTTTAATCGGGAAAAATGTATTAATAAATAACGAAGAGAAAGAATGTTCTTCTGTTTTTTCTTTCTCTTTTCATTCTAATAAAAGTAAGCAAATAAAAGTAAGTAATAATCAGATAGAATAAATTATAACCGTTTGCACGACGATTACTTTCGATACCAGTCTGACTAAAAAGTGATGTTAAAATTCTTAAAAAAAGAAATAAAATCTCTGCGGTGTGCGAGACATTTATACCAGAGAAGGAACGTACTTTTCTATTTCCGGCCGTTCGTATATTTACCTTACGCCGTTCATCACGGCGTATGCGTACGAAAACCTTGACGATAACCACGACGACAACGATGGCGACGAAGAGGGGGAGGACGATACGCACGAACGGGAAAGAAAGGACGAAAAAAAGAACGTATATATATATATATATATATATACACGTATGTACGTACACGTATGTACGTGCACGCACATGTGCGCGCGTGTGCCATACGGTCGTGTCACGAGTTCTGAATGAGCAAGAGGCTTTGTAGACCCTCGAGGCGGTGTACGAACTATGAATGAACGAGTGAATGAATACAACCTGTGCCAACTACCCCTCCCCCCGCGGGCGCGTCCCTTTCTTCCTTTTTCTATTCGTTTTATCCCTATAGGCGAGTTTCTACTTCTAGCCTGCTAAGCACAGTCGCTCTTTCTTTATATATCTTTCTACTCGGGATATTTGCAGCGACACCATATGACGCTACTAATAACGCGTTATGTTCACGCAACACCGTATATTACAGATTCTTCCGCGACGCGGAAGATCGCGGGCTCTCGTTCGCGCCAATCGAGATAACGCGCTACCGCGATTTTAATACGGTTTTATTACCGCGCTTATTAAGCTTCCCGTAGCTCTATAGTCGCATATTAAAGATACTAAAGATAGGTTTGAGGAAACTAGATACAATTTGCTCTGCCTCTGCGGCGTTCAGCGTAAAAACGAGAAATGAAGTATAAAGAATTAATTCTTACTTTAAGATCTCATGCGTATAAATTTCAAATCGAATGAATGAAATTTCGAGGTCTAGGTATTTATTATTTGTATATATAAATGAATAAGAGAGAATATCTTTTTTGAGAGAAGATACTCTTGGTGTAAAGACTATACATATATCTTTTATTATTAATTACAACAAAACGAAGAACAAAAATTCAGATTTATATCTTTTATTACAAGATTTTTCATGTACAGAAAATATTGAGTGATTAAAATTGCTTGTAAAATACGGTCAAAAAGACATCACGTGGCGGACATGAACGGAAAAAAAAGATACAGAAGCGATCGGAATGTCACGTAATTCATTGGCATTAGTTATAACGCGAGGGTTGCTTAAGAAATAATCATTGTATTCGCCGGCGTGACTGACCAATCGCTCCTCTCTTCCATAAACGCTATATCGATGAACGTCACAAATCCTTTTTTGGATACCGCGTGTAAAACCACACGAGTGTCGCTTTCGCGCATGGGGATTCGACCCTCTCACGATCTCTTGTCCCCGCGCTTGTGTCGCTAATTTATGCATAATATGCAAGCTCACATATACGCATTACGCGTGTTTGTGGATCCGTGCACGTGCGCGCGATACGTGACACGAAGCAATGAATACGCGACAAGCTCGATGCTTGTCTTCATGGATAGCACGCGCTATCATCGATATATCCATAAAATTCAGCCTAAGAATCTACTACCTTCTTTCGTAAATTCGAATGGTGAGAAAGCTATAATCGAACACACTTGAACTTACACTGTTAGAAATGTTTGTGAATTTACCATATTTTTACAATAAAAATGTGCAGTAAATTTATAAAACCATATAACGTTTTGCTATGATTTCGCAATATTTGTAAATTTACAATAGAAATTTGTTGTGAATTTACAAAACATGCCGCGCCAGTATTAGAGATTTGCATATATTTTACCACAAAATGTTATTGTAATTTCACAATATAATATTGTTTAAATTTATAGCACATTTTTGTTGGATAAAAACTTCCAACACTTTTAAAAGTTTACAATAGAAATTTCTTACAGTGATGTCTTATTCTTATAAGTTCGACGACATGGTTATAATGATACGATAATGTTATCATATACGAAGATAATTTTAGTTGAAAGATCTAAAATTTTATTGGATACAAATCTGAACATAATTTCATTGGATCATTTTATTGAAAATTATTTTAATCAAACTACTAGAATATCAAAATTTTTTGCAGCATTGCTTATTTAGTTTTTAACATAAATATTTCGATGGTCCAATAAAATTATTTTCAGATGTATGTCCGATAAAATTTTTAGTCTTTCAAAATCGTCTTTTCCTTGAATTATAATATCTAAGAAATGTGAATGCAGAATGAAATTTTTGTTGCCTTTAAAAATGAATTATAAAAAAAGACATAAAATTTCCAACAACTGATACTGTTTATTTCAATTTGAAATTGAAATAAGTCTCGAGATATAAATAAAACGTAACTTAGCACGATGCAATTAGCGAAGTTAAATATATGAACGTATCGAAGAATCTCGGAATATATCTGAATTAACTAATAACATAATTAAAAATTATATAGTCGACTCAGTTCTAAATAATAGAGCGATACATCAGTTCCAACACGAGGAGGTCGAAAGCGAGGATAAGCGAGAGTCGAACTAGAGACCTCGAAGAGTTGTGATACATAACATAACAGTGCTTTAGCAAGCAGAAATAATGAGTCTATTATTCGGATGTCTGTGTTGGTCGCTTTGTAATGACGATGTCCATAAGACACGTACATACGGTACCAGTCAAGCC
>Ga0157363_1004881_pt1 | contig 12460 bp, 7 predicted proteins | sample AttsexASBM1_FD_111477 | JGI IMG/M metagenome (GOLD analysis project Ga0157363, IMG submission 111477) | Fungus gardens microbial communities from leaf cutter ant in Ribeirão Preto, State of São Paulo, Brazil - Atta sexdens ASBM1 | ecosystem: Host-associated > Fungi > Mycelium > Unclassified ...
ATATTATAGCATTACAAGTATGCATCTTTATTTATGGAGCATTTATATAATAAAAAATCAGGAATTTAACAAAATGTATTAATCAAACATTTATTAATAATTGCAAATTTAATTAATTGTCGATAATTGTACTCTGTATTTTATTTATATTTTATTCTTCGTTTCATCTATAAATATATATTGTATTTTTATTATATATTTTTTTATTATATATTTTATTATATATTTTTCATGTGTGTATTCGTCAATGATTATTGATCTCTATCTAATAAATCTTCTATTCTAAAGGTGCTTTTTCATGCTGATGCTCATTTTCGGTATCAAAATAGGTTATATAATCAAAATTGACCGTTGATATGAATGATGTGTGAATCGAGAATGTAAACTAACGGGACACTCCCTAACTTCGATATTATTAGGACAATCAAAGAAAAACTTACGTTTACATGTTATACAATTTTATTCCAAAAATATAAAAAAAGTAATTCTACGGCAATGATATTTCTCTTGAAAATTATATAATTATATATACAATATGTTATATAATATGTTATATAATTTTACAAAAAAATTCTTCATTTTATATTAGATAACGAAATAATTAAATTTTAGCTTAAGCGATGGGATCTTTCTTAATTATTTCAACAGTTTTAATTTGTACTGATTATCTTGATATAAAGATACATTAATATATATCGCAAATGTAGGTGATTTCAGTTCCAAGTTACCTGCACTCAAGTCATCTACATTTGCGATACTTTGTATTGAGATGTACATAAACGTTTTCATTATCTTATTTTTTCATTACGACTGTGATGTATATATTATGATACAATATAGACAATTCCTCAAAATCTTACTTGTCTTGTATCTTGAATCATTGATGAAATTTCATATATAGAAGGCTTCAAAATGTTTCATTATATGTTTACATTTTACTCTTTGTAGAAGCATATTGGAGCATGTTGGAGCATGTGCGACGCGAACAAATCTTTTAATATATAAAATAACTATAAAAGCAACTATTAAATCAGTTACTAATTACTAAAAAACATAATTAAGTTAAAGTAGTAAAAAAAGTAACTCTAACTGTAATTTCGTTGCAAGTTACTTGCCAACCCTATATATAATGTATAATTTTGTTTCTTTATTTGATTGATATACATGGCTTATTTTACTTTTAACTCTATTTTGATTTTTGATACAAATTTCTTATTTATTATTTATTCTTATTTCTTATTAATTCTCTTGGATCACTTGATTAACGGAATTATATTATTTTATTTTTTATTATCTGCTTCTCTGACAAAAAGAGAGTCAATTTCCTGAATCTTACTGTAATTAATGTTGGAAATTTTTATTATTTTATTGTATCGTTTTACAGAACATAAATTTTGTATCGATTCTCTGTTTGTTGTCAATTGACTTTCCAACTAAGTATCAACTGATTTTAAATAACTGAGTGGATAATTTATCTGATTGCTGATTTGAATTTATTACTGTATATCGAAGATAGCCCGAAAAAAAGTTGAAACGTCTATGAAATAAACTTGGTATTTTTAAACAAAACTATTACGCATTATTTATCGCTATAACTCTCATTAGTCCTCGTTTGTAATTTTTGTTGACAATTTCGAGAGATTTCACATTTCAAATGATTCTATAATTGTGACTTAGAAACTTTTTCGAATTTATGATTTTTTTCTAAATTTTTCTAAATATTCTGGAAATTGAAATAGGAATTGACCCACGATTGAGATTCATTCTTTTTGTTTCTTGATATTAAAAAGTAATGAATCAAGAAACAAAGAGAAAAAGAGAGAAAATAATAGAAAATGATATATTGGAGCGGCCAATAAACGGTCGAGGGATGAAAGGAAGAAAGAAAGGAAGGAAGATAGGGCCCTGTTGTGGAAGAGAGCCGGTGCGTGTGGATCAATACCGATAGTGTATATCCATAGGATGTAGAAACGCAGGCTCTTGGGTGTGTCCGATCTCTCGCGCAGTATCCCGAGTGTTTGTCGTGCGCGTGTGATTCTCGCACGGCTTTTCTGAGTTCCGTTCCTTATCCTCACTTATCCGTGATCGATTCCTTCAAAAGGAACTTCAGTGCACGTTAAATCCTGATGTGAAACTCTCAATGAAGTCTCTGCTTTACTCACTCACGTGTCATTCTCGCGTAGCCATCAGCTGATGGAGAGGACGCTTTGCGTCCTAAATGCGGAAAAATCTACTATTTTAAGGCTAGTATTTATAATTGATTTTTATACTTAAGTCTGTCTTAAGTACAATTTTAAGATCCACGATCCTATAAGAGGGACATAGCATCTTAAGACATTATTTAAGACTTTACTTAAATTCTTGAATAAGAATGGACTCTGAATATCGATCTATGACTTTGTTTCAGAAAATTGCAAGACTCTTATTGAGAACAGAAAATACGAACTTCTTGATTCAGTCGAATGAAAGTAATTTTGGAATCGAATTAAATCGAATCGAAATTTGTTATTAGTAAATTTGTAAAGAGTGCTACGAAACTTATAATATCAATTCTTTATTTATATTTATATTTATATTTATAATATAATAATACCGAAAGTAGTGATAAAATGAAATCCCAGACATTGATTAAAATGTTAGATAATCAAGAATAACTGCATAGATGATTACTGTTTTCGAGAATTTACGCTTAAAAATACATTATTTAAATTGTTTTTTTTAGTAATAAATTGCTCATTAGCGGATTAAAAATTATATAATGTCAGAAATATTGAACTAATTATTCTTTTTTATTTTTTAAAATTATGTTTAGAACATGTATACATACAGAAATAAGAGATTATTCCATAAAATTCAAATTCAATTTTTAATTTTGATATTTGTATTTTTAAAAATTTTGGATAATTAATTTTTGAACACATTTTAATGTTCAAAATCTTAATAATAAAATTTTTACAATATGAGAATCTCATCCTTGTATGTAGACCTAAACGCAGTTATATAGAATGCCTATTATTGGATGCGTTCCAAGCAGGTCAAACTATTAATATTTTCTTACTTGAAAATCCTCGCGTTTATGCGCCATCCAAGAGTAATGGATAAAAAAATTTTAGAAAATTTTTTAACATTCAGAAAGTGTCGAATTTTAAGTTAATTCGGAATTAACTCAATACAATTTACATTACACATACTTACTTATTTAAAAGTGCAAATAAAAAGGTCCTACAAATTCTACTCTCTGGAATGTTATTATCGTTATCTGAGCTATCGCAGATTATCGATAAGGTATGTCAAGTGTACAGGAAATACATTAATTTTATCTATATTCAATGTGAGAAAATAGATATGTGAAAGAAAAATTACATAAAGGTCATTATCAATTTTTTAAATGGAACTCTATATCTATTTCATTGCACATTCTTATAGCTTACCTCGAGAACTTTCCAAAATACTACAATAAAATGTTTTTTCATTTATATTTTATATTAGGATAATAATAGATATATAAATCTTTAAAGAGAGAGTGATTTTCCAACAATTTTAATAAACAATAATTTTTATTTATGATTTGCAATAAAAAAATAATGACTTCATTTATTAAATTATAAATACTGTTAAATATAACTGTTACATATAATATAAATATAAAAAAAAATATGTGATTTTTATATTTATAGAAAAATAATTTCTAATAGTTTTTAATAGTCATTTCAAAAATTTTTTTTTGTTATAAATCCAAAATTAAATATTACACCTAATTCTGTCTTTAATTTTATAGATAACAGGGTGAGTTAGTTAAATCATTACTGATTTATGTTTCGGAAACAAAGTATTTTAAAGAATCATACAATTTCATATAAAATTGTATGATTTGGAAGAGAGACATAAAATGATGCCATTAATTTTGGAAACCTTGGAGAGTTTGAAAATCACATAAGGATCATCAATTTTTTAAAATAAAAGCCCATATATTTTATTGCATGTTCTTAATTATAATAAAATGTTTTTTCATTAAGTATTTTTAGAATTATAAGGCTTGAAAGTTACAGCGCCGCCGGTATTAGCGTAAAAATGAATTTTTAGTGCAAAAATGAAAATAAAAGAAACAACTTCTGGCCTTGACCTTGACAAATATTGTCTAGGTTATGATTCTGAAAACATTCAAGAGGTTTTAACCGTTGATCGGATATCTTTAATGATGCTAATATCGGCAACATCGTAACTTTCAAGCCTTATAACTCGAAAAATATTTAATAAAAAAACATTTTATTATAGTATTTTCTCGAAAGTTCTCGAGGTAAGCTATAAGAATGTGCAATGAAATATATAAAGTTCTATTTAAGAAATTAATGATGACCTTTACGTAATCTTCAAACAGCTCTTCAAATCAATGGCAACCATCTTGTGTTTCCCTCCAAATCAAACAACTTTTGTATAAACTATTTTTCTCCAAAATACTTTAATTGACTTATATTTTACTTTATATTCTCTATACTCTATACTTTATATTCTAAGTATTCTCCAAAGTACTTGAAATGACTCATCTTCTATAATAGATAATATATGCATTAGACAATATATAATAAATACTATAATTAATACCCAGCATGACTTGGGACTGTTATATAATTTTTTGTCATTTCAGTCTTTGTGATTTTATAACAACAAAATAGTTTTATGGCATATTTAAACGAGATATCTTGATGAAAATATGATAATTTTGTTACATGTCTTTGTTATATATTTAGACACATAACATAATTATGTAAATATAATTATGTTACATCCATATACTATTTTATGAATGAGACATAACAAATACAAAATATATTTACATCACTAAGCCATAATGGAAAGAGATATAAATAATACATATTTTGATTACATCTGCAGAAATGTATACTATAGTCTGTAACAGTTATATCACTAAAATTATGAGATTGTATTTTCCTAAAAAATTATATCACTACTAACATAATTTCATTAATTATATGTCACTTTTTCAGTGTTTGAGCATATTTCATTATATTTGTTGTTGCACTTTGAGAGAAGTGACTTTGTTACATAAATGTATTAAGGGACAACAAGTAAATTAATAAGATATTCAAGATAAATTGAAGAAAATGATCGATTAATAAGTACTATTGCAAATTATTTCTCATTATTCGTCAATATAACAAATAATCAAAATAATCAGTATCGCTAGTAAATAAAGTCCAAAAGATAAGTTAGATACTATATAGTTTGCTTCTATTATAGTATCAGTTAATTATTTTTATGCAATTAGATAATAATATATACGATTGTCATGTAGATTTTTCCTTTATAGATACAAAAATAAATATTTAACATGAATAGATCATTATTATTTCCTAATTAAGTGAATAAATACCAACGTATTATTTTGTTTCCATGTAATCTCTTCAAATATTAATAATATTGAAGCAGAAACATGAAATTAATATAAGGAATGGTTACAATAGGAGGTATAAGTAATGGCTCGATGGCAATGACTCGATCACAAGCATGCGATTAGCTCAGCGTAGGCTATTGTTCTAGGGATTTTAGATTCAAATCTTGGCGGCGATGCGTTTTTCAATAATTAATTATAATTAAGAAGACAAGAATATATATATAATAGGTATGCAAAACAGTAAATAATAAATTGAACTGGAAAAACCAAAAGTAAATAATAACAAAAAAAAATTATTTTTTTCGTTAAGATATAACCGTAATCTTTTTATTATAAAATAAATATTTTTATTTAAGAAAATTTCTTATTACATAAATATATTTCTTTATATTTAAAAAATATATTTCTTTCATTTAAAAAAAGAATTGTAAAACTACATAAATTATTAATTTTTTAAATTCTAATAGCAAGAAATAATCAAAACTTCTTCAAATCAAAGAAATTGAGTCGATGCCAATAAGTAATAAATAAATAACAATTTCACCCATTTGTGATGTCATAGTGACAAATTTTACAATGCGAAAATGTTATATATGCATTTCATCTCAATACATAATTGTTTTATATCAATTCTGTCGCCGTTTCGTATTTAAATCATATTACTATTATGTAACTACTATAGGTAAAATGGAACGACAAATTTGAGAACATTCTCCGCAAATTCACGTAACTTTTGACATTACTGTTACGATCCAAAAAAGATGTATGAGTTACGAGTTTGAGATGTATTTGTGTTTGGATAATAATAATAATATTGATTATTATTATTCTATTGATATCTGGAAAATTGTCTTACTTTGAAAAATGATTGGGGATCCAAAAAGAAGGAAAAATAGTTATACAAACATAGATCGAAAAATAAATTGTTTTCGAGTCATAGCACATTTATGTTAAAAAAAATAATTTATTTTTCATAATCATAATAATAATAACTTATTTCATAGTGTTATAATATAAATATACTTCGCGGACTCTATTTTTATGTTACCCAGGATGCGTGAAGGCAACATAATTCACGCTTGGCATCGCTTTTTCATTTTTTTTAATTTTTTTTAACTTTATATTTTTTATTTTTTTTAATTTTATGATATTTGTAAATACGATAACTAAATAAATACGATTATTTTTAGAATCAATGATAAACATAAACAGATATTTAAATCAAATTAAATAAGGTTTTTTAACACAGAAGTGGCTATAATTCTGAAATGTCTTATTTCCGGACTTATGTTTGTATACTTTTTTGTCTTCTTTTTGGATCCCTCTTCCCGAAGTACTATAGTTGATTTTCTGGACATTCTGTTTATTAATTATTATGTTAAATAAATTAATTCTAATTTAACTTTTTTGCATTATATTGCTCTATTTTTAATAATTTGATAATTTTATAAATTTAATAAATTTTAATAATTCATATCACACATCGTTAAAATTATTGGTATCTTTTCATAATTTAAGTTGCGACGATACGTTGACATAGCGGGAGCGATCACGAGCTCTCATTGAATATCTCGATGCGCGGGGATGTAACTTTATGCACATTAAAAAGCAGACCTCCGTAAGCACTCGTTTCCAAAAATAACTGGTGAATATTAATAGACGCGTTAGCGTCCACAGCAGAGGAGAAACGAAGTGAGCGTGTCGAGAGAACCGCGATATTTTGGTATACCTACACATGATCCTATACTTATTTCATGCCACGATACGCACTAAATTCGGTTATGGACCAAATATAAAACAGATTGTATGATTATATCGACGAAATAGGAGAGTTTCCTTGATTTCCTTCTAGTGATCAAAATTAGGGATAGCTACAAATAATATATTTTGTATTTAGCAGAAAATATAATAAAAAACAATCGTAATTTAATAAAAAACTTTTTCCGAAAAAGAAAATCCGAAAAAGAGAATAACTGTTTTTTAATATTAAATATAATATTGAATTCTAATATCTATTACATAATAATTTGAAAAACTTTAAGATTAAAAATTTTTAACATACTTCATCACAGTTATTGCCCGTAACGTGTATTGTGCATAAATTTTATTTCTTTTAAAATGAAATATGTTGACAAATACTTTTCAATCCCATTAAAAAGTTTGTTATAAAAATTAAAATTAATAAGATTTTCGTTACAGTTTACAGTTATAATAAACATCTGATTCATTATATCATAGAGAGATCATAAATTATATAAGGCCATTTAAGTTCTCCAAAAAAAAGAGAAGAGGAGTCACATATTTTTTAATACAGAAATTTTTGATCTTTTAAATAATAAATAATGAATAAAATGTAAGAGAAAAAAATGTACTGGAAATACAAAAAAAAATGCTATTCTTTTTTCCATGACATCGATTAATTGACATTGAAGTTATGTCGCACAACATATAATCTAAATAGTATAATTTATGAACATAGTTTTATAAATGATACGATAAAATTTCATTTTTTTAGTTCCAAAATGTACTTTAAAGTTCATTCCTTCATATGACTATACAGTTTTTCAAAATTCTTATTCAAAATTATTTTATTATCTTTTATTTGCGATTAAATTAGTGTCTTCAATTAGATTAATTGAAGACTCCTCTTTTCATAAGATTTAAGCTATTTTAATAATTTATTTAAAGAAAACTAATGGTCAAAAAAATTTGAAAGAATTCAAGAATGCTTGCATATTAATCATAAACTTAATAATTTCAAAAGATTAAGTTTTTATATTAAATGAAAAGACAGGAAAATCTTCTTAAGAAGTTTTATTCCAGTTAAAAATTTTAAATATTCTATTTATAATTTTAGAAAAAACTTTTCAAGTTAAATTCATATTAGACATCAAAATAATTATAAAAACTGATAATTTTCGTTTTAGTTAAGTTTTTTAATTATAATTCTCATTTCACTTTATATGTAATATCTGTATTAATCTTTGTTGAAATTATGTATGCTATATGTAATTTCTTGATAATTTCTAAATATTCATTTTCTCTCTTTTTTTCAAAAAACTATAATTAAAAATATTTTATAATAAATAATAAAATAATATTTTATAATAAAAAATATTAAAAATATTTTTTTGAGCTAAATAAAATCAAGCTCATTTTTTAATGCTCTTTTAGATAATTATTTTTAATATTGACAATGATGCTCTTTATAGTATTAAAATAATTGATCTTTTAAGAGCGTCTTAAGTACAGTCTTAAGATATCGCGAATCAAGAGAATTGTATTATTAGTATCTTAAAACATTATTTAAGACGATCTTAAAATAAAAACGGACTGTGAATGAAAACCGGTCTATGAGATTTGTATTAAGTTTCATTAAAGTGTCAAATTCACGGACGTATCGCTATATTATTTCGCTGAAGGAACGGATTATGAAACTAAGAGATTTCCAGGAGGCCGAGCACACGCTCGGCTATTTTCGAATCGAACTCTATTATTGAAAAGAAAGAAAAAGAAAGAGAGCAAATAAGAGAGCAAGAAGTAGTCAAAATATTATCCACGAGAATCTGCGAAAATGAATCAGACGGACAATTTTGTCGCGCAAAGCTGTACATCGCTGTGATTCTTTAACACTGAAATTAAGAATTTTGGTTTCTTGCTAAGAAAAAGCACATTATCTCAGTATACATAATGATTTTCTGATTTATACGATGGATCATTCAGGTCCTGAATTTATTTTAATAAATATACAAAAATTATTAAGTAATTCTATATATATATATATATATATATATATATATATAATTACATATAATTTATATCTTTAAATTTACATCTTTAGAAAATATTTAGAAGATTGTTTAGAAGATTGATTGATTTAAAAAAATTCTATATAAATTATACATATATTGTTGGAAAAAAATCGAATTTAATATAAATTGCATGTCCCAAACGGTTCATTCAAATTTTTGGGTTAATTTAAAATAAGCTATAAGATGAATATATTAAAAGCTTATTTAAACTTACTAAAAGCTTACTCAAATATTATATATTTAAAAGAATGAATACAAAAAAGGTAATATTGATTCAGTTGATAAACAAATCATAAAAGCATACTTTTTCAGTAAAATTACATTTATGATATATTAAATCAACCCATATTTTATTCATTCTTTCTAAAATTTACGTTTTAAAACATTATTTTTATGTTACTTATTCATTTACTTATAAATTGTATCATTTTGACATTAATTAAGAAACGATGAAAATCAATTTAATACAAAATCTTTAAATAATATAATTATATTATGTTAAATTAACACTCGAATATGTTAAAAAATTCAGTTAGGATACATTGTTGCAATGTTTTAAATTAAGATAATTTATTTTTACGATCTTTATATGAATATTATGATTATTACGTTCTTATCTGAAGCAGGGTTTTTTCGTCTTGGAACTAATTGACAGTTACATTCTTAAACATTGAAGTTTGAGACTGCATCCATTGTACATTCGAAAAATCTGTGGTCTTGGTTTTTATATCCATTGGATTATTGTTTTTACTTTGCTGAAAGTGAGCCGAAACTCATTGTAACAGCAAACTAATGAAGACATGAATATATTTTATAAGATTATGCAATGATTTCTATGGAGTTACTCTTGTCCATTATTTTTAAATATTTATGTATCTTTTTATTTAACAGCAAAAAACGTGAATGAACCGTTTCCAACACAATTATTTTTTACCGTATAACTAATTATTTAATTCTTCTAGTTTACAAAAAAAGAAGAAATGTGCAGAACACGAATGATCCAACCATATGTACACATTAAGGATTAAAGATTGCTTCAAAATCCTTGTTCTAGATATAGATATTCTTGTTCAAGATATAGATAATGATATTAATACATTTACATGTAATGGTATTAGTATTGCTACTGTCTAATAACCTACATTACGAAACTTTCTGCGCCTTCAAACACAGAGCACACACTGTAAAAAGTAATGTGTTTTATTCTTGTCCCCATAAACTTTTTCAATAGACAAAATACATATTTGTATTTAAAAAACATAGTGTTTTAAAACTAAAACATTTTTAAGTGTTTAAAAAATGGAGACAAGAATAAAACATTTTAATATCTTAAAATTGAACACTTCTTTTTTCAATGCATTTTATATATTATTAATATCTAAATTAGTTATTTCATTTTTAGATTTACAAAATGAATTAAATTACAAATGAATATTAAATTAGGAACAGTAGTCCTGAGTCGACAAAGAATAGTTCATGCAAAAAGATTTAAAAAACCAAAATTTTGCTAAAAACTTTATATTTGAAATATTATAATTAATATAAGAAAATAAATATACAACTTACCGGCATAAGGACCAGAGGGTAAATTACTATCTTTGCTGCCCTTTCCATCTTTGCCACCGCTTCCTGCAACAGCAAAGAATAATCGAAATTACGATAAGATATAAACATACAAACATAAAATATGTAGAATATATGTATATAGAATTTATTTATACATGCATGCATATTGTATATGTGTATGTATACAAGAAGAGTCACTTAAAATAGACCATTTAAATAATAGTCATGTTTAATAATAGTAAAATTTAAAATGTACTATATTTCATCGAATCGCTTTAGAGTACGCATGCTTAAAAATACTGTTTTGAACATGTAATGTGATATATCTAAATAGTAAGTTAAGAAAATGATTTTTTCATTTATAAATTATTTTTTTCGAAACCAACTTTGAATGACATATCATTGTATGCCTTTCATTGTTAAAATTATGAAAGGAATAAAAAATATCTCATTTCATTTAAAAACATGTTGGCGACCTTGAAATATTCTTATCCTCCTAATTAATCAAAATATCTCTTCGGATATCTCCCTTGAAATCAAACAGATTTCTATCGTTTGAAGTATCTTTTTCTTTTGCTAACAATAACAAAGTTGGTGACTTGTCTTGAATACCTTCTTTGTGTATATGTATGTGTATATATTTGGTGTGTGTGTGTGTGTGTGTGTGTGTGTGTGTGTGTGTGTGTATGTGTGTGTGGATGGGTAATATGTGCATATATAAAGCATCGAATGGCTTGGTGCGATTGACTCGTGATCTGTAGATCTGGTTCAATCTCACCTGCGCCCACATACGCGATTTTTTGTGTTTTAGGAATCGAAAATAGCTCCATTTGATGATTAAAACTTGATCACCAACACCGTTCAGATCCGACGTTAAAAACTATGTCCCATATATCAGTGGATATCTGGATCCCCTAGACTGGGTTAGACATTAGGCTAATAACCTAATATCGGAAAAAAATCCATTGTTACTGAAACTTCATTAGAAATCTTCCACACACAAGTTGAAGAAACATTATGTGGGATGTCCCGTAATTCTTCCGACTACACGCGTGAGGAGGTAGAGCGGATTAAACTGAATCGAAAAGTCCTCTACTATTTTGTAATTTTTGCAATAGTTAAGAAAATATTAATTACTAAAAGTTGCCGAATACTGATCTTTAATAATTTTTTTCTCAAATACTATCAACTTTACAGCAAGAGACAAAAATTGTTTATTTTCTTCTCATAGAACTCTACTTTTTTTTTATTTTTACTAACATGAGAAAATACGGTATTAAAAAATTCTGAAAAAATTCTGAAAAAATTCTCAGAACTTTATATGAAGAAAATAAACAATTTTTCTTTTACAGTTTTTCTGTAAAGTTAATAGTATTTGAGAAAAAAATTATTAAAGATATAGACCAGTATTCGGCAATTTTTAGTAATTAATATCTTGTTATGGTAATTATTACGAAAATTATAAAATGGTGGACTTTTCAACTCAGTTTAGTCCGCCTCTACCTGTACACGAGCATTGTCGGGTAAATTATGACATATCCTGTGTACACACACACACACACACACACACACACACACACACACACACACACACACACACACACACACACACACACACACACACACACACACACACACACACACACACACCCACACACACACACACACA
>Ga0157363_1004882_pt1 | contig 12460 bp, 3 predicted proteins | sample AttsexASBM1_FD_111477 | JGI IMG/M metagenome (GOLD analysis project Ga0157363, IMG submission 111477) | Fungus gardens microbial communities from leaf cutter ant in Ribeirão Preto, State of São Paulo, Brazil - Atta sexdens ASBM1 | ecosystem: Host-associated > Fungi > Mycelium > Unclassified ...
GAGAGAGAGAGAGAAAGAACTTATGCTATTTTTACATCTTCTTAATAGTTTCATTTTTTACAATAAATTAAAAAACATTAAATATATTGAAAAAGTTTATAAAAAAATTTATATTTATTTTTTCAATTAAATGATTGAACATGCTCGTTAGCTTCATAGCCGTATGTCGACGTGCAATTTTGATTTAACCTTTAGTTAAGTTAATAGGATGCAATTCAGTAAAAAGAATTTCGAATATCTATTCTGTAGGCATATATTGTCAGAATTTGAATATTAAAAGACAATTATTCGTCTAGATTTATCGAAACAGCGCGGAAATAAGTGCATCGTTGCGTGCAAGTAGTATGATAAATGAAAAGGTCGACATCTCTCTAAACAGAACATTTTCTATGAAAATTACATTCTTACAGTTCTCATAAAAGAAAGTTCTTATAAAAGAAAGAAAGAAAGAGAGAGAGAGAGGGGGAGAGAGAGAGAGAGAGAGATGAAGTTGAGCAAAATTAAAACTTATTAAAAATTTGTGTCATTAAAATTATATCATTAAAATTGCAGCACAGAATAATATAACGATGTCGGTTTTTTTGACATATTAAATATTAAATACATTTTATTTTAGATATAAAAAATTCATATTTTCTGAATTTTATTTAAAAAAATATGTGATAATTCTAAAAAGTTGCTATTTAATTTAGTTTGACACAGCATACTTTTAGTATCATTTAGCGAATATACTTAAAGACATTTAAAAAAAAATCAAGTTCACATTATACGGAAATATAATTAAAAATATATTCATATATCTCGAAAGAAATAAATACATATTGCAACTCTCTTGCGTATAATATAACTTCGTTTGAAACTACCTGGTTAATTCTGCATTTTGAAAAGGTATTTATCGTTATTAACAAAGTGAGAACGCTAGTTCGAAGAGTCAGGTCAATGTATTGGGGACATTATCGAAATCGATTTTCGATTCGACATGGCGGTGCTAGATTGAAACTTCATAACGCGAACAATCGACAACTTGGCACACGGTACCGTACACTGTTCGTGTTAGATATATAATTGCGGCGCAAACTCGCTTTGACGCCAGCAAGCGGTAACTATTGTTTAATATATAAAGATAAAAAAACAGAAAATTATAAAAATCGGTTTATGCAATTCAGTTATTGCTGCTGCTATTCATATATATATATATATAATAATAATAAATGCTTCATAAAAAAAATGACGCTTGATTAAAATATTCAAATAATGTCAATTTCGTAATTTTATATTACATAATTTTATATAATATAAATTACATAACCATTTTATTTGTTTGACGAAACGTTCTTGCTTAGAAACAATAAATTATTCACGATAGTGATTCTGAGATGAATTCTTTCAATGATTGCAATCTCGTTTCGATCTGTGTTTCAAACAATGAAATTCATTCACGAAATTAATATCGCCAACGAAACGATGCAAACTTTTTCATACGATTGCGAGAACGTTCTATTCGGCGATTTAATTAGCATTCTCTGACAATGTCGGAACTTCCGCTTTTCTTTTTCTATAGCTTTGCCAGGCCAGTCGTCAGAGAAGAACAAAAATTTTTCCGTTGGATGTTCCCAATTAAAAATTCCGGATAGCTGAGCGCGCCTAATTATCGCCCGTGCACGAACAGTCGAACGAAGTTCTTAATCAGCGATGGTTAATTGAGAAGCTGCGGTAGCGATCGACCAATTCTACGAACAAAACCACTTCTGCGGAAGCTTTATATGTATGCACCATTGCTTCGTTTTTTCCTGGCGTTTCTCTTCAGACTGCGTCCTTTATTTTTCACAAGAAAGGCAAGTAAAGAATGGATCGCGAGAAAGGATCGAAAATTCTGTCTTCTCATAGCCTTCGCGAGTTGAGAGCCATTTCTTGCAAGCTAATTCTTCGATTCCACCTTTACTCTTCTTACTTAGAAGATTCTCTGATTTGAGATCGAACTTTTCTTAACAAAAATTGAAATATATTTCTACAACTTTTATCAATCTAAAAACATTTGTAAAAATATTTATTTATTTATTGACATTTCAGTTGGAAAAATATATGTTACTTCACTAAGAAAAAGTATCTAGAAACTTTTTAAAAATATTGTATATCGCAAGTTTAACTAACAAAACTCACTGTTTTCAATTTTATTCAATTATATTTACATCAATTATATTTACATTTTTTTAAAGAAGAAACGATCGCAATTTAAAAAATTTATAAATATATACATAAAAATAGATTCAGTGCTTATAACTTATAATTAGAGCATTCTGTATGTTCCGTACATGCCTGTAAATTATGCAAACTCGCGGAGATAACCAGCCGATTGTAAAGTAGAATGTCGTAGGGAAAGTAATCAAATTTCAGTCCTGTTAAATCCTGCAATGAATGTGCATTCCGAGAAGCGTCATCCTAGGCAGACAGGAGAAGAGTGAAAGGGGTTGGGAAAGGGTGTGAAAGGAAAGCATGGAGAGGAAGTACCGTCACTCGAGGGCGATTAACGATCGCTGATAAAACGTCTGATGGTAGGCGAGTTAGAGAGATTGACTGCTTTCGCAATAACGCCAGGATAGCATTAGCAATCTAGTTTATTAATTTGCTCGCTACTTAGAGGAATGCGTTAATTAATCGGCGTGTTATCAGATAGTTGTAGTGACTGATGAGCTACGAAGTGAAGGATATACGTTTTCAAAGATAACATATTATCGATGTTAAATAATAAATAGATATTATAGAAAGGGTTGATAAATTATTTTTGAGATTTTAAGGAGTTATTAATTCTCTTTTTTGAATTATTAAAAAAAAGAGGAATGTATGTAAAAATTGGCAATAAAATATTTAATATACTTAAATTAATATAAAAGTGCCGCTTTTGAGAATTAATTACTGGAATGGCATAGATTTTACAATTTCCATGTATTGCCCTATCCTAATTTAGCTCAATTAAATTGAGTTTACTAGCATCGAATGTACTACGTGTTTGTTAAAATTTAATGGAACACTTAACGTATGTTCGATTAAATTGATGTATCGCTGGTATTACGTTCATTAACGAACTGTCGGTGCGTTTGTATCTCATCGACATTACTCCTCGCGATAATTGTCGCTAATTACGCTTCACGCGTTCGCTTTATTTGAACGGACGCGCCATTATTTCTTTGCTTCTTGGGCCATTGTCCACCTCGTTACTGTGATCGTTCTAATGAATTGTCACGGGTTTCAGTCTATATGTATTATATCGATTTAGCCACACGTGTCACGATGTCTATTTCATTTCAGATTGGAGCACATTACGATCGAATCACACTTTTTCGACAGTTAATAAAGCGAGAGACAATTACGTTGATACCTTTCCGGAGATTTTTTTTTTTTCAAATATCCTGTCTTTAAAAAAATACATGTATTTTTCTTTCAATTTCCTATTGAAGTTATAACAAAGAATCGTTACAATACACATATCAATTTTTTTGAAATAATATTTAAAAGGCTGATATCAGAGTCAGTCTTAATCTCTTTTTTAAATCAATAAAAATTTAAAATTTTATCAAACAATAGTCATATTTTATTGTTCGATCAGCAAAATCTTTTATCTGGATCAATTAAATATAGATTGCATTCAACAATGTGTCGATTCTGCTTTAGGCTTTCACCAGGGATACATCACGTACTGTCAAACAATGACAATCGATGCACGAACGCCGCTGCAATCGTGCAGTTTATATTGAATGCGCTTTTTTTTTCAGGAGAAATCCGTGTAGCGAATAATTTGTGAATAGCGTCCAACTTGGTTTAGCGTTAAAATACTTCCGTAACAAAGAGGTGAATAAAATTGCCTTTTTTTCCGTACAGCTGCAGTCTCGATGTAATGAAAGCTTGCATCGCGGTGGCCCCTTTTTCGCATTCATCCCTCGGTTGCCACCGTCGCTCCTCTCGCGAACACAGTTTTTCACGGCAGTCACCTTCCGTTTGTTTATAGCTTCAACTATTTACCGTCGCCGAGGAAACAGGAAGGTTTTATCACAGACCTACGTTAAACTGTTAAAAGAATGACACGTGAGGAAAATTTCGTTGAATTTTTGTTATTAAAAAAAGCAAAATACTTTCAGGCGATCTAATTTTTTCAAGGCTTTATTCCATATTTATTATCTAATATTTTCATATTTCTACTACACCTTTCGTTTTTAATAATAGTAATCCGCGCGTTTATTTTTTTATCAATATCAACATATATTTTAATGTATTATTAAAAATTTAAAATACAATTTAAATTTGTGATTAAATGGACAGGTTAACTAATTTTATGATAATTGTGAGTCAACACAAATTATTCATCTATTATTTTCTTTGTATCTCATCCTGTTACTGATAGATTGACAAATTCTATTCTCTCTATTTTAAATAATGTCAATGTAACGTGAATTAGCGCGGAAACAGATTGCTGACTAACGTAAATGTAAATTAACGTGACTGTACAGTCTACGTAAAATGAATAAAGTAAGATAGTTGGATAAGAGAAGTGCTCTCGTTACACAAGAAATTTGTAACGAACGAAAGTTAAATTTGCATTAGGTCGTCAATTGCACAGGAAAGGCCTAGCTATGTGCAGACTTTGAAGCGAAATCCAAATATCTCGCTTACGTGCCCTACGAACCATTGACATTAACGGTGAGCGCTGATTCATTAGTCATCGCTAATGCTGCCGTTCCAAAATTAACGAATGCCATTGCAATAATTGAGCAACGAGAAAGAAAGAGGTAGGGTCGGATCGTGTAATACTCACGTTCTCATGATGCCGGATCAATATTTAATAAATGTTTCAATCTACCTGAAACAACAAATTTATTGGCTTGAACGATTACCATTCGCCGACAATCGTGCCCGAGGGGCCATGCGCAACTAATTAAAAGCAGGGGGTATAATTGAATATTAAGAATTCTGCCCGACAAAGCGACAAGCGACCGACAGGAGAGGGAGACAAACTGAGCGTGCGATAGGGGAAAACCAACGGCGAATTTTCGTGAAACAGGCAAGTTGCGACTGATTTTAATTAAAGACAAACATCCCGTTCAACTGGATGAGGACGCGACGCTCTTTCGCGGCCAACTTCGAAGAACAACCATCCCGAAAGACTCATCCGCTTCTTTTTGCTCCATCCTCTTTGTCTTTCTTCCGTTACTTCTTGTTTTTCCCGTCCCATTTTTCTTTCATTTTTCTCCTTTTTTCCTTTCTGGTCCATCGTTGATTTTCCGCAGCATTCGCCCTCGGCTCTTTTACGCCAACTATCCGACGAAACCTCGGACAAGACGTCGAAAACTAGAAACGAACCGAGCAAAGAGAAAGCCGGCAATAGAATGGGGAAAGGTTTCCGAGAGATGAGACTGCCGTTGAACGAATGTAGATAATTTTCAGAGAAAACTCACGAGCAGAGAAGCGAGAGTTGGTTCGGACCTTCGTCGAGATAATTTGCGAAAAGTGACGCCAGCTTGTTCTAACAACCCTTGCTTCTCGTTTTTCCTCTTTTTCTTAGTTCGAAGTACACAAATAGATACTTGAAATAGAAATTGATCACTTAAACGTTGCTAAGATAAAACAGTGTTATATGGTATATTCTTTTCGTGCTTGAAATAAAATAAGTTACGCTGATATAAAAAAAAAGAGAGAAAACTATGTGAAAAATGCGGGAAACTACATAAATGGAGTTATTAACGAAAATCTGTTGAAATATTATGAATATTTTTGATACGAGAAGGTATAATAAATTTCTTTCTGTATCTTTACGGCATAAAAGAGACAAAAGAAATAAATCCACGTTACTTATGCACTTCCAACTCCTCGTACGTCGTCGAGTCTCTCTCTCGCAGCGAAATGCAACTCGTACCGTATCGCTTTGCCGGTGAAACAAGGTGGACTCTAATGAATAACGAATGAAGGAGGAAGACCGAACGAAGTGGAAGAGTAAAAGATTAGCTTCTGGCGATATTCCTTCCATCGCATCTATCTTCTTTATTGCAAATTCGACTAGTCGACGTGACGCCGCGCACTCTACGCGCGCACCCCGGGAACAATAAATGACTCCTACGGAATTCCATTCGGCGCCAACGCATACGCTCGCAAGGCGCGGATCTCGCGATAAATGACTCAGATAAAATGAATCGTGGAAACTGTTCAAGGTCGTGGTGCCGCATTGCGCTCGGCTCGATGCACCAGTATCGATTCTTCCCCGCGACTCTTTCAATCATTAGAGTTCCAATATTTGCAACACAGTAAAAACATTTGTGTTGAAACGGTCCACTCAAGTCTTTGTTAACTTTTTTGTGTTAAATTTTTTAACATATTTGAATGTTAATTTAACATAATGTGATTATGTTATTTAAATAGTTTGTGTTAAATTGATATTCAATCATATTTTTTAATATCGAAATAGCACAATTTATGAGTAAATAAATAAATAAATAATTTAAAAATAATGTGTTTTAAAACGTAAATTTTAAAATGAATGAATAAAATATGTGTCAATTTAATATATTATAAAAGTCAATTTTTATTGAAAAAAATTATGTATAAAATTCCACGGTTTGTCAATATTACATCCTTTGTATTTATTTTCTTAAATGATACTTGTAATTATTTTCTAACATATTCATCTTAAATTAACACATAAATTTGAGTGAATCGTTTGAGACACATGAAATGTGTTAACTCAAATTTTCCAAAAATAAATCTATCGTTCGTGAAAAACCACATATACATAGATACAATAATAAAGTCAATTTCTATATTACATACAATAGATAAATATATTTATCAGATAAAAGTACGATAAGAAAAGTGTACAACTTTTTCAATGAAAATGTATAATTGAACGAATGAAAACGCATGAAAAAATATAATTATAATTGCATTAGTATCATCGTCATAACAACAAGTAGAGCAATCAATTTGTTGGCAAACTGCTACGAAGTAATGTATCCAAAAAAACAGAAATCCGCGCTAGAACTTCTGGCAAAGTTAAACAAAGGGTGAGTCAAGTATCCAAAACATGAATACGTGGACATGATATCGTTTGATGGAAAAGAGCGATTCATTACTGACAAAGGGGTAAACGAGTGGAAACGGCGATCGGGGGAAACAAGATCCAGGAGATTAAGTTTCCAAGGGATATACGCGACTTTTTCCATCTCCGGCGATCCGCGAGACGTTCGAATTTCCGTCGTAGTCAGCCATGCGACGCACGCGAAGTTCCCCTATCGGCGGAGGATGTGTTTCCTGCAGGATGTTGTATCCTTAATGTGTTTACCTTGGCCCCTGACCCTGATCGAACCCTCGCGTGTCTTCCCTTCTGCACGCTTGGAATATCCACTTGAAGAACATCCATGCTCCTCGGTGCTTAGCCTGGCTGTTAGGTGAATACAAATTGCGCGGTGTGCAATGTTAATGGATTGTCGCGACTTAGAAGTGAACGATCCCGGAAGCATATGCTAGAACATGGAATCGTGCTAATAAATTAGACTTGTTAGTTTCACGTAAGGACAAAAGATAACATGAAACAAATTAGTTTGCTTTATTCTAACATCCAGTTAGCACAGAAAATAAAATTTAGGAAGACTTCCACGTATTGAATAGCATCGAAATTCTAAAGAATGTTCAGTATTATAAATATATTTCTTTTCTACTAAATAATATATCGATTTTATAAAATACATTATATATATATATATATATATATATATATCTATATTGTATATATATATATATTATTGAAGAGATAGAATAATTGAGAAAGAAGCATTTTTCGCAAATTACATTTTAGGAGAATAAATAAACAATGAAATCATATCCTTTAATTATAAGTAAACTTTATTTTAATAGACTCTTGATTTAAATCTTAGCTGCAAATATATGATATTGGAAATTTAAAAATTGCGACAAATAATGATCTCTCGATATTTTTACTATTTTTGTTAAAAATTCGATTTCAAATTCATTAGAGAACCTATTATTAAAAATTTAAAACTCGCCAAGTTGTAGAATATCCTTTATATATTTGAGCGTGATCTCTAAAATTTAAACTTTACAAACCGTTTACGTTATTGACAGAGGATTGTACGAAACGCAGTTACTCGCGCGCGTTCATTTCAAATTCAATTTGGCGTCGCATCAGTCTGCGACACACAACGTCAATCCCTATGCTAATTCAATTTTCCTGGCATGGTATAATGCTTCTAGAGTGAGACTTTCTACCTCCAAGTGGCACACATGTGTATTTAACTTAAAACAATATGTCTTTCAATATATTTCTAATGCATTTAATTAAGGAAAAATTAATAGATTGTCCATCCAATAAATCATTAATTATTTCGTAACTAAATTTTCAACAAGATAGTTGTAATCTTCAAAAATGGTAGATTTCTGTTTAGAGGCAATCGAGAGTAACATCGTAAGTGAAATCGCAGTGACTGCTTTAATGACCCAAGGTAGTCATTGATATGCCAAACACGATATTCTACTTAGCGCCATCAAAGCAGGAAACCCTATCTGTAGATGAAGCTTCACTTCTGAAGAAGCATCTATAAACTATCTTCCATGTTTCCCGTGCTCTCTCTCATCCAACGGAGAGCCGTCTCCCATGGGATAAGACAGGAGAACCAGCCACCCTTCTTCCTAAATTCTTCCTTCCGTGGTCTCCGACGGCAAATTGATAGATCGCCCTATGACCTGCAGTGATCTCGCATGGTTGCATGTGGGAGATACGTCACGTGATTTGATGGATTCGACCGCGATTTTATCATATGAAAGGACAAACTATGTAATAAAAGATAAAATAAATGATATTTGCACGCGCGCTCGCATGTCTGCACGCTACATCGTTCAAGTCCGCCTCACGGAATTTCCATGCTTTGAAAGATAGAAAACTTTTATACGTACTTCTCGAAGTTACGTAAAAGACTGAAGAAAGATTACCGTGCAGGAAATGCGACATGTGACAGCTCTATGAATATATCTCCAATGGATTTAATTAAGTGTGTGAAAGCAATAAGTAACATCTTATTTTTCAAGCAATTTTAAACAGAATGAAAGGAATTCTTTTCACGAAGAGTTTCACTAGCGATAGATCTTTATATAAGGAATTCGAAGAATGTTGCGGAGAATGTTACACTCTCTACTTCTTGTTTAAAATCAAAATAAGTCCGTGCATATAAGTATGTTTTAAATAATCAACTACTTCATTTCTCAGGAGAGAGAAAATACACACTTAACGTACTATTAGTTTTCATCCTTTCGCACGCATATAGTAAAGTTTGCCCCATAGATGCAGCAGCAATTTAAGCTGCAGACTCTACAAACGTATATGATGCTGCGAAACCATGTGCAAAGAGCGAGGTGCAATTACACGTTTGCTCGCGCCGCTAACTTTTCGCCGTCCCAAACTTTAATGTACCTACGTCGAAACGAAGATGCGGGATGCCGTGAAATGAAATCTACGATAGCGGTATACGCGGAGTCGCCTACGCAGTTCCCGTAATCCCAGCTACGTAATGCAACGGCTGTGCCACAGCGAGCGGCGCACAACCTGATTATGTCCATTTGTTGCCCACTCAAAACCCCCAGACGATATCGCGGAACTTAATCCACCTGAGTTAGTTGCGCGTGCTCGTACCTCGTGGGATCGTCTAAGATTTATCTTCTTGTGAAATATTTTCTCCCGGCTTTCCAACACACCGACTGAATCTCTCAGGCTCCTCCACGGTGCGCGTGTGAGACAGAGAGACTATACGTCCACACTTTTCTCGGCACGATCGTGCCTCGCTCGCTCTCGCTGCTTCGACTATATCTCGAAGCTGGTTCCGTTTTACGTGTGCGGCATTCCCGCGGGTATGGCTTTGGATAGCTGCGACTGATAAACCGACGTATAAATATCTCCGACAACTTTGCATCCCGGCTATTTCGCGATGCGTTAAATAGAAAAAGAGGAAAAAGCTGGATAAAGATTCGTGTTCATCGGAAGTTCGCGATTTTCCGGCTGGTCGCACGCGTCCATTTCGTGAGCGAGTGATTTAATTGGCTGGAACTGAAAGCTAATCGTTCACGGGCGTTCGTAATGAAAAGGTTCCTATTAGTGAAGTCATTCGCATCACTTTTACGATGAATCAAAGAAAGAATTTTGATATTGATGAGAGCTCAAGGCGTCTATATCCTGAAGTGTTGCATTTATGTGACAGAGAGCATATCCCTATCCACAAATCCTCTTAATTTACTCTGCCCTTAGTTTAAAACAAAAATTCAATATAAATCGCGTTATATTTTGTTTTCAGCTTTAGGAGATTGTGTTTTAGATACTCTCTAAATTCTGTGGATTTCATTCTAAAGAGTGAGATTTTACTCTTCAGAGTGAGATCACTTTAAAAGTTTTAGAGAGTAACTACGCGAGTAAAGGATAGTTTTATTCAAGCAAATGTCTCAATGTACCTATGTCAGGATACTTACACAAAATTTATTATTATTAATCTCTCAAATGTTTTTTTTTTATAATATTATAATTTAATTAGATTTAAAAATTACAATTAAATTATAATACACGTATATTAAATTTAAAAAAAGCATTTGAGATTAATAATAATATAAACAAATATAAAGTTTTGTGTAAATGTCCGGACATAGCGTACATATCTTGTTACTGGAACTACTTACCTCATTTCATACAACTTACAGAGTTTTGAATAAATACTATTAAACACAATTATACTTTTGAAACAGAAAATGTATAAATACGCGTCACACGGTATTATTAGGAAGAGACATTTTCGGGGACGAGTTTCGGGGCATCTTGAAGTGCAAGTGGTAACGCGTTTACTTAGTCAGACATGACTCTCCACTTTAGCCGGGATTAACGTCTGATAATAAAATGAAGTACAGAGGGATTAATTCGATTTCGCGGATGTTTCGCTTAATACACAGCCGACTGTCATTATCAGTTTCTCTGCCGGGTGTTAGTCTTTCCTCCGTAAGACCCGGGGCACGAAGTAGAAAGTTACTTAATCTTCTTACTACGCTTACCCTCGAGTCCGCCCGACGCCCGCCGCCTTAAACTTCGACTACCAGCATTTCAATGTATACGTATATTCACGAAACGTTAAGCTGTCGCTAAACCGTATCACAGGAGCTCGCGTCTTGCTCAACACTTTGCGAAGAATAGATTGTACAGTCTATTAAGATTTTTCAGATTCTAATTTCATTAAGATTTTATTTTACAAGGAAGATTTTATTTTATAACTATGTGAATTTGTTTATTAAATTTTTTCGTTACATTAAATTTGTTTTATTGATATATACTTAATTTTGTGCATCCTTTTTCTATCTTTACTTTAATTATGAATTCTTATTATTTTTATGTTTATATGAATTTGTACGCGAATAAATAACAAAAAATTATAAATGTCTAACGATTGCAGACAAATAGTTTTGTTTTAATAAGTTTCAAAATATTAAAATAATATTTATATTGTGATTTTATATTCTATAATATTTCAAAAGTGAATAAAAATTTATCAAGAAATTAAATGTTATAAACTCTTTCAACTATCAAAGAACTGAAAGCACAAAAGTAGTAGAACTCTTTGCAGAGTCAGACCATTTAGAGTTATAGTGAATCTGTTATTGCAGTTAAAACTTTCCTAACTCTACAATGTGTTATGTGTTACGTAAGGATATCTGAAAAATAGTTCTGTTTAGAAATAACAATAAAAATATTTTTCAACAAAAGTTACTGTGTAACAATTTAAATTTAAATAGAAATAGTTACAGAGTTTATATAATTTAATTAAAAGCTAAATTGCAGTGTTTAATCAAAGACGTGTTAATAACGAATTCAGTTCAGAGGAGGTGAAGTTTTTCAATTTTTAACAGTGTTAACTTTCCTCAAACCGCGACAAGTATTCTTGCTCACAACAGATATCGTACGGATTTGTAAAACATTCGATCCTCTCCATATTTCCTCTTTGCCTCTGTTCTTTCCATTTTTCTCTCTTTTACTGCATTTTATGTGCTTCTCTTTCATCGAGTGTACAGCACTCTGGATCTGAATATCTCGCTTTTTTAAAGGATCTTATCGCGGTGCAAACGCGACCACGTTGCGCCGAACACGACGGTAGGTACCTATGTACGTACGGTATATCTGACAGAGAGCTTGTTCGCGAGCGTGATATCGAATTGCGTAGTCATACGTGAAGGCAGACGGATGACGCATCCGATCGCCTGAGGAAATTCAGATCCTTATGTATCTACATGAGATTTTGCTGGCAGTGACGGAGAGGTGCCGGGGGGGGGGGGGGGGAAGAGGGGGAAGGGAGAGAGGGGCGGAGGCCCATCTATACGTGTGAGTGCCCAAGAGGAATTTTCAGATCATGATCCACTGAGAGAGGAAGAGGTGAACCGA
>Ga0157363_1004885_pt1 | contig 12454 bp, 9 predicted proteins | sample AttsexASBM1_FD_111477 | JGI IMG/M metagenome (GOLD analysis project Ga0157363, IMG submission 111477) | Fungus gardens microbial communities from leaf cutter ant in Ribeirão Preto, State of São Paulo, Brazil - Atta sexdens ASBM1 | ecosystem: Host-associated > Fungi > Mycelium > Unclassified ...
AAAGTAGTTAGCACAAAGTAGGAATAACAAACAAACTCTATAAAGTTTGTAAATTGATAAAAGAGACAGAAGTAATTTATTAGGTAAATTAAAAAACTTTGTTAGCTTATCTTTCTTAATCCATATATTGCATAGCTTTGAAATATATTTGTTAGGAGTGATTGACACTTGCTAAAAATATCTGTGAATGTAGCATAGAAAATAAAAGAGTAAACTTAAAAATGTGAAGAAATAGAGAGAACTAGAAGTAATACTATGTAAATAATTGACCTTGGCTTTAACAGATAATATTGCATCTAGTCCATTTGTTACATAGTCATAATTTCAGATAATAGGAGTTCAGAAGAAATTTAAGATAAGTGTAGTATAAGTCTAAATTGATTATTAAACTAAGAAACTATATATAATAGCTAATATTCTTAAATATGGAAGTATTAATCTAATAATATTCTACTACTGCACATACTCTAGGTTATTAGGCACTATAGAAATTGTTATTTAGAACTTCATAAGGCTGATTAGAAATACAATGTTTGGTTCTTAGGTTAATGGATAATTGAAATAAAGTGTGATTTATACTGGAAAAGAGTGGAAAGAGTATAGATGTCAGATGGTATGTGACAGTATCCTTACCTTAAGGCTAATCTCTCAAGGCCCTAGTTGTACAGACAGTAGTAAGTGCTATGGTTTTTTAATAATGGAAAAAAAAGGAGAAAAAAAAATCATAACACTTCAAGTTTAAAGAGAAAATAAATGTAAGAGAGAGGAAAAGGAAAATGAGATAATAATGGAAGGATGTCAGGACTGAGATAATAAAAGAGAGCTAGATTTGTCAGGGTAGTCTTAGTAAAAATAAAATATAAGTTTAGAAGCATGAATAAGTTTAAAGATAGTAGCCAGTCAGATTCTTCTTCTATTTTTTCATATTCCAGCCATATCAGAGTTGTGAGTGGTGGACTTGGTTTTGATTTCCTTTCTATTTTACTTTATTCTTTATTTTAGTTTTTATTTTTATTTTTCTTTATTTTTGACATAGACTAAGAGTGTGAGGTAACATTACATATGACAGAAGCATGACACCTGTTATAGTTACAGATCACACAATCACATGACACAAAAAATATATAGAAAATCTTGGAATAGATAATATTATATAGTATAGCAATAACATTTTATGAAAAGTACAAGTACTTTAAGATAGATTAGTTGTAGTATATGCACAGACTACAGTTTGTAGTATATAAGGTAGACTATCTTATACTTAGAACTCAGATGGATTATACTTATAGTTGCACAGACAAGATTAACATGGCTCATATTTTATATAGAGTTTGTAAAGCCATATTCTAGTTTTCTAACTGAACAAATAGAATTGCTTCTATATATTTGGCTTGGAACCTAATAATTCTAAATAGATGGAGAAAGTAAGCCTTGACTCTGTAGCTTTTCTCACTATAGTATATATATAAGTTATTTTTTATGTATCTTTTCCCTTTGTCTAGTGTAAGTTTACTATTACTTTCTAGTCAGCTAGATATGTCAATTCAAGGGAAAGATTTAAAGGCTTACTACTTGGGGTTGGTTTATTGAAAAAGGCAAATACAGGTATTCAAAATTAGGGGATAAATAAGAAGTTCCATGTATAGTTACATTCCTGTTCTCTTTTCTAGTGGTGGTTGTCAATAACCATAGCCAAGAAGTATATTGCTTGAAAGATGGATAGCTTTTCTTCTTATACATATAAAATCTTGTAACTAGTTTGAAAGACCTTAATAGTATTGGTGATAAAAAGTATTATCACTCTAGCCCAATTAGAACATATATCTCATGAATTTATAGGTAGCAATTTTATTGCCAAACTTCATCTGCAGATTGTTAAGTATGATAGTGGTATCTCTAATAGAATTGGTGACAGAGATCAAGTAGAAAAGAGGTTATGCTAGAGTACAACAAGAACTATACAATACTGGTACTTAATTGCATACTAAAGAATTCAAAGAAGATGATATCAGCTTCAAGAATCAAGAGAAAGAATAGAAACAATAATATAAAATATAGTTCACACCTTGTTATCTAAGATCTAATGAGGTCTTTTAGAAGTTCAAATAAGTTGTTGTATGTTATTCAAGAATATAAAAAATGTGGTTGAAATGACCTTTGGCTTTAGCTTATATACTGTATTTTTACTAGTTATATTAGTCCTATATTTTAGAAAGATACTTGGAGAACTTAGAGAATTAAGGCTTCTGAAAGGTAGCAAGGTATGTTGATTTTCAAAATAAGGCTAATATAGTGTAAGCTACTAGTTTATATACTAAGCATTTTATTTAGAATAATTATCTAGTATAGGGATGTTACAAACTCAAGTCCTTAGAGTGGAACAAGCAAATGAACCTTGTATTAGATTAACATAAGAGAACTCAATAGAGTTCTTAGTACAATGTATCTACCTATATATACTAACTAGTGATGGTCTGTACTCAACTATTTCTAGTCTGCCTTAAAGACCATGTGTTATATATGTTATATGGCATTATTGTTCTTGAATCTTCTATCATGTTCCATATATCCCTATGATTGTGTGACTGTTACTGTGATTGTGTCATCTGATGTGACTGATGTGTGACAGTGTGATAGTGACATCACTCTAATCCTAACCCTAGATTCAAGAAGAAAAAAAACAGAAAAAGAAAAGAAAAGAAAAAAGAAAAAGGAAATTAAAAAAAAAAAATAGAGTCTAAGCTTTGCATGTCTGATAAGAGACTGTTAAGCAAGTTACTATAGTTAATAGTGATCCTTGGATGTTGAAATATATTATGAGATAAATATACTATAAATAGTACCTTAACATTATTCTTCTAGCTCTTTTTCCTATATTCTATACTTATGACATTATATCATGTAATGTGTCATATGACTGTAGTCATATACCTCTTCATCATCTAAGAAATAAAAGAAAAAGAAAAGAAAAATCAAATCAAAGAAAATAGATAAAAAAAAGCATACTATGACAATAGGTTAGTATAGATAGCTGGAATGAGATGTGACAGTGAATGCTTTCCCTTGCTAACATGCTTCTAAATAGTGAACCTTATACTATATAACAAGCTCTTTTGAAAAATCTAGTAAATAGATTACAAAGCTCTTTAAGAGATACTTATCTCACTAGTCTTTTTCAAACTACTAGAACTTACTGAAACTTATTAAAAAGTGATAAGAGGTACTAATGATACTCACTCAATAAAATATTAGATAAAACTACTCACAAGTGGAGAATTTAAATAGAGTTCTCTTTTTAACTCCTCTCCACTTGTAGCTTATGTATTAGTCTAAAAATACAGAGAATGAACCTAGAGAGTAGAGACTAAAACTATATAGAAGATTTCTGAAGTCTTACAAGCACATGGTCTTCTTTCCATTTGCAACTCAATATCAAGCCAATGATTGTTTTCTGCTTGCAAGTATCAATTCTATTTCTTCTTAGTTATTTCTACTAGTCACCTTTACTTGCAAATCTATTTTAGACTCTATCAGCTTCTAACCTAATGTATTTCTACCTGTTCTCCAATAAATTTCAGGGTTGTGGCAAGTTAGCCATGGCAATCCCAAAATCACACTCCACTTCTGTTCCTCTATTACATTGATCTCCATTCTCTCTCTGTGCCCTTGATAGTAGATATTAACTTCTACCATATATTCAATTGGTTCTTCCTTGTTGAAAGAACCATCCACATTTCTCACATATATGGGTTTCTCAATCTTTTTCAATTTGAACCCCTATTTCCTTGCAAATCTTCAGAGCACAGTTGGTAATGCAAAAGCTTGTGAGTTAGGTATAGTGGATGAGCTAGAAGTTGAAGAGAAAGACAATTTATCTGCTATATTTCCAATAGATACTACCATGCAAGATGGTGGTAAGAGGAAAAGAAGCGTTGTAATTAGGACTACTGATTGTAGACCATACACTTACTAAACAAAATGCCTTGCAACATTCTCCCTTATTTGAAATATTAGCTGTTAAGCAATAGAAGCAGAAGTGGATGGGCTTAGAGTATTTCTAAGCCAAGAGATAGACAGAAATGACTGAATAAAACTTGACCAAGGTTTTTTTTGGTCAGAATATTAGCAGTGTTCTTTTTCCCATCAATGTGATATAGTTTGACTTGTTTATCCTCAATTAGATCTCTTATATAGTAATAGTGAATATTAATATGTTTGGAGCACTTTTCTTATATAGGGTTAGATCCCTAAAAAAGTGAGCCAAGGTTATTGCTATAGATATTGTTGTGAAGTATTCTACTTAGTAAGTATATAGTCCACAATTAATGGTCCTAATAGTTGGTGTAAAATTTTTTACATAAGTTGAACTATCACCAATACTACTTGTCTTCATCATTGCTTATACTTCCTCAGTGTTACAAACTCACAACCTTAGGATGGGTCTAGAATAAGAACCTTGTATTAGGTTAACACAAGAAAACTCAATAGAGAACTCTATACAGAATTGTCTATCTTATATACTAAAACATAATGGTTCATACTCTACTACTCTAGCTTACCCTAAATTACCATGTGTTTTTCTTAAGATCAACATATATATAACACATTGTATGACATCATTTCTTCTGGAACCTTCTACTTCCTTCTATTGTATTATATGAGTATATACTGATATAACCATAACAGCATTGTAGTGTGACATTTTGTGACAGTAATTTGTGATGTCATGCTAAACACTAATCCTAAGTTCAAAACTAGAAAATAAATCTAAAATAAAATAAAAATGGAAAATAAAATAAAATAAAATAGTCTACTTTTCACAACTCTGATACTCAGCTCTCCATTAAATTATTTACTACAGGTAAGTAGTTGCCAGTTGTTCATACTGCACCGTACTTTTATTCATTCTATTCTTTTCAACAGGTTATAGATCCTAGTTGTCTTAATCTTTAGTTAGTGCTTTTTTAGACTACTTCTTATTGATGAGAAGGACTTAACTAACTCTACTAGTAAGCTAATATCTTGTCACTCTTAGGCTTGTTATAGATTGAGCTGATTCTAAATTGCTCTATGACTATAGAATCTCCTTGTATCTTATATATGCTAATAGCTTATTGTTGTGACAACCACTTATCACAAGGACAAATGATCACACAAGCAATAAATCTCTTAAGACAGATATCAAGTGGGGATTTTACAAGAGAACTCGACAAGGAGCCTCTTCTTAATTAAGGTTTTATTTATACAAATGGTTCATGGTCCGTGCTACTAATAATTAAACCTGCCCTATAGTCCATGCTTCAACCTCATGCTCGCCTTACTTCTTACTCAAGGCCACCATGCATACTCCATATACCCTGACGTTACCTTCTAGATTTTTCCACCAGGTTCTAGGCCTATGACGTCACATCATGTGACCTGTCATGTGACTTCCTTGTCACGTGTCTCTTCATTGTCTAAAAGAAAAGAAAAAAGAAAAAGAAAACAAAATTCCTATAAAGTCAGAAAATAAAAGAAAATAAAATAAAAATTATTCATGTCCAAAGCGTTCCATAACACTTATTACTGGTTAGATTGAACATTTGTGCTCTAGCTAACTACATTTGTGTTACAATTGATACCTCGAGGATGCATTATAGAGATGGGTTCAGGATATAACAACATGATCAGCTATGCTGAAGTAGTCTCAGTCAGCACCTCATATAATAGGTGCTCCAACCTTGCTTCATCCTCACTCTTTCCTCATATATGTGACTCACTGTACTTCATGGACCACATGTTATTTCCTCATGAACTACTAGTATATATAGCATAGGTACTTCCCTGTATCCTTATGCTTTACCACTTATAACATCCCTTACCTTCTCAAGTCTTTGCCTAAGTGCAACCTAAGCTCTAGCTTAAGGTCATAACAATTTGCTTCTTAATTCATACTAATTATATTTGCTATAGTAATAGCCAACTTTGTTGCTACTCTTTTTGAACTTACTAGTCCTGCTGACTATCTCTTTTAGGAGATTTATGTTAAATCAGCTCTTGTTCTTATCATCTATCCTATGTTAGAGTTGCAAAAAAGTGAATTTCATTTTATCTTATTTTATTTCTCTTTTCTATTTTCTTTTCTATTTATTTTCTAGATTTGAACTTAGGGTTAGGGTTTCAGCCTAATATCACAAGTCATCATTACAAACTGTTACACTACAACAATGTCATGGCTACATCATTACATGCTCATATGACATGATAGAAGAAAGTAGAAGGTTCTGGAATGATAACAACAATGTGTTTAACATATATTAGCCTTAAGGCTTACATATAGTCATTTAGGGTAGGCTAAAGTAGTAGAGCATGGACCATAAGTAATTAGTATATAAGTATAAGATAGACCATCTTGTACAGAGTTTTCTTATGTTAACTCTAATACAAGATTTTTCTTATTGACTAACCTTAAGGTCTTTAAGTTGTAACATCCTAAAGCTGTCTTCATTGCTAAAGATATACTGAATGTATTGGTATTCTCTCAAACCACTAATGTAGATGAAGTAACTAAGAGAAACTTCCTGAGCTTCCAAGCTTTAACTATTCTTAATTCTACTTTGCTAGATAATTTGTCAATATATAACCAGCCTAATGCTGAGGCTCTTTAGGCTTATTTATGGACTATTATGGAAATACCTAGTCCAATATTAGTCTTTGCTAACTACTAGAGAACAGTTATGTTTTAAATTTTCAGTAATCAGAACCTTGCTCCTCAGATTACTGAACTTGATTTCTCTTATATTCATAAAAATAACTGTAATATCCCTTTTTCTTATAGATTGATGATTCACCAAATTTCCTGACTCAGTTCATCTAATCTATACAAACTATCCCTAAATATAATAATGTAACCATCTGTGTCAATATAACAGCTGTAATGGAAGACTTTGTAGTTATTAATGTGAAAAAGTACTATATTTCTTATGTAAGAGTAAAAAAACACCTCATAGCAGCTTTTATGAAGATAAATAGTTCTTGGATTTTAGTTCCTCTACTCACTTTACTCTGTTTGAGTCTGACTTTGTTGATATAACTTCAGATAATTATGGTTGAGTTGAGACTGCAAATTCAAAAGTACTATTATTTATAGTTACTTCTGGCACTGTTCTGATTGAACATGAAATCTTTGACCCTAAGAAAAAGACTACTAAAGTTGCTATATCAAAACTATGGCCAGTATATTATATCTCTGGCATACAGATGTGTTTTCTCTCTACTAGACAAATTCTTTAGTCTAGATTGAGGGTAGAAGGTAATAAAAGCAGTTCTACTTTTTATGATAAGTCTGGTAATGCTGTTCTATCAGATACTCCTAACCTTTGGCATAATATCTTCAATCTTGTAAGTCTCACAACAAGACACTTAGAATCTGAGACTTGATTTAGCTAATTTATCAATAGCTGTAACATGCCTCTGATGAATTCATATATCATGTTCTTGATAATGTTGAAGATGTAAAGAAAATCCATTTTCCAACATAGAAACATGTCTGCTATGGTTGCACTTTTGGAAAGATGCACCAACACAGTTTCTCTGAGAACCTTATTTGCTCTAGTAAGCCTCTAGGATTAATTCACTCAAATCTCCTTAAGCTTCCTATCTTGTCTTATTCAAAGTACAAGTAGATGATTACATTCCTTGACAATTATTTCTTCTATTACAACATTACTTTTCTATACAAAAAGTCTGAAGCTACAAAAGTAATCAAGTCAATTTTCCAGATATAGTTAAATACTACTTCCTATCTTATGAAGAGGTTATATACTGACAATAGGGAAGAATTAACAGAATGGTTATGCTGAACAACTAAACTACACCTTGCTTGAAAAACCATAGTTAATATGACTTGAAGTATACTTATTAGATTTCTAGTGGAAGTTCGTGATTACAGCTATAGCTTATATATACAATTGCATATTTTTAGGCATCTTAAATAAAAATATCTACTATAACTAAGTTAATGTTAGCCCTAAGATTTAAGTGATATTATACAAAAAGGTAATTTAACTGAAAGCTTATACTTTTCAGCTAACCAGTAGTATTTATACTGGTTATAGGTACTTAGGTAAGTAGTAGACTTATATCCATCCAGACTTTGGAACTTAAATCTCTTCTCTGCCAAGGGTCCTAATGTCAAAGATGAAAGTAGTGGACTTAATTTATTTTCCTTTTGATTCTCTTTTCCATTTTCTATTTTTAGAACTAGGGTTAGGGTTAGAGTTACAAGATCATGCTGTCACACATCAGTTACATCAGATAACACAGTCACAAGTTATATGATATATGGAAGGACGTAGAAGGTTCTGGAAAGATAATGCTATATAATGTATGCAACACATGTTGATCTTAAGGCTAACACATGGCTGTTTAGGGTAGGTTAGAAGTAGCTAGTATGGACCATGTGGATTTAGTACATAAGGTAGACTATCTTATACAGAACTCTCTATCAAGTTCTCTTATATTAACCCAATACAAGATTCTTTTTATTGACTCACTCTAAGGTCTTTGAGTTGTAATATTAGAACTCAATTCCACTTCTTGAGACTGTCCAACACCAGACCCTCTCTACACTTACTCTCTATTCATCCTCAACTGTGGGTAACACACCCAAAAGTCAAGAAGATATAACTAGACCCTAGGTTTAAGAGGTATACCAATCAGAAGGGGAAATTCTGGTCATTTGTGTGTACCAAAGCCCACTGGTACATTTCAGATGTAACACCTTGTGTGGGCGAGATAGTTAGTTTTTGCAGTAGAAGCCTTGTACTGCAGTACCCACAGAGGAACAACAGGAGTTATTTAGATTCTGTCTAGAGTAGAACGACCTTCTTAGGTCAAAATTGTTTACAATTCGATTAAGGCAGTAGTTAGTAGGGAAGTAGTCAGTAAACAGAGTAAGGTAGACAAGAAGTGTGCTGCTAGCTGTTATAAGACAAGAGTGTGGACAGACTTGGACTAGGGTTAGGGTTAAGTATTATAATTATTAGTCTACAACGGAAGAGAGATAGGAGATAGGCACGTGACCTAGAAGTCATGTGACAGAGTCTAGAGCAGTCTAGAAGGACTTAGGGTCTAGAAAGATTGGGAAGAGTCTAGATAAAGAGTTAGGGTTAGGGATGACGTCAAGGGACATAGGTTCCTCATGGTGTACACATGGTGTGCACATGTACAGTGGAGATTAAGAGTATGACGTCAGGGCATATGTAGAAAGCATGGTGGCCTTAAGGAAAACACATAGTAGATGAGTAATAGAACATGAGGACGATGCATGGATATAAGGGCAGGTAGACACATTGTTGTAGCATGGACTAGGAGCCTGTAGTATATATAGAGGATCAATACAGCGAGGGCTCCTTGTTGAGTTCTCTTGTAATCCCCCATTCGTTACTTGATAGCCCACTGGAAGAGCTTTGCTCGTTGTAAGATCATTTGTCCTTGAGTGACGAGTGGTTGCTACAACACTAGCCCTCATAAAGAAAACATCAAGTTTGGAGTATGAGTCAGAGACTGAATCCAACGCAGTGTCAGTTCTCTCAGCTCAATTATTGCAACCTATCCCACCACCTCTCATATTACCATTACCATTACCACCACCATTACCACCACCATCATACAAAATGAGTCAACACGACTTACATGCCATTATCAGACAACAGCAGGAACAGTTGGCAGTAATGCAGGCGCAAATATAGGCTCTGATTGCAAGAGGAGCAGTAGCAGGAAGAGAGATAGAAGGATCAAATGTAGGATCTCACATGGAGGTGGCTAGGCCATTAATTTTTAGTGGAGAAGCAGGAAAGGTAGGAGAGTTTATCATGGCATGCAAGTTGTATTTGAGGATGAAGATGAGGGAAGCCCCACTGGAAGAACAAATCTAGTAGATTTTGTCATATGTACAAGAAGGGTCAGCAGATGTCTGGAAGAAAAATGTGTTGGAAGATTTGAAAGGAGAAATATTGGAATATGAGATAGTGGGGGAATTTTTTGTGGATATAAGAAAGAAATTTAGAGGAGGGAATGAGGAGGGGGTAAAGGTAGCAGAATTAAAGAGATTAGAACAGGAAAGGAGGTCAATGGAAGAATTTGTACAAGAATTTAGAAGAGCAGTGAGAGGAAGTGGATATGAGGGAAGGCCATTGATAGAAGAGTTTAAGAGGGGGTTGAACAGAATGATCAGGAGGAAGTTAATAGAGATAGAAAGGCCTCCAACAAGCATAAAACAGTAGTACAAGTGTGCTACTAATTTAGACAGACATTGGAGGGAGAGCAAGAGAGAAAAGAAAAGACTGAGGGGATAACAAGAGCAGAGGAGATCAGCCCCCAAACAGCAGGAACAGAGACAAGTGATGCTATGACCACAAGTGTGGTAGAGGAGGCAGGAAATGCCTCCTCAGCAGGTGACAACAGGGCCTGCTCTGATGGAGGGAGTGGAGAGGACAGGAACAGTAATGGTGCATTCTCAACAGAGGGCAGGGTTTGCTCAAAAGAACCCATATACCATGGATGTTGACAGAGGAAGGAATTGTTATGCTTGTAGGGGTTTTAGACATTTGGCAAAATACTATAGGAATAGGAGAATAGGTATGAATTGGAGGATGGAAATCAAAGGGGATAATAGTAATTTAAAAGGGGACGGAGGTCTAATGGGTCCCAATTAGATCTCAATAATAATAACAGATTTGTAATACTCAGCAGAGTAATAGATAATATATCTTGTTGCAATCTAGATAAAGAGGACTTTTTAAGAGAAGTGACAGTAAATATAGGATTAGAAAGAGTGGATATACAAGAAGGAATCATAGTGGAAGCACTGTTGGATAGTGGTACAATGAGGTTGGTTATGAGTTTGCAACTTCAGACAACACAGGGATGGACATTCTTGCAGGATCTGCACCTGTCAATGGCTTTGAGGTGAGAGGGAGAAATTTCTCCACTAACAAGAATAAATCTAGAGACTCGTCAATGTCTTCAACAATATCGTCTGTCACATACCATGAAAGGATGGCCAACAACAGTATGTATATAGACTCAGAACCAGTTAACAACTCTTCTGATTTATCCTACAAGACAGAGCAGGAGAAGGCTATATGTTTCAGTAAAGCGACTGAACCGCTAGGAAACATGAGGCCATAAGACAGAAACATTGAGGCTGCTACTTCTAACCCTGAACGTGTTCTCAACGTAAATCAAAGTGAATGTTCTCCACATGGCACAGCATCACAAACTGATAACAACAATGTCATCAATATTCAACTTCCCTACAATCCGAATTCACCTACCAAACCAGATTTCTGAAGCGGCAATTTCCACCCAATATCTTTACATGGCTCTATCAAACAAATCACTTCAGATGCAAAGAGTATTAAGGACTCTTTAAACTTCATGGCTAGGTATATCTTGAATAAGAAGGTTAACCCATCTAAGGCAAATGACCTATCAGACTTTGACAGTATTGGAGACTCTATCTGGAACTTCATTCCATCTATGTACCAAGCTAACTGGAACTCATTCTATACTGATAACAAGGCCACAACACTTAGGGTGAAAATTTCATTCAAGTTCACTCCTAAAATTACTCCTTCTACTAACAAAAGCAACAAGAAAATGACCAAACCCATCCCAGTTACCATCGAAAAAGTTCCCCTTTCTCTCCTTCTCCTGGCGAAATCAAAGAGAGAAGTAAACGTCATTTCAAAATACTTCTAGAACAACAACCCATCAGTTGAACCCAAGAAACCAGTCACATCATATGTGCAAGCATTGAAACTATCTGCGAACATGTTAGAAGTCCTCAAAATCAAGGAAACATTTCCTGCTCTCAATACAAAAAAAATTGACCAAATCAATAACATTATCAAAGGTAATCCGGAACCCAAACCCAGAATTCAAATGACGACTAAGGATCCTTCCAGAAAACAAGTTATTGTTCTGATGAGCAGTGATAACAACAGTAATTTCATGAAAAATTCAGCTATCCATGTAGCTAACATCAACAGACAATTAAGAAACACTAAATCTGAGGTCTTAGTCAACTATATTCGCTCCGATCCTCTTGGAATTTCTGTTATCACCAGCAAAGTATTCTAGCAATCTGACCTCCAGATCATTGACCAATATATCAAGAACTCTAATAACATAAATGCTCTTCAAGTTGACAAACTATATTTTTCTCATGTTATAAGATGAGAGTGTGGACAGACTTGGACTAGGGTTAGGGTTTGGACAAGTATATATTGTAGTGATAATTATTAGTCTACAATGGGAGAAGAGATAGGCACGTGACCTGGAAGTCATGTGACAGAGCGGTCTGGAAGGACTTAGGGTTTAGAAGGATCGGGAAGAGTCTAGATAAAGAGTTAGGGTTAGGGATGATGTCAAGGGACATGGGTTCCTCATGGTGTACACATAGTGTGCA
>Ga0157363_1004886_pt1 | contig 12451 bp, 10 predicted proteins | sample AttsexASBM1_FD_111477 | JGI IMG/M metagenome (GOLD analysis project Ga0157363, IMG submission 111477) | Fungus gardens microbial communities from leaf cutter ant in Ribeirão Preto, State of São Paulo, Brazil - Atta sexdens ASBM1 | ecosystem: Host-associated > Fungi > Mycelium > Unclassified ...
AGGGTTCCTCCGCAAGGTTCGTCCACGGAGGGTGAGTCAGGGCCTAAGATCAGGCCGAAAGGCGTAGTCGATGGACAACAGGTGAATATTCCTGTACTACCCCTTGTTGGTCCCGAGGGACGGGGACGGAGGAGCGAAGACTGAAAGGAGAGGGTATTACCACGATCAGGCTGATTTGACTATTGAGATGAGAATCTTGCATTCCTAGTTGCTCATAGACCACTAAGAACTAAGAAAATACTAGACTAGAGGCGGCTATTGATATTGAGGGAACGAGTGTCTAGTTCAATATCTACTTGCATTTCTACTTGAATTTGTCCCACATTTGCATACTCTTTTCGTGCTTTCTTCTGCCGCGTCCTTACTCTATAAGAGGTGCGTAGTGCGTTCTAAGCAACTAGCAGAGAAGAGGAGCCCGGTCGCCATTAAGACACTTCTCGGAAACCGAGGAAATATCCAATTCCGATCCTGGGTAGGATTCACCATCCGCTAGACATACTACATAAGCCAACAGTAGTATGAATGGGACAGAAAGCATTCTTCGACCTCTTTCAGGAATGGGCCTTACACACGGAGACACTTTCTGATCCTGCCGACAGGAGTCTTTCAAAGGAAGGCCTCTTTCGCCTACGAGCATTTGTACGAAGAAAGGAGTCTCGTACAAAGGGTTGAAAAGATGGGTTTCACCTTCTTTCAGGTGGGTTAGTGCTTATCTGTTCCGGCGAAGGCGAAATAGGGTTTGGTGAGTTCGGATCAATGCAATGGAAGAAGTTGCCTCTTTTAGGCCAGTGAGCCTAATCTATCTGTCTGTCTTACATGCCATCTTAAACTTATTTTCTGACTAGATTCAATCTACCCGTCAAATCAACCATTAGTGGAGAAGCTTAAAACTCCAGTGTGCCTGTGCCCGTCGGGAAGAATCCCAATCTGATGCTTGGCACCAGTCGGATAGAATCGATTCCTAACATCGGTTGTAGTCGTTACAGCGCACAGGAGTTACCACTTTCTAGTTAATAAAACCATTCTTAGTCGTTAGCGCTCTTTAACAGTCAAAAGAAGACAGGGACCAGTTGAATAATTAAGGACCCTGGTTTAAGATATATATATGCCATTCAGGCTCATAAGAAGACTAGAAAGTGTAACAATAAGGAATCAATCTATTCTTTGGGACTGAACCAATATTAATATTAAAGCTAGCTCTTCTCGCTTATCCGGAGGATCCTCGCTTTGTCTAGACAGCGATACAAGCAGTCCCCTCGTTGTAAAACCTTTTGTTTTCAATTTCATAACTGAGGGCAACCGGATGCACTCCATTGTGCGAGTTTCCAATGATGCCAAGATATGGAAGAAAACGGTAAGATCTTTCGTTTCGAGTCGGAGGAAGAACATAGTTCTAGCTCGTTTTTAGGGTTGTTAGCCTTGGCAATCTATAATAATATTATCCTCCTTCCTCCTTCTTTGTAAATGAAGAGTTCTATCGAGGAAGCCATTGCGCTTTCCCATTCATCCCGCTAGTGCAAAGCCTTCATATGAGAAAGAAACCAGCGAGATACATGGATCTAAATATAAAGAAAGGGTTTTTTCAAGTCTAATATTACAGGCTTCAGTTCAGCTGTTCCTAGACCAGAACGAACGGTCGGGTAAGCCGGTAAGCCCATCAAAGTAGGCGTGTCTTTCCATTTCCTTGTCTCTAAAAAAGAGAAGAAAGAGGGATTACCCCGATTATAAAGTCAAGAACTCATAGAAAGAATTGGATATGATTGGTTTTGAATTCCTTTCAAAGGCTTGACCTGCTATAGATATAATAGGAAGCTCTGGAAAGCATGCAACAAAGCCAACGATAAGCTTGATGGAATCAAAACAAACAAACCCAGCCAGCCTTTGAGGGTTCCTGTCGAGGTAGACTCATCTGAGTCTGAACCCGCTTCGAGAACCAGATCTCATTGGGAAGGAAAAAGAGGACAAAGCCGCTCGAAGTGCGCCTTCCTCTCTTTGGACTTGACACTTAGATAGTTAGTAAGCTTCTACGCTATGATCTTTCTTCTCTTATTCTAATTAGAAAGGATAGATCACTCATAAATGCTACAATTATGCCCACAATCGGATGCTATAGGAAGTGAACTGCCAATATCTATATCAAGATCTTAATCGGGATCCCCTAATGCCCATATTAGCAAAATCTGACTCAATATGAACTGCACTTAGACTTGCCTCTATGGCTTGTCTTTCTAGTGGACTGAGAGAGCGAGCTCTAATCTAAAGGAAGAAGCAACTCACATACTTCATGTCAGATCTTAGAATGGATGCACAGAATCCACAGCTGTTGAATCCGATCTTTGAAAGAAGGAAGAGGCATATGCCAGAACAGGTTTCACGAATGAATCCCTGTTAGGACAAATAAGCTGCTGGGGTCTCCCTTGGTTTGCTAGAATAGACTCTTAGATGGACAGAATGCCCCATTTCAGTCTATTGGTACCTAGAGACAATACAATCTTGACTTTCTTTCCTAAGCTTGAATGTGGCGAAAAGCAAGGGACTGCAGGAGGTATAGCAAGCGCAGTCGGTAGTCTGGTCTGATGTATGCTATGTTGTGTACTCGACCCGACATGTGCTTCGCAGTTGGGATGGTTAGCCGATATCAGAGTCATCCAGAAAGTGCTCATTGAGCTGCAGTAAAGAGGAAATTTCGACATCAAACGGAACCAAAAAACTAGCTTTGTGCTACCAAGGTGGAAATCTCAGTTGACTGGATATAGTGATTCAGATGGGTCTGCTGATAGGGATGAACGAAAACCCACTTCTGGCTACACCTTCATACTTGGCGGAGGAGCCATTACGTGGTGTAGTAAGAAAGAAGGAAATCCTTATCCATGATGGAATCAGAGTTTGTAGCCTGCTCAGTTGCAGTGATGGAGGCTATATGGTTAAGGAGATTCTTGCAAAGTTTGGACATTCCGGGACATATAGATAAAGCCGTTGTGATCTATTCTGATAACACGGCTGCAATAGCTTATGCAAAGGATCTCAAGTTCCGTGGTAGAAAAAAAACTTACATGGACACCCGACTTCACTTCATTTGGTTATGAAGTATATCTCCACCTATGAAATGGTTGCAGACCCTTTGACCAAACTCATTTCTAGAGATGCGTTAAAAAGGCATGTTAGGAGTTTGGGATTGCGTAGGATTTGATATACTTTAAATAAAAAGTATATGTTGAAAGGTAGCTACGGAATTGCTCCTATTACAAATCCCCGGGGATTCACTCCTACCTTATAGTTACCGCCTCGTGGGTGGGTCCTTCAACTGGTATGAAATCACTAATGGGAGGCGGTTATCTGAAACCTTAACATAGTCATATTCAAGTTATCCCAATAGTCAATGAGCAGGAAGAGGTTTAGGAAGTTAATTCAAGCAAGAAAGGAAAGTCCATTGACTTGGCTACGCCACACCAACCCTATTCTTCCCATCGAGAAAGAAGAGTTCACAGCTACCGGCACCGACTCGAACTAAGAAGAGCTACTTAACAACTACCTACTATTAGGTAGTGCCCTCCTCCAACAACGGGGCTAATGCCGACTCCAAGACCTCTTATGCCTACTCTTCAAAATGAAACTTCCCTTCTTCCAAGAGCTAAATCGATGGCACTAGGGATCTATCCTAAAGAAAGAATTGACTGACCTTGCGCCGGTATCATTTAGCGGAACTCCTGTTTACCCTGCAGGTCTGTAACTCCCATATGAGATTTGAACCTCATTCCTTCACCTGTGCTTGGTAGGCACTGTTTGTGGAGCCCTTTGGTAATACCAGAGGTGAGATGCCTTCCTACGGCTCACCATGAAATGGGCCATGTGGGCGAGTCAGGTGGGTTCTCACCGTAAGAGAATGTCGTCTTTTCGTTCAGTCGAATAGAAACTATTAAAGCAAAGGCCGTGGATAGAGAGTGATAAAGGGGGAATAGTATTCTTTCAGCCTATTCTAACATTCGAGTTCATTCTCGATAGTCAGATAGTGAAGTTCGAAGGGGGAAGGAAGACTTGAGCAGTGGGTCTCGACTCGGCCAACTGTCTTTATGAAGACTGACTGACGACAAGAAATGACGTAAGTAATAGATAGAATCGTTCAGTACGCTTATATGAACACTTTCATTTTTCGATTGAAAAAGCGGCAGGCCCAAAGAGCTCTGCAGTAGCGCCTTGCGAGGTCGTAGAGCCGGTAACCCTAGTTCGCCTAAGATCGAAAATGCTCTGTTTGTGATTGAGACTCAAAAGAGAGATATAAAAAGTGTTCCGTGAATTAAATTCAGTCTTTACTTAACTCGACCCACCTTTCGACTCCTATTCCATTGCCTTAAGAGCAAAGATAGACGGGGAACCAAGCCAAGCCCTATTTCTTTTCTTTCTTACTCAATGGGTAAGGAACGATCAGATAAAGAAAGATTATGTCACCTACGGCCTTATAGAGACATGGGAAGTGACTGTAGGTGAAATAAGAAAGATTGATTTATCAGAGGTAGGTATGAAATCACTCGAGCAATTGAATAGAAGACTTGGTAATCAGTCCGGAGATGAGCTTTCATGCTATAGACATCCTTTACTCTCCTTCTCAGTCGAGCTCAACCCTCTCCCTAACGGGAGGGCTTTACCCTCTCGCTTCGCTCTCACACCTACGTTCCTTGCCTTGAGATTACTTACTTGTAAGAAAAGGCGGTAGGGCCTATGGCACGAACGATAAGATCAATCCTTCTTATTTCACCGGAGGGTGGGAAGAAAGTCATTGCTAGCTCTTTGACTGGTGCTATTGAATTTCTTTCCAGAAGGGCTAGTCTAAAGCTAAGGCAGCTAAGTCAAATAAATCCTAACTGCTAACTAAATAAAGTCTAACTGATAGTAGTAGCGCATCAACAAGTGCCTTAGAGTCACATTGAACCTGAGCAGGAATTCCATTGCCATTGATTCTTTCAACCTAGAACCTGTACTAGATTGTAAGCTATCCGGGCTCTTTGGCAGAGCTAAAACCAGCTCAGGGGAAGGGGTCGTGCTTCATCAGAATTCTTAGTTTTAGAGAACATGTTTTTTGAGACTGTCGATCCAATAGGGAAGAGTCCAGCAGTCAGCCATTCCGCCCTTTCTAAGCCCGCTTTTCTGTAGAACTCTTGGGACTAAGATTCCGTACCTAGTACAGTCAATCAGAGGATTAGACTATGTATGGATGTAGCTTACCCGAGATAGGTAGAGTAAGAGGAGGCAATAACTTGCTCGGCATGTGACTTCTACGGCAATCCCATGTCTTCAGGCAAGGTAGCGTTAGCTATCCTAGGTTGTGAATTGAAGCTTTTTCTTCGCCGCCGGGTATGAACGAGATGGAAGAACCGATGTAAGATAGACAGACCGGATTCCAGTGTTCAGTCTTTCCCCTACGAGCGGAGGAAAAGAAATGCTTTTTTTCAAGCAAGTCATTGCTCCTTCTATGCCTCATCATCTGTCTCGCCTGCCGAATCCTTAGCTTAGCCTGCAGCCTTTATTCCGACAGCAGGGCATTCATTCGTGAAACCCGGTCTTGCATCTGATCTTTCTTCTTCCTTTCCCTAATGCCTAAGCCTAATCATGCTTTTCACATGCAATTCAATGGTTCCTCTACTTCCCCTGCTTCCTTTGCCGCTGCATCTCTTCTCGTAACCGGTGTTCTTGTTACAGTAAGCGCTGCAATTGAATGAGATAATTCGCAGTAATTGATTCACGAAGCCGCTCTTTCAAAGTCACTATATCTATCATAATAGAAGCAAGGCTAGGATGAATGAATTAGCTAACGAATTAAGTAAGGGTTAATAAGGTTTTCCTATTGCCTACTCCGCGCTCTCTTTGACCACGACTCACGGATTAGCTGGGAATCTTCTTGCTTCTTGCCAGTTAGCTCTCCATGGCAGTTACTGATTAAATTCTTTCGTATGGGTAGGCTCATGGCGGTAGTAGCCACTCCTCCTACCAAGCGACCTCAGCAGATTCGGTTGTGTGAACTGTTTATTAAGAAGGGAGGGCTTTCATTCACCTTGCTGTGAGAGCTAACTAGTGACTTTCTTACCTTGCTTACCTTTTGGCCCTCTAGTTTAGGAGCTATAGAATTGAATTAGTGAATCTTCCCGCTACTCCTTGCTTGAAGGCATTCGGCTTTGGGCTCGAACGAAGAAGAAGATCGGGTGTTTTAAGCACTGGTTGCGACATCAGATTAGACTTCACCAGGACGATTTCGACTTCAGTTCAAATGAAGCTTCGCAGCACACTTCAGGATCGAGAAAGGGAACGTCAAATAAGGCGTTCGAGAGGATTGTGTGAACACACTCTCCTACCGGTCTGCCGAAGAAAGACGTTACAATGGCACTTTGAAGTGAAAGAGGCCACCTATCGGTAGCCGATTTCAAATCAAAGGAATATACGTCAATCTTGCCTTTTAGTCTATCTAACGGACGGAGCTGATCAAACGTTCCGTCAGTTGGAAGACAAGCTAAGACCCGCATGAGAAAATCATGAAGAGGTCGAAGCAGGCGTTGATGGACGTAATTGCCAATTGCAAATATACGCCAATTGCCGGCCCCTGCACTCGTGGAGTAAGCTAGCCTCCCCCCTATGCCACTGTATAGGCCACGACGGAACTCGTAGTCTGCAGGGCTGCAAAAGTCCTCAACCTCCGACACAGAGAATTCCATGGAATTCCTATTCAGCGGTAATTCGTTCGTTGTTTGCGTCGTATGGATAACGAATAAAAGGAGACCACAGGGGGTACCCCAGTTTATCCAGGGATCCATCTCTAAGTATCACTTGAATCATCTCGTGATACAGAGATACCAAGTCCTCGGGACCAGCCGCCATTACAGAATCCATAAAGGATTTGGAGTCTGGAAGAGCGTTAGCACTACAGACGAAGTACTGTATCTCATCTATGAGTTTTGCAAAGAGGCCCCTCTTCTCCTCATCATATTCAAGGGGCTTGAGCCCGAAAGGATCGAGACGGAATAGCCTTCCACGTGGGATTAAAAGTAACACCTTGGCACATAGGTATACTTTTAATCCGAGGGCAGTACCTTTCCAGAAGACACCGGGAGTAGTCGACGACGTCCGAAAGGCGTAGTCGAAAACGCTCAGTGATCTCCGAAGGCGTCACAATTGAGTTAAGAATGCTGACATGTAGCTTTTTGGCTAATGTCACGGTTCTGCATACTGAAAAGTATGATAGATAAATCTTAACCAACTGATCAGCCTTCTCATCCTTCTTCCTTATCATCTTACGATGAAAGGAAGGGATGATGGTTGGGTATCCTGATCTCGTAAGAGATAGCGGGACAGGTAGCAGACCTTTCTCTGTCGGCTCTCCAGCATAAGCTTGCTGAAGAGACACTGCACACTGCTTTAAATAAAGCGCAGTAGCATACGAACGATCACACCCGCTGCATAGAATGAAGCGCAGCAAGATGCAATCCTTCTGCAGAAAAGGCGGTCGAAACCTCTTCTCACCAATCTGGGGCGAGAGCCTCAGACGATGCCCCTGTGAAAACAAGGAATCAAGTCAGTTACAAGCAAGTAAGAGAACTCGGTAAAGCCCTTACTTCTATTCCTCAAGTCACGCAGCTGATATGCGACATAAACGTATTAAATAAGGCATGCAGCGGATATGCGACAGCTCCTTCTGGGCATCTACTAGTGTCCTCGGCACCTCTTTAGCTTATTCAAACAAAAGGAATTTTTATTGATAACTATTGACTCAGCTACTATTGAATCCAATCCTAGGGCATTAAAAGAAGAGTACGAGTTAGCAGGGCTGTCTCACTTTGGGCTTGTTGGCCTAGCTGTTGGTTTTTTTCCGGTGCTAGTGAATCAGATGTTTGAAGGCCAAATGCCACAGAAGGAAGAGAAATAGCTGTTCGCAAGGGAAGTGACATAGTTAGTGGAAATGGAACCTCGAATGCAAGCCCCTATATATAAGTAAGGGGGGAGAAGACATCACATCAGGGAAAGGAAGGAAGTTGAATTTGCTTTGTGGTATCGTAGAAAAAGAAAAGTAGCCGCAGATGAATGCCCAGAATCAGCTGCCTTAGAATAGGCTATGGGACTTGAGGCAGAGAATGTCCTTACTGTCTTAGTTCAGAGAAGACGCTATAGGTCTTTGTTGGTGTGTAGAGTAGACGGTGTTTGAAATAACCATTTTTTGCAAGGTAACTCGATCAAACTAGAAATTGCATAAGAAAGGTAGGTCGGATCAACGCGTAGAGAAATGCTATCCGACTTGATCACGCGTTTGCTGGCTATTCCAATTCCACTTTTTCTTTATCGAGATTGGGCATAGAGTGAATTGCAAAAAAATAAGTGGGGTTTTCTCTCTATTTCTATTCTATTTCCCACAGCTTCATGCCAAACCTTCACGCTCTACTTAATGAATGCCTTACCTTCATGCCTTTCGAGTCGAGCCCGGAATCAAAGGAATTGATGCGCCAAATCGTCTGCATGCGCTGAATCGTCTTCTCTGCCTTTACCAATGTGAGGAGGCAATCCTGATTGTTTGAATTCAAAGAAATGCTAGAAGTACCGCAATATCCCCGATCTACGAGAATGGGGTATTCTCTTGCCCATTGGAAGTTGGTATTGGGAGTTGAAAGGCTTAGCAGCAGCCATTAGACAAAAACCTTCTTAAAGCATCACTTCAGGGCTACCTGAAGAAAAGTCACTAAAGAAAACCACTACTTATTAGGTTAGGCGATATTTCCTCATCTTCAATGTCGCTAAATAGTGGGTTTTTCCTAACCTAATAGGGGTTTAGCCTATACCGTAGTGTTCAAAATTCTAGAGCCTTACTTCATTCTGGTGTCTTGGATTTGGTTCGATCAGTGTTTTCGTAAAAAATGAATAAGATGCATTGGGCGTTTAGGCTTGACTAATAACATAGAAAGGGCTTTTTCAGCTTACTCTGCTACAGCGGACCGTTAGCAGGGTGCCGCGGTTTGTGGGCTTGAAGGACTTAGCGCCGTGACAAGTGGTATCAGAGCCAAGCCATGGCTAGTGGGAAGAACCCGTAGGCTAGCTATTTCTCCATAAGGGCGAGCCACTGCTTACGGCCTTCTGCCCTTTCTTTTTCTTATATATATATATATATATATATATATATATATCCGATTTGAGATTCAATCTGGGAGGCTTTGGCATGGATGGATGAATTGCTTATAGTAAGGTAGAAGCGATGCGGGATGGGATAAAGATTCTCTCTTTCTTCTAAGCTTGAAAGCCGAATATCTGTTTTCTCTCCCGCCTAAGGAAAGAGGAACGAACGAAGTAGCTCGAAAGAGGGGCATCTATCTCTATAGATCGAGCTGAAGGAGATAGGGGATCCACTTCAATTTCTCTCCTCTCCCACTTCTCCAGCTTGGGAATACTTCCAAATATTGGCTATATATCTGTAGTCACAATGCCAGTTCCAGCTATCTTCTGGATAGAAGCGCGGGTGCTTGAGTTCAAGCCCCGATTTCAGTTAAGGGTAGGTAGTAAAGGCAAGCGCATAGTTCAGTGATCTACGGCCGAAAGAGGGAACTCTCCTCGTTCCGAGTCGCCATGAGGCATAAGAGCAAAACATTCCCCTAGAAGGGAGCTTCGATAGGTATCCTTTTACGCTATTTGCTTCGATGCTTTACTACTCTTGAATGTCGGAAATCGGATTCTCTTTTTTCTTCTTTCTTGTCTGAGACTGATGCCAGCTTAGAAAGAAAGTGAGGCACTATTCGCTAATCAGGAAAGAGGCTTGACTCTTGCTTGTCGATCTCTATTCCTCCTCGTACATTAAGCAGAGCAGGGAATAGGAATAGTAAAAGAAAGTAGGAAAGTCATCAGGTAGGTAAGCAAGCCGCCCTGGTGCCAAGCTAAAGACAAGGATCACATCGATAAGAGCAAAAGCATGGCCGAGGTTGGAAAGGAGTACTCATTCGACATTACGAAAACGGATGAGATCTTTGACCGACTGTTGAAGGATGAGCAGTTAAAGCTTGAAGATGGTCATGTCCTTTCATCGGCTGAAGAAGTAATGGGAAAGAAATACTGCAAGTGGCACAATTCTTGGAGCCACACCACTAACAATTGTGTAGTATTTCGGAACCATCTCCAAAAGGAAATCCTTGTCAATAGGGCGGCCGCCTTATTGACAAGAGTTCCCGGAAAAGAACAAGGCCCCTATGAAGGTGGATGATGTTGGAGGAATTACCAGTGCTATTGAATCGAGCCATTTCTTACCTTAGACTGACATCGACTAGTAATCGAATATGCACCCTGTGAGGGAGATTTCCGACATTCAACTTGCGGAATAAAGGCTGGTGCTAGTCTAAAAGACGAATCAGAACAGAATCCCCTTAGTAAGAGAAGAGGATTAGGACAGCTTTCAAAGGGGTTGGGAGCGGGAGGGAATCGCTTTCCATGTTGGAATCCATCTAATACCCTGAAGAGGTATAGAGGTCAACGATGGAAGGCTTACGGGATAGGGGAGGAGCGTCTTCCAAGATTCTCTAATATTAGAGAAAGTTGATAAGAGAATATACTTATCAAACTTCTTTGATAACTTAGAGTAAGAAGGAGGTGATACCATGGGCTTGATTATATCAGCGCTCAACCGCTTCGCGAGTGGAATCACTCTTGAAAGCGTGAAGAACGACAGATATAACTGGACCAGAGTATCCGCTCTATCATCCTTAACTCGTATCATCTTACGATGATAAGAGGGGATTACCTTAGGATATCCATCCCGAGACAGCGCGACGAAGACAGGTAGTTGACCTGGCGGCCTAGGGACCAAGAGATTGCCCCGGTTTAGACCCGTCAATGGGCGATATTAGAGTGAGGCGCCTATACTATAGGGAGAGTTCACTTACGTAATATAAAAGTTTTTCGAACCAACCATTCACTGACTTTAGACCAAGTCAATCATCCTTTGGCATCGGAGGGAGAAGCTCTGATTCCTCTTGTTGAATCGACTCTTCACTTCACAGCGTATGATATTACTAAAAAGCACTCAAATACGTTGTATGTAAGGGCGAGAGGGTATCAAAGAGACAACCACTGTTTACTAGCAAACATTGAAAGCAGATACCCGAATGACTCTTTGAACTGAACGACGTAATAAAGGAACTAGCGGCCATCAAAACTGAACGAGATGAGGATCAAAGAAAATCGACCTAACTGTGATAAGCAAGGTGGTTCATTTTACCATCAATGCAGAAAGAAAACAGATGAAAGTTCGCCCAATGGAAGCGAGTGACTCAAGGTATGCCATCGCTCTTATCTCTTGACCTGAGACTAGGTTGGGGGAGTTCAGTGAGCGAGGAGAAGAGTCGGTAGCTGTTAAAAAGAATCAATTCAATCAGCTCCAGAGCTAGGAGTTCTATGTCTAGGTTGAGGGTTGAGGAGAGTCCTTTTAGTTAATCTTAGCTGCTACCCTACTTATCCCAGCTCTAAAGGCAGCTACTGACTCGATAGCTCACAAGTTGAGTCGACTGTGATTCTTCTTGTTCCGCTGTGAATGGTATCGTTATCGTATGAAGTAGTTTTCCCGGCTTCCGTACCTTCTTCTTAGTCTTCGGCTTTCACTAGACTCACTACTCTAAGTGAAGGAACCTGAGAGGAAGGGAAGAATCCGATCTTTGAAGGCTTGAGGGAATAAAATAAGCGATGCCATCGATTTAGCTGTTGGAGTACGGGCATTAGTAGCATAACTAGAGCGAAGGCCATGGCATTAGATTAGGGGAATGTTCTTTTTAACGAATCCTAAGAAGAAGCTGCAATTGGAATGCTTTCAATGGCCAGAAGGAAGGAGTTCAAGCCCCGGTTATATGATTTAAGGTTAGGAGTTTCATTGTTAGCAAGATCCCCAGCTATAGAATCTGTTGTCGGCGGCGGGAGTCTTACATCCGAGCGAGAGGTCAGACCAATCCCATTCATCCTGGTCCGATCCGAACGGATCTTGTTGAATGAATTGATCCATTGTTGTATGCCCTACTTCTTAGTTCATTTTTTCCTACTCGGACCCGCCTACCTTCCTCTCCTTATCAGTCGAGTTACTTCATACCTTTGACTACTCCTGAGATATAGTGGAAACATTTTGTTATGGTGGAGAGTGGGGAGTGAAAAACCAATGCAGCAGAGAACGACCGCATGAATCGGAATCCACTTATATTAAGACAGACGACCGAGAAAGAAAGGCTCCACGTTCTCAAAATGGTTGATCTTAGCGTGCTAGCCGCTGCTTCATTTCGTATAGTGATAACGCTTTCTCTTTCTTAGCGCTCCGCCCCCCCTTGTATAGTAAGGGGAACTCTGGTTGCGCGGCTTTCTCTTATAGGGGTCTATTTTCTCTGACTTGACTCAGCTTGACCTACTTGACTCAGCGGTTAGAGTATCGCTTTCATACGGCGAGAGTCATTGGTTCAAA
>Ga0157363_1004887_pt1 | contig 12449 bp, 10 predicted proteins | sample AttsexASBM1_FD_111477 | JGI IMG/M metagenome (GOLD analysis project Ga0157363, IMG submission 111477) | Fungus gardens microbial communities from leaf cutter ant in Ribeirão Preto, State of São Paulo, Brazil - Atta sexdens ASBM1 | ecosystem: Host-associated > Fungi > Mycelium > Unclassified ...
GTTAAAGAGCGCAAGAAATGCCTTCACGAGTTGACTTTTCGCTTTGCGTCGCGTCGCGCCGGTTATTGACTTACACGTTTAACAGTAACCACTGTTATGTCCGCGAAATCTGCAGACCGCGCGCGAACGGTGACGAACGGCGGCGTCACGCAGGATGTATCGCAGCCGGAAGTTATCGCAGCGGACGTAACTGAAGTTTTATCGGCCGTTTCTTCCAAGGACGATAGACGCGCAAGAAATATATCGACAGTAAAGTCGGCATCCCCGTACCGTTGTCGATAGCCGCGCAAGTACGTATTTTCAACGCACCGAACGCGTCCGTTTGTGCCGCATCATTTTATTTCTCCGCTGTTTTGTAACGCCAGCTTTTGTACGCTTCCCTTGCAGACTTTCCTTGCGGTAGGCTTTTATAGTGCGAATATAAATGCATGTTTACTCCTCGCATTTTTGTTAGATGCCAAAAGTAACGTTATATAATTTATTCCGTTTATTTATTAATAATACATATACCGATATCTGTCTCGATTGACTCGACGGACATAACTGAGCGAATCGTTTCACGTCGTCATCTCTCTTTGCTCTCTCAGAATCCCACGATTTATGTTTTTTTTTTTGTCGTCCATTGTTTTGTCAAGAATGTTCATGGGTTCCACGAACGGAATTAGATCAACGACGTACCGCAAAGTCTCGCCGCGACCGATCGCCCGCACGTTAAATCTAACCTGGATACCCCGCGAAGAATTCGCCGCTAATAACCGACGATAACTGACAGTGGAATTCCGGGGCTGGAAATCGTACTATAAATCGGTCGGTCCCTGACTTTTGTAGACTTTCGAGCGCGGAAGGGAATGTTTGGTCACGCGTGGTTGCGGGCGGCTGAAACGGTAGCAGTTGGGAATAAACGATCTTTCCCCTTCTTCTGTCCCTCTATCGAATCGCCGATTTACATACTCGAATCCGTTAAATCTCTTTCGTCTGTCTTTTTTCCTCTTCATCTCTTCGTTCCTCATCTTCGTTACACGACAAATAACTCGCTGGTTATCATATCGAGAGAGAATTGTGGAGGGTGATCAGGGGAGAAAAGAGAACGGTAGTGGATAATCCGCTAACGCATATATAAATCCGATAACGACCGTCGCAATGTCGTTATCCGCGGTTACCACGCGGTCGTATCGTAATAACTGATAGTAAAAGCTAACGCAACGATCCGCATCAGTTACCCCGGCAAGAAGGTGTTAATGCTATGATGAAGGGAAACATTTATACTACCGCGATGCTGTTAACCTTGCTGAAAAAAAAACTCCTAAAGCCGCTATGCACAATCGATTTTCATACGGTTTTATTATCTGTTTCGTAAATACGTTGCTTAATTACATTATTAAAGCCATGGTAATACTCTCTTTCTCTCTCTTTTTCTCTCTCTCTCTTTTTCTAGCTTCCTTTCTTTGTTATCGATTTGTAATTGAAAGACTTGTATTTTATGTAAAAAAACATAAACTGTTCAACGACACTAGCTTACAAATTTTGAACAACTTTAGTTGCTTGAAGAGAAAATTACTCTTTTTAAATATATTTTAGGACGCTAAGTTTAAATCTCCTGTCAGAAAAATTTCAGCAGGTCGAAAAAGACAACATTTCTAATATTCAACATTTCTAATTTTAATAAAACTTCACTATTTATTAAAAAAAAATTTTTTTCTTCTATCTCTAAACGGAACCTCATGGAAATATTTCGATAACAGACTCGGGCTCAATATTGGAAAACTTACTTTAGAAAACAATCTTCGTGTGCTCTTGCACTCTTTGTAAACTAATATCATGTTATTTTTGCTTATTTATTTTTACCGATAAATCCATGCTAATCTATATTCCCTTTGTATTTGTCGCTTTATTTTGTGATTTATGGATAATGCGGAGAATTCGACGGAAAATAAACGTCGAACGTGAACCGGCAATGAACGTAAACTTATCAAAGTACGAATATAATCGATTCGTTAGACACGATCAGACTTATCCGTTACGTAAAAATATCGTAGCGCGCGCTCACAAAGATCTATAGTACAGTTTGCGTTTAAAGAAATGAGAGCGTTTGCGTTAGAACAGCGCAATGCCATTACGCAGCGCAGCGAAGCATGCGTCGCCAATGGTTTCCGAGAAATTCGCTTTGATAGATCGTCTCTTTGGGAAGTGAGTCGTGTTCGAACTCAGGAAGCAATAGATCGCCCGTATGACTCCGTACGGCGATTATTGCGTCATTACAGATGATTTGCTTTCGCCAGCGACGTTATTAGTTGCCGGTTGGGAGGAGCATAAGACTTCTTGCACGCGGAATCAAGCACGATTGCTCGATCGATGAAGAGCATTCGGAGTCGAGCAAAAATCACGATCGCGGTATTCAAGGGCTCCGATAATCCCGAGAATCAGAATATTTCTTGTCGTTCTTACCGTGAGATGCGACCTGGCCGTAGAATCAATCTTATCTTAGCACACAAAAATGTTTAAGAAAGGGGAAAAAAATAGAGAATTTTCTGCATATAATTGGAGGAAGTATAAACAGTTTCGCAAGACGCTAATTTAATAAACGTTGTAATTAACGAACGTTCGCGATAGATGCACGAGCAAGTTCATTGGCTTTCCTGGTATGAAAACAAAGATAACGTAACTGTTGATGAAAAACTATAAAGTTAACTTGAAACGTTAATTATGCAGGATATGCAGTTGCCCTGGCTTCCATTGTTTTCGATGACACGAAGATTTAGGGTTTGCAAACCTCATTATCATAGTGTTACGATCCACTTCCCACAATTGCGGCCGTGTTTACCGTAATGTTAGGGTAATAACATTATGGTTACTACAGAGTTACGTTGTTTAACAAGAGTAACACGCTACTGCGGGATACACCGTACACGTGTGTCTGGGGTCTTCGTTATCTTTAAGATTCATAATTATTATAATACTCCGTAATGATCCGCGATCAAGTCAAAAGAAAGAGTGGAAGCAAAAGTGATTATAACGTACGAGAATGGATCGCTGTTAATGGATTAGATTACTAAACGAGATAGCATTTTAATCCGACGTAAAACAAGTCCATTCTTCTGACTTAGTCAAAGGAGTCCCAACGATGATAGAGACAAGGATTTATAACAGCGCGATGAAGCGGTAACCGTCGTTGAATGGATCTGCATTAAGATCGAATCCTCTTCCGCGCTCAGAAACTTGTTGCGCCCAAGCGGGAGTGTTACGTCTCTCACGCGCGAGCGGAACCGTATTTATATTTTACACCGGCTCTTACGAATTTGCAGATAATAGAGCGTTTCGCGGTTCGCTAATCCCGGAAAATGGGTCGTGACGAGCGCGCCGCGCCAGGGTTATCACTCTCCGCATGCGCGATTCTCCCCCGGCTGTGGGGCTGCGCGTGAATGCCATAACTGTTTATTCTAATCTATATCATCGGCATCTACGCGCCGATAAATCGCGACCGCAGACGCCCACTTTGCGCTTCCTCTCTTGCACGTTCTCGCGTGCAAGTTTTCACCTCTTCCGTCCCGCCGCGCCGTCTTCTCTTGGCTGCCGCGTTTTAGTATACGTCAGTATACGTGCCTTGTTACGAGCGCGGCTGATCCGTCCGAACAATAGCCGCCGCGTTTTCTCCCTATATAATCAACAAATCGCGAAAAGAATCGCGCGCGCGGCCGAGATAAGCGTTAATAGCGTACTTTACGGTACGGTCTCACTCCGTCGACGATTAACGCGTTTCGCGCGCGATCATTGAGCATGCTCGATGAGCGCCATTGGATACCGTTGCGTGCCCTCCGCCGCTCTTTATTCAACTTGTCGGTGATATTTATCGAATTTATCTATCTTAACCTTCAGCTTACAGAATCGTGGCTGGCTTGCCGGCTGAATATCACGTGCTAACACCGAGCACGTTTATCATTAACGATAACGTCGCTGAAAATTGGCTATTACGGTGGAATTCTTCAGACGTTACGGGGAATATATGCCACGTATTTATACATGCCAAGAATCTACTTTGCGTGAATAACATCTCAAGCACAGAGAGTGTTACAAATTAGATAGCGTTCTAAAGAAATAATTCGATATAACGCTTTAGAACACAGCCTCTGTCTTTAATGACACACGATGATTTTTTTATAATTTAACATGAATTTTTTATTCTTCCGTCAGCGATAGAAGTCTTCGAGAGACAGAGCAAAATTTTTATTGTTCTTGATTATATAAAAATCTAAAAAAATTCTTGTATACTTGTCGAAGCTTTAACAACGAGTTTTTATCATCATAGAGATCAGATATTATAGCTCGTTTATTTTTTACAAATTTTAATTTATTTATCAAAATTGACAATGAAAATCAATGCCTTTAGAGATTCTAATTGTTAAAGGAAGGTTAATTTTTAATACTCTTTTACAAATATGATTTAACAATTCTGTTTTTTATTTAGCAAATATTTATTTTCCGTAAATAAATGTTATATCAGTATCACTCAAACAATTATTTATTAAGATTTAATATATTTTTCTCTCAATGTGCGTGTACTAAGGATTAATACTTTTTTCCTGAAAGAGAGTACATAGTCGTTTGATAATCAAACAAGTGCCATTATCCGATATATTCTTTCATGTTCGGTACAACTGTCACATTGAAATTATCTTAATGCTCTCTTTGTATCTGCACAACGACGGTACACATCCAAGTCGGCATTATTGCTATTTGGCTGTGTCTGACCTGCCTCGTCGACGCGACCGCAACAGGGCTGAACAGGGTATTGAGCGCGACGCGAAGAGAAGGCGCTCCTTGTGGCAGACGCGTCCTCGTCACGGTCGAGGTGGCACGCGCGCGGATGAAGAGGATGCGAGGAGGAAACGAAAAGCAAAAAGGGATCCTCCGATCATCCGGGTGAAGGGAAGAGGAGAGCGAGATTACGAAGCGCTCACTGAGCTCACTCGCTCGGGCCTGGCCCCCATATCGGTCCCCCCCCCCTCCCCAGTTCCATGTGATGGAACCGTAGTATATCTCTCCTTTGCCTTTGCCTGCGCAAACCGATGAGGCGTCGCCTTACCGTTAGGAGTGCATATTCGCTCGCTCGCGCACCTGCACGCCCGCGAGATCGTTAAGCGCAAAATCGCACCCGTAACGCTCTCGAATCTCAACGATCCGAGATCGCGCGCGGGTATTCGTCCAGAGGCGTGCCGAGGAAATGCTGCGGGCCCATCCCTGGCCTCTGGTCTCTGAAGCGTTTATTTACGTTGCTCGATCACGACGGGAAGACAAGTGGAGTGACGTGATACGCCTCGGAGCCGAACGTGAATTCCACGGCTGTGTACGTGCCGCCTGGCCATGATGATTTAAATAAAATATATTTCTATACGTAGGAAGATGTATAGGCTGGCATAGCTAATGCGATAAAGCGGAAGATGCGCCTCTCGACGTAAATCCTCTAAATAGTTAATTAATACATTTCACAGAGCTTCAAAACAACAATTTAGACTGTATTGTTTTAATCTTTAATGATAAATTCTTTTGTTTATTCATTAGACAAATTATCACATAGTTTGTTAGGTTTGTCTGAAGATGGAACAACCGGTCCTCAATTTAATAAAAAAACTGTGACTTCTCTGAAATTGAACAATCATTTCTAAATGCGTTATACTTGCCTAGTAGTTTACCGCAATGAACTGTATGAACTAATGAGCTGTATGAACTAATCGATGATAACGATTGAGAAAGACACTGTGGCAAATGTGGAGGGAAAAGTTCAACATGAATTTATGATGGTAATGGGGGAAGCTAGCTGTCATCGGACTCATGATAAGCGTACGAGGCTGCAAGAGCTCCTATATTTCCTGATTTATCGCGTGGATATAAATCGCGTGCATGGCACGTGCCTCGAAGATGATTCTTAAGGTGCCTCGTTACGATTCCAACGGCGTTCTTCTTAGCAAGGCTGTCATCAGCCACGAAGAAAGCTTTTTATGCTTAGGATCGGCCTTTCGCGATAACATATGGGTGTCCTTTATACAATTCGCGATGACCGAATATGGCGCCCAAGCGTTACCGGATACGGTTTCGGTGAGCGTAACCGGAAGACAACGGGAGATGATACATGGCGAGTCGACTTGTGTTACATATGACTGTCTGTCTTATAGAAGACGAGTTCATAACGAGTCACTTTTTTTAGCCTTGCTTTCCTCATTTTCTCTTTAATCTTGTTAAGGCAATTTAGAGAAAAGTGCAAATATGAACGTCAGCGCTTAATTAGTAAATCTATAAAATTAATTACATGCTCTTTTCTCGATGCGTTAAGGAACTTTCTATTTAAAAGAATCTGTTTATTCATATATTGAAATAAAGAAAGAGGATATAAGCAACTATTTTTTCAAAAATATAAAAAATTACATGTTGAAAATATTATAGAAAATACAAAAATTAAATACATTTCACAATTAGTATGTATATACTATACTAAATATTTTTCTACAGTCTTGAATATTTTGCAAAACTAAAATTACTTTCAATTTACTCGCGTGTCAATCTTGATGAACCTATCGACCGCGAATCTCTCTCTCGCTGTCATCTGGGAACTGCTGGACAACTACAAGAAATTGCAGCGTGGGAAAAGAAAAAACGAACGCGCGGAAGAAAGCGATATTCGAGACAAAAAAGAAGAGATGGAGAAGAATGAAGGTAGCGTGGGAGATGTAGTTAATCAATTGATGAATTATTGTCCGTTACTGACCTCGTCCAATCCTTCCTTTCTCTCTCTCTCTCTCTCTCTCTCTCTCTCCCCCCTCTCTATCTCTCTCTCTCGGAAGTGTGCATGCTCTGCCAAGCTATCTTACGTTCGTCAGACATCTCATGCCCCTCGAGCGAAAGCCGTCCAGCCGATACGATTAATCGAATCTAACCATCCCCACAACGACATTGAGCTCTCTCGCGCGCTCCCAGCTACGTCTCGAATCAGACGCGGTCTCGATCGAGAGACGATCAGCCGTTTGAATCGATCGTGAAGGCGCAATTATGGTATTCCCATGAATCGAGGCGAGGCGCCTCGAGTACCGATATCGAGAAATTGGACGACTTCTAGCGTAAAAAATTCCAAGGCCGATGCGATACCTGGGCATCAAGTAATCTGTTATATTTCACGGACGATCGTTAGAGTCGACTATCACTGCATGGTCATTAATTTCTGCAAGACTTGAAAATTTAGAACATGTGCACAGACCCAAAATAAGAGAACGCAAATATTTTCAGTCTTTTGAAAAATAATTCACGTAGTTCTTAGTTCTGTGCTCTTTAAATTAAATCAATTAATTTTCGAAGAAATAACATTATAAATGAATAAGTATGAGTCTACCTTGTAAAGTAAGAAGCTCACGTTTTCGTGGCAAGTGTCAGATTAATTCTTGGTAGCACCGGCAATATTCCGTATTATGCTGCTCTTCACGGGATGAAGTAATAACGTGACGTGTATAGGCAACCTTCCAAAGGAGTGTACTCGCTGTCGTAAGCTTTCTAGTTAACATGACGAATCCTAGCACGTTAATACCGCGTTTCACATTCCGATAATTTCTTTAACGGCGCATTAAGCGCACGCGAGGCGAGCACCGCAGGAGTTACGCCAATCCTGCTGAGACTCGATTACGACAGGATACGCGAGCGTTCCAGTAGATCGATCATGGAGAATTCTCAGAGGTGTCGTGTAGGTTCAAGGCCAAGTCTGGATCGGCTGCCAGCATGAAACCCATTTGACTCTTGTTGCAATTAGTTATCGGCCGCTCCTGAAGCCACGAGGCTGATGATCGCGACGTATATCTCTTAATCATTGTCCGTCATTAATGAATCGTCCCCGACTGCGTTAACGTCACGGACGATTGGGATTGTCGGCGATTTCAGCGCGGAATAGGATATTACGATTGATAGTTCTACATGAAACAACAACGAGTACTTTTGCGTTTATTTGTTTCTGATATATCTAAATCTATATATATATATATATATATATATATATATATATATATTATATATATATAAATCCCACTTTCGACAATTTTCCACTGTATGAGAAAATTTTAATAAATTAAAAATTAATACATATATATATTTTTTTCTTCTTTTTCTATAAAACATCATGTATACTCAAGATAAAAAAGAAAAAATATACAAATATTTTATTAAATGTCATATTTTTGGGATTTATTGAATATCGCACTTGTTAATTAGTAAATCATTGTTTAAATACAATAAAAATTATAAGTTTGATCATTATCACAGTTATTCCTTTTCATTTTGCCTATGTTAAGACAACACAAGCGAGCACAAGAGGCAAATACAAATAGTGAGGTGCGTGTTGATGTATTTTTAACAGACCATCTGCAGCGAGCTATTTTATTATACTAGTCAGCTTGGAGAGCAACAGGATGTCTGGTGATACGTGGACTGGTCGTAATACGATCCTCGTAACCGCGGGCTAAGATAACTAGGTAACGGGTAGCAAGCATTAAACGCAACTGTCCTATACACGGAACCTTCACCGGGGATATTCAGGATGTTCACGTACTCTCGCGATACATTCAGGATGCGCGAACGTATCATCGAGACAGAGAGCGTTATAGCGGGATAGCATATCGTTAAGTAAAGAAAATTCTATAATCAATTTCAGACGTATCTTCTCTTCGGCTTGTTTAGATTATCTCTCACAAGCGTGTATTTCACTTTTTAATTTAATAATTGCCTAGTTATACTAATTTATTTCAGCCTATACGTACGTTACTCTTACATATACAAAAATGATTTGCCAAGGTTTTGTGCAGCATGAAAGAATGCGCGCACTTAATAAAAAAAAAGAAGATTCTTGTTTCTTCTTTTTTTCAATCTAAGAAATTCTATTGCAATAAGTAGTCTATTTCGTTTCGCTCGTTTTACATTCAAATACCTTCTTTTATATCTTAATGTACGTCTTGGTGCAAGTACATAACGAGCTATGACGAATGACATCGATGAAGCCGAGACGGCTCCTTCAAATAATACGCATGAAGTAAATTTTCTCAACCACTTGATCGAATAAAAAAATCGAGAATCACCTCGCCGCTCTTCAATTACCCCACCCTATATAGGAGAGACCCGCACAATTTTTCACCCATTATACACGCAATCCTCTCTTTGCTCGTTACACGAAACGAGTTCGCCTCTGTCTTCGCCACGATTACTATCCCTCGTAAATACGTAGTAGCGTATTTTTATAGGTGATACAGAGTATTCTGTAGCCTTGCAGGTGGTCCGCGTGATTCGTCCAAGTTTATTGTGCATGTCGCGCGCATAAATGAATCCGTAGGGAAGGAAGCCTTAACACGGCGGAAGTGAAAAAGAAATAGTAGTCGCGCTGAAGAAGAACGTGTAGAAGAGAGAAAGAGAATCGGCAGCCGCACGAAGAATCGTACCAGGGGATTCTTGTAGATCCTCGGCGGGTATCTCGAGCTTTACGAGGATATATCGACGAGACGACAGAAATCACCGCCGTGTTAACACGCTCCTACCTAAACCGTTATCGCGGCCAGGCGCGTCTGCTCGTGGCTATACGTTAAGCGCATCTGCATGCTTACTTGGTGTATCTACACGATAAATTGTCGACGCACGTAAATTGCTGCTCGAATAATCGCGAGGGTGCGCCGAATGACTAGTCAAGGCGTCGTAGGAAGTGCGCTCTTGTACTTACATTAAGTACATTAATTTAAGACTCATGCCTCGGGCGTGACAAGTGTGGTGAAATCTGTACGCAGCGTTTTATTTCCATTCTACTTTTCTCTAAGGCAAACAGAGTAAGTATCAGAATAATTCTAAGGAAAATGGAGCAGATGCAATGCTTCAGAATAATCCGATCCAATTGATCATAGGTTTCAAATCTTATATGTACTTACATCACTTGTATTAATTTTAATCTTTTTTTTTTTAAAGAAAAACATTTAAAAATTTTAAAATTGTTAGAGAGGATTCAGAAAATAAAAATTTTCTTATTTATATTAAGAAATATTCCTGCTCAAGTTCAACGATTTTTTTATTATAATATTATCGTAGGGTGTATAGAATTTAATAGACACACATTTATCAATTACTCATCAAATGTCTTAAGAATTAGTTTAATATGTAACTTAATTAATTACTGTACTAGTCCACGAACATTTTTGTTTCATGGATACGAAAGGCGACATTCATTTTTTATTTTTAACGCATTGATTGTTTCAATAAATAAATTAAGTAATCGTTACGATAGGATGATTGTCAGATCTGGAGTAAATTTCTTATCTCATTGATATGGAGCACATAGAAGCATTATGCGAGATCGAGTCAGTAGTTAATGTTTTGCTCCTGTAACGCTATAAACTTGGAGATAAGATAACTTCATCTAACCTGAGCTTGATGTAATACCCGATGTAGTTGTTTGTGTTATTCATATCAGTACATACTTCGCACCTTGAATTCTCAGCAGGACGCACGTGCATCGCGTGTGCATATTATCCAAATGTTATCAGGTTGACGAGTACGCAATATTTTCATAAAGGGTACAATGGGTAGGTACATGATCTGAAATTACATTGAAAGGAGGATACACGTATGTGATAATCAATAGTTCGATCACTATTGGTAATAACTGCATCCGCATTAAGCTTGTGTTTTGCCGACAGAGCCTGTAGATATAATCATATATAGACGCTTTGCAAAATCTGCTCCCGGCAAATTCGATCCGATTCGATCTATATACATATAAATGGATGTAAACAACGTTTTGTTCATGTAAGCGCATTTATGTTCATCGAGAATCTAAATCATTCAAAGTTAAAACAAGTTATCTCCTGTCAGGATAATCAGGCGACAGTGCAGTCGCTTCTTTCTTGTTAAGAAACATAAAAGGAGGTTCAAGGGAAAGTATCTGTCGGGAAGTAAAACAACGCGAGCGAATCGCAAAAGAAGAAAAGAAGCGTAACGGGCAGAATGCAATTCAGCGAAGCAAGAAAAGGTCCTTAGGTTTCAATATTTGCGTGACGGTACACAAGGCATCTGTCAGCGCTCCAATCATCATCGCTATAATGTTAAGCGGCGCATGCCGTCCAAAGATCCTCGAGAGAATCTTTGTACAATCTTATCTCTTTCTGTGGTTTCTAGATTCGTGGAAGTTCCGTCTTAAAAGTACGACAAAAGCTGCAGATGGCTGTAACGATAGTCGCAAAATGATCGAGTATTTATTGTTAGTCGATAATAATTGGATCAGCATTTCGACTAACGTAAGGCCTGTCTGGCAGATTGATCGCTAATGCTTTGTTAAGTGTAGATATAATTAAGAAACTAAAATTTATGCAAGTTGTAATTCCTCATTCATTATACGCCACGCGCTCAAGCGAATCGGAATTTTATCCGGAGTTATACCGACGCCATTCGATATCAGTGGCGATACTAATAATTAAAAAATAAAACAGCGCGAGATGAAGCGGCGTGTGTTTCCATTAACATTCCGCATTAACATGAAAGTGTTAAGTGTCATGGCAGAGCGCACATACGTACGATATCTAAACTTGAATTACCATCTCGAACGCGTTTCATTCTATAACGTAGCGAGGCGAAAAGAATCCGTAACACGGAAGACGTATATGACAGATATTCATACGACATGTGAAAATTATCGGGCGTAAATCTTCCGTTGAAATCTGCGTATCAGCGGAAAACAAAAAGGTAAGGCGAGAAACAGGAAATCGCGCGAAATAAAACAATTTAGCCGAGATGCGAAGAGGAGGAGTTAGTTAGCTGGCGTATTGCGCCGCGTAACGAAATTGATTTCTCCGTTCTCTTGCATAATTGGTTCCCATCGATAAAGTCGACGCGAGAAGACGAAACGAGAGTATCACGAAGAACGACATGAGAAAGTATACACATTTACTTTCAAAAGGAAAATACGTTATCGATGCCACGCATTTGGATTAATCTCCGTTTCTATCTCACACTGTTTTATCGTGTTTTAGGAAACGGTAGGAAAGATATCGTCTCTCACAAATCTGTGCTTATATCATTTATATCTGTGAATATCATTATCACCGTGAATACATAGAAATGCATTCAATTTCCTTTGTTTTTTTTTTTGCAATCAAAGTAAGGGTTTTGACAACAGTGACAGCAAAACTTTGCCTACCATTTTTGTATTAAGAATTAATATCGAAAAAAAAAAGAAATTAGTTATTTTGATTAGATATTGAATTGACAATTTGATTTTGCGCTAAAATTGCCATTCTAATTATTGAATACATTTCTAGTTTCTTTTGTTCTCCCATACAACGTAGATTGATGTTCTTAATGAGGAGCAAGTGATAGGTACAAGGCAACGAGAAAAGGAATGTGCATCAGTTGATTCGAGAGCAGCCGAGAAGTGCAATCTATCGACCGCA
>Ga0157363_1004888_pt1 | contig 12446 bp, 8 predicted proteins | sample AttsexASBM1_FD_111477 | JGI IMG/M metagenome (GOLD analysis project Ga0157363, IMG submission 111477) | Fungus gardens microbial communities from leaf cutter ant in Ribeirão Preto, State of São Paulo, Brazil - Atta sexdens ASBM1 | ecosystem: Host-associated > Fungi > Mycelium > Unclassified ...
CACACACACACACACACACACACACACACACACACACACACACACACACACACACACACACACACACACACACACACAAAATACATCCGTTGTACATTGCATTTAAAAATTCGAAGCGTTCTTGTGTGAAAAAAAATTAATGGTTGCGGTAGTAGCTGATCCGCGAGAAATGTTACGCGCGTCGCTCATTGAACCCAGCTCATACACGCAGACATTCATTTTCCATTTTACTTTAAGTCATTGCACCACATCAAATAAATGACATTTTCATTATATAACAATGGAGTGTAATTTTTCATTACCTCTCCATCGCCACGTTATTACTCTCGGATCTCTCGAAGATTATAAGAGTTATCGAGTTCGCGATATTATATGGACAATTCAGAAAAAAAATCTAGAAAATATTTTGTAATATATTACATTTATAATTAGTTCGATCGTTATCAAGTTGAAGTGATGACAGCTTTTTTTTTTTTTAAATAAATCTATAGATTACATTTTATTCAGATAGTATACAAATGTACACGCAGCTAATAAATTATTTGTGTCTGTGAGAGTATCGTTACATGTGCTGAACAATGGGAGACGAGGAAGGAGGCACATTGGAATTTTGATGAAGAATCTTTTCTTGCAATTTCGGCGTTCCTGGATACGACGGTGGAGCTTCCGACATGGACATCTGCAAACAGAAAAATTTTATTATTATTCAAAAATTATCTTAACGTTTGTCTATGATTGTATCGTAGTAAGTTGGCAAATATACACATATTCTTATCATAATCAATAGACTAAAAATGTTAATTTATATACTCTGTTGTAGGGAGACGCGTAAAGAGGAGGAGCATTGTCGGAATACGTGTTGATGAACGAAGCATTATGAACAGCTTCGTTATATGAAGGAGGTCTCTCGTGATCTTCGATGGTGCTGCGATATGTCGTCAGGTCACCTTCCTCGTGCACGACATGTCTTCTGTGCGTTCGCGTTGATGCTTGGATTGGTCTATAAATAATGAAAATGAATTTAAAGATCATTACAAGTCTAATAAAAAAACTAATTTCGGGAAATATTTTTTTGAGAAATTTTACTGAGAAGTTCAATATATAGGTACAATAAACTTATAAAAATATGTAGTCTATATTAAAAAATTCTCGAAAATAACTTTCTTTATTAGACTTTTGAAGTTCCTTAAAGTGTCTTGAATTATTTGCTTCTTTGAGATTTTATCTCAAAGAGATAAAATCGATGAAAATTGTGAACACTTATAAGTGAAAAGTATTTACTTGAAAAAATAACTTTTTAAAAATCTGTCAATTTAGTTTTTAATTAAAAAATTTTAATTTTTGATAAAATAAATGTCGGAAAAACGTGTAAAAATGCAATTACTCTCTTTAATTTCTCTTTATAAAATTTAAAGATTATATTCTGTAATCCTTAACAATTTATTATTAACATTTATTATTAAATGATTGTCAATAAAGAATTTTTCTTATTCCATAAGAAATAAATAGTGATAAAATTATTCTAAATTTAGCAACAGCTAATATTAAGTTTACGAATGTTACCATTTTTTGTTAATGAATAACGAATAATATCATTTATTATTTAGAAAAGAAAAAATTATGTTCACTAATAACAATCGTTCAATTATTAAAAATTACAGAAATAAGATCCTAAGAAAAAAAAACAAGATTTGAAAGTGACAGTGTATTTATCATGAAATGTTATTAAATTTGGTATATTCGTATTTGTTTGGAATAGCGAATAATAGAGAAAATTAGAAAAATAAATGTGTTGGATGTCTTCGTACTTGTAGCACATTTTACAGTAAAATACGACCAAGCCAAAGATGCCTAATCCAAACAGCATTGCAATTCCAATCTGTGTCATTATTATTAATTGTGGCTGCTTATGCCTGAAATAAATATTGATTGTTAATTAGATCTTAATCTACTGAGAAAAATAAGATATTATATTAAAATAATTTAGCTATTGCTAGACAAGCAACCAATTCTTTCGATTTCTTACCAACACGTAGCGCAGTTTGCGCAGATACAACATGGAACGTTGGAACAGCAAATTACACAGTCTGTAAATTTTAAAGAAAGAAAAATAGAAACATTTTTTAAAGGGTGCGACTATAAAAATATTATTTAATGTATTTAGCGTAATAAAATAAAAAAAAGCAAATAGTATTTATTATTTACACTAACATTTACTTGAAATGAGATATTTGAGATTTCAATAGTTCATGGTTAAATAAATTCTTCTATTTTTTTATTTCTTAACAATATAAAACAAATAATAAAATAATAAAAATAAAATAAAAAGCATGTTTTATAGATAGATAGAAATATAAATAATTCGTTTCTCTATAAACAGGTTTCAAAGTAAATTTACTGAAAAATTTGCTGAAAAATCGCTGAATTTAAACTGAAATTATTTTGAAAATTTTGCTAAACATTTGTTGAAATCAATGCAAAAACCATAATATATGCATATGTAATATACGTATATATAATTATTTATTTTATTTTGAATGACACCTTAAAATTTGTATTTTATATATAAAGTGTTATATGCCATTGAATGAAAATATATTTTTAGCGATGAAGTACGTGTGTTGTGTGTGTGTGTGTGTGTGTGTGTGTGTGTGTGTGTGTGTGCGTGCGTGCGCGTGTGTGTGCGTGCGTGCGCGTGTGTGCGCGTGTGTGGGTGTGTATAAAATAATTGAAAATATTTTGATATTAACTTACCAATATATTCAAAGCAGATGCATGACGAGTATTGTTGGACTTCACATTGCGTACAGTTATTAATATTATATATATATCTTGCAGAAATCTCAGAATATGTATCTATATCTGTTAAAACAGATCTTTTACAATATAAAAAGTACATTCCGTAAATAAAAGTTTTACGCTTATTAGTGTTACCACTAGTGTTTTACGCTTATTAATATGACTTTAAAATGTGAAAATATTTAAATATAAAAAAATTAAAAACTGTATTGATTACATGAACACACAATTCAAATATAATGTCACATACCTGAGCTCTTAGTCAAACTTATTGTAACACAAAAGCATAAATATCCAAATAAGAATAAGTTCATGATGTCATATCTATTTATAAACAAACAAAATAATCACGTCATCTAAATTTCACTTTCACTAATATAATTAGATCAATTGCACATTTTTAGTTGACATTATTTATATTAGTATAAAGATGTAATAACGATTTACGCGAAAATAGTTTTATAATAACGAGCAGGATATTAAGGTAAACCGACATTCAATGCAAATGTACTTCTGACTCTTTATATCTTAAAACCTATATATCCATAATAATCTTATCAATATGAATCTGATAACATTGATAATCAAAGAAGGCATCAGACAAGAAGATTTGTTCATATTGATAGCAGCTATAACTTTCTATATTTCAAATTTTGATAATAAGATGTCAGATGGATATATTATTTTTAATGAATTACTCTCATTACACATATAAATACATATATTTATATATATATGTATATATATAATATATATATATAATTATTACAATACATTACCATTATTATCATTTACTTATAGAACGCATTCATTTAGCAAGTAGGCAAGTATGAGAAAATAAAAATATAAGTATTACTTGGATATTTTATAACAAGTGTCAGCAAATAAGTGAAAAAGTCTCGGAACTTCCATAATTTAGCATATTTTACAATAAAATTCAGAGATATGATACCAGATCTCTCGAATAAGTTCTTTTGTACAATTTCAATTAGTTAATGTAATTAATGCTTCTACAATATCGCCTCTATGTTCCCTGAGAGTCTGTTCAGCCAAAATCCGACTGATCTCCATCTCTTTCATCTGAAAAAAAGACAACCGTAAATCTTTTGATTGGTACGAATTTCCAAGGACTGAACACGTGGGGAAAGTACTCACGATCAAATCGACATCCTCCTTCTTAATAGACACTTTGAGCAGCTCCTTCTCCTTCGCCTTTTTCTCCGCGGCTTCCTTGTCGCGACGGTCGCCGATTATGCTGAGAGCCTGTTAGACATTCTTTTTAATGCGAAAACCGAGTTAACTTTCAATTTAATTTGAAATAACATTTGAAATCGAGCAACGAGAGTGACGCGTGTGGATGGGCTGAATTCTAGGTTACCCAGGACAAGCGAGTACTTACGCAGGAAAATCCATCAGACGACGAGATCTCTTTCTCCTCGGCATAATCAGTCACTTTTTCTAGATCCGCTGCACCGCTGTCATACTTGGCCGCCTTCTTCTGTGATTTCTCCTGCTGCACATCGTCCGAGTCTCCATTCACATCGTCGTCCGCCATCTTCCATGCGAGGTTAACGTTAGTTATAGTTAACGTGCTCTTTGCCGCTCCAGCCGTCCGTCGTATGTCAACAGACACGCATGGATGTCGTGGACGGTGGATATTCCAAACATCCAGGCAGTTTCGATTAAACTCTAAGTTAATTCGAACGGCAGAATTATCTAAAAGCAAAATTTATAAGCACAGTTCTCCCTAAGTTAATCTTGACTCTGTCAAAATAATAATTTTATTCACATTCAGTATAATAAAAATAATTATCTGTATTGTAAAAAAAATTAATACTTTTGTCCATATATATATAAAAATAATTATGTACAGAATTATTTTTTATTATAATATGAATAAAATTATTGGATACAATTATTAACTTTTTGTATACAGCCTTGGTCACAAATATTTTATATACGCATGATTGGTAACCAATAAATAACAATGTACGTAAAAGAATTCCAAATAAATGAAAAAGAATATAAATGCTTAATATTTTTTTATTCAATATATATAAGCATAATCTATACATATATCTATACTGTATCTATTAATAAAATAATACAGGTATTAAATGAAAAATTAATCGCGATTAGAAAAATATGCTGATAGTCGATTTAAAATAAGGCTATATTAATAATTAATCCTTAATATATAGTATTTCGTTAATATGATTTTTTCGGGAATTTCCTTTTAGTTTGGAGCAAAAATTAAAAAATTAGGGACAACATCACACAGTGTTCCCAAGCGGTCACCCATCCAAGTACTAACCGTGCTCAACGTTACTTGACTTCAGTGATCAGACGAGAACTGGTACTTTAAACGTGATCTGAACGTTGCCCGATTAATAACGTTATTTGGAAACAGTTTTATTGAATAGGCCTGTTTTTTGGCTGAACTTGTACATTAGTTCATCTTTCTTCCTCTTCTTTCTTGGAGAGAAAACGAAAAAAGATAAAAGGTGCAAAAGTTCAATCAAATAGAACAGGCCTAATTTTAACTACGTTTACATGGCTCGATTTACGCCAAAATTATAATATCCGAGTGCATCTAAAATATCAATCATAAAATTTTATCTCCCCAGCGAGAATAGATTAAAATTTTTTTCTATCCGAATGCATATTTTAAATAGCGAATACTTTTTTTTGGATTTAATTGGATTCAATTAGATTCAATTGGATGCAATTGAATTGAAAAACTGTATTTCCTATTCAAAATTTTGAATTGAATACTCACAATTGTGTGTGTGCAGAAAAAGCTAATATTATTTTTAGATTGGAAGACATAGAGGTATGTTCCATGCAATTCCTATAAATGCATTCAGAATTGAAAAGCATTCATCTTAACATTTGGGAATCAATATTTCTGAAAATCTGAATCCATTTCAATTCATTTCAATCTATTCTCGTTTGCTGGGTCTAGAATGAAAAGTAAAAAGTGAAAATTTTAACTATTGCAGTTAATGAAGAAATTTTTCACTTTTCATTTTTTTAGGAAAAAAGTTTCATTGATATCCAAGTTTGATTGATACCCAAATGTGTAATCATTCACTGAGAGCTCAATGAATTCTTTCACCTGATTGGCATTTTCTGTTAATCCACGAAGTAAAAAAAAAGAACAAATCTAGCTAGAAATCGGTTCGAGATCTGAGATGAAGAAAAAATTGACCAATCGCATTGGTCAAGCGACCAAATTGTTCAAATGTGATTCGTTCATTCTTTCTTTGTCCGAAATCTCGGACTGATTTCTAGCATTGTGGACACAAAGGTGCAACATCATTCACACTTGTTCTGACTTATTCGTAAGAGCGGGAAAATTATTAACAGTTGTTTATTGACATCGACAGAAGCAGATATAAGGAAAAAGAAATGTACGTTTATATGTTACTTACGTTTATATGTACTGTTGTTTAGTTGAGATGAGCAAAAAACTAAATAATTTGATTACCCAAAAAGATCAAGCACAGCTGCAAGAATTCGTGCGGGAAACCTCAACTGAGGAGGTAGGAATGCAATTCACAAATATAAAACACATTTTTTTTTTATCTATATACCAATTCTATATGAGATCAAGTTAAGATTCTTCTTAAGAATATTGATTTGAAACAGTGTTAGAAAGATAATTTATTTCAGCTCACGAAGATAATATCGAACGAAATTTGCAATGCAGACATTTCCAAAATACTGGATGAGATCCTGCAGGTGTGTTCTGAGTCGGAGAATTTGTTTGCCAAGAGAATCAAATTAGTGGAGTCTGCTTTGAAAGCTTTAGGCAAAGCCAAAGTTACAATTAATCATGCGAACGAGATTGTGAATCGAATAGTGTTGGACTTTCCCAAATATCCAAAATTACATCTGATCAAATTGGTTGACTTCTGTCTTGCTAGTATTCGCAACAATGATGATGAATTTAGGAGGTATATAATTACTTATATCTTTAGCATGATAGAAACAAAAGATATACATGGTATGTTTCAGTTGGAAAGACTTATTACCTGTTTTGCTGGAAGTGTTGGAGGAAGAAAAGTATATTACTTATATGAATGGTGAAGTTACTGGTTCCAAATACAAGTCTATTATCATTAATAATCTATGCAACAGTGAATGGGACACGCAGATAATGCCATCGTTGGCGAGAATGTTTAGGTAACCGTTCTTGCAGTTCCTATAATAAAATATGTATGAATTAATGAACTGATGGCTTTATTATATTTAGAGATATATCTTTGGAAAAGGAGGATCATGCTATGGTAATTACAGTATTCTGCACAAAACTACAAGATATACCTCTTGATGAAGTACCTCCTTTTGTGCATCAGTCACTGAGATTATGTACTTATCAGGATAATAAATATCTCTTAGAAGCCTTACGGAAGTATTTCACACTACGCTTCTTGCAAACTGAAAGTACTGACACTTTTGAATCTATAGGTAAGAAAACTAAAGCTATAATCTTAAATTTATTTGTGTAATGTAGTATATTGTATAATTATAATTTTATATAATAGTAATATGTAATAATATCATATAATTATATATTGTTAAATGATATAACTATATTACATTATAAACATAAAAACATGATAGTGTAATTTTATTACAGAATATAACTTTAAAAATAATGTTTAAAGGATTTTAAATTCAATTCCCATAATTTTTTATGAATGGTGTTTCTAAATTATACATAAAAATATAGCATATTTTTCTTTTTGAATCTTAATCTTTAATTACTGAATTACAGATGTAGTAAATCCCAAGGAAGTTCGAGACGTTGAAAGTACAGTATTATACCATATATCTCAATCAGCTGAATTGAATCACCAACATATAAGAGATTACATTAAGTATTTTAAAAATATATCGTACATTCCTGAAGCTATATTAGAACCTTTTATGCTTTCTGTACTGCTCACAGTTGCTTCTATTGATGAAAATCAGGTAATAATATTAATTTAATTTTTGCATATTTTAGTGCCTATTTCTTTTTGAATCTTAACTTTTAATTACTGAATTACAGATGTGGTAAATCCCAAGAAAGTTTGAGACATTAAAAATATAGTACTATATAATATATTTCAAACGAATTGAATCAATACATAAAATTTTACATTAAGAGACATACGTATGATATAATACTGTATTTTCAATGTTTCGAACTTTCTTGGGATTTATCACATCTGTAATTCAGTAATAAAAAATTAAAGTTCAAAAAGAAAAAAAATGTGTTTGAAAAAATGTTTTATGTATAATTTAAAGACATCATTCATAAAGAATTATGGGACTCGCATTTTAAACCATTTGAACTTTTTTCATTTTAAGTTATTCTCTAATTTAAAAAACTATATTAATTATACATATTTTTATGTTTATAATATATGTAATATAGTTGTATATTATAATAATATATAATTCTGTAATATTACTTAACTATAATATCGTAGATTTTGGAAATGCTGCGAGCGATTATTAGTAAACGAAACGAAAATGACATTAAACAGAAACATAGTGCATGGTTGAGAAAATTAATTCCCGATTCTTGTAGCGTAATGAATGTGATGGGAAACGTTATCGAGGCGAGGTAAATATGCAATAGATTACATGTATTATAAATACTTTAATATCAAATCTTTTAATATATATATATAACATTTTAATTATACAGTAACAGGGATCGTCACTTAGTATTGAAAGGACTCGTAGATCTCGCATTTGTTCTTCTGGCTGTAGAGAATAAAACAAAAATGAATGTGCATCCTTTATGGCAAATTGGTACAAAGATGCTTCAAAAAATCATGAGAAAGCATCATGAAACAGTTGCAACTATATTTCAAATGTTGATTGATAAGATAGTCGCGAGTAAATCATCTATTTCTCAATATACTGGTAGGATTTTTGTAAAAATACTCTGAGTAGTTATTAATTATTTATTGTATTTATTAATTAGCTAATTGTCGTAAATCTTATTATTCCTCATTTAATTATTGATAGCTAATATTATTCATTTGCAGATTGTTTAGCATATATGTGCCATAAATTAACGGTTCTAGTGTTGAACCATCAAGAATCTATAATAATGCTTTTTGATCAGATCTCGTCTATACCCGGAGAGATTGCCATTTTTATTGTTTCTGCAATATTTCCATTGGTACAAGTTTCAGTCAGTATAAGAGAGCATTTGGTCTTGACATTGAGACAGGCTCTCTACAGAAAAGGTACTTTTAATCGACAAATGGCAGTCAGTGGGATTTTGGAAATGTTGAGGAATCTAAAAATACACTCTATGAGCGGCCTCGCGATGAGTTCGAGTCAGTACGCTAATTCGTCGTCGACTGGCACAAGTTCCACATCCATTTTGACTCAGGTTTTTTTATTAATCATATCATCACGGTTAAACTTTTGTAACTGTAAAATGATTAATCATTCTTCGTATTGTTTCATAGGTGACATTAGAGAGAGGTACTCAAGCAAGAGGACTTACCTCAAGATATAATAGAACTTTATGTTACGATATTTTGGGTATTTTAAGAAGATGTTTTACTCACGAGTGCGAAGTTCGATTACACTTATACAATGGTATGAGATTAGAAAAAAAATTATGTTGTATTGCTAAAAATAAATTAATATAATTAATTTTGAATTCAATTTATTTTTTAGGTTTATATGAAGCCGTATTGAAAAATATCGAGATCGCAGAATATGTATTAGAGATGTTATTACCACACTTTAAAACTTTTTTTGAGACGGATGAGAACGTCATGGTACCAATTAAACTGGAATTATGTACAGCTGTACAAGGAGACCAAGTTATATTGCAGGAACCTCTGGCAGAATTGATACTTGTACTGCAAAAGATTTACATCAAATCGGCTCTAATAAAATCATCTTTTGTTGATGAATTGGCTGTTATCTTGGAATCTCTATGCAGGCGGATGCCACGGCTCGAGACAGAACACCTAAGTCTTGTGAGTTTAGAAAATTAGACTTAATAAAATTCAAGATTATTTGTAATTATATAATATCTTGGATTTTTTTAATTTCAATAGGATGACAAGCTTGATTTAAGCAACACTAGCACCAAAGCTCAAGAAAAATTGCAGATTGTTCTGTTAACAATTAAAATTTATGAGGCTCTCATATCTTTTAGAATCAGCGCCTGGTCTGTAAACTGTACAGATACAGCGCAAAATATTAAAAATCTGTTCAAAGGATATACGAAATTAGTTGAATTTACTAAGGTAATGTATGTTGCATATATTTATAATATAAATTTATTTATAACTATATGATTTTATTATTTTCAATTCCCTAGCACATACCAAAGGTTAAAAAGGGAGAAGGAAAAAATAAAAGGACACAAAATGACCCAAATAATACTACTGTAAAGAAAGCTAGCCGATCAAGTAGCATAAAATTACCATCCAGTATCATAGATTTGTTTATTGTACACAAAAGCTTGTCGCTCTTCTATTTGAAATCTGTTCCCTGGGCATCTGAGGATCAAGTTACTATGTTAATAGATAACCATGATTTTTATCATTACATTCTGCGAACATTGTTGCAAATTTTGCAAAATATTAAACTATTAATGGAGTACAATTTGCGGAAACATAAAGAACAATATATGAAGACTTACTTTGAAATTGGAAAGTAAGTGTTCTTTTATGTAGATACCTAACATCTCGCTGTTGCGAGATCTCATTTCACCGTACATTTTTTAAGGCATTTTTTATGATTCGTACTGTAGACTCTAAATTTTTTCTGGCAGATTATTATACAATCACGTTATACTGGATTTAAACAAATTTCTCGATACAGATGAACAAGGGACTATATTAGCATTAGAATGTTTTAAAGAATTATGTTGTTTAATTTGCACCTATTTCTCTTCCGAATTGTCGCAGTTTCTTAATGTTATTATTCGTAAGTGTTTAAAATATTAGGATAAAGTAGTGTTCCTTTTATAAAATAATGTAATATTCTTCTTGCAGCTAAGTCAACGCAAGCAGAAAATCTTAACTTACAATTGGAGAACATAATTGCTGCTGTACGTACGAGTTTCAGGACGTTCTTTACCGAGGAAGACAAACATGAAGAGAACTCTAAACAGATACTTGGCATATTATTGGATATTATATACCAACTGACGCAACAGATAAATTTTTGTCAAACAAATGGCGATGAAGTTAGTATCTTTTTATAACTATTTTTATTGAATAAAAATAGAAGACATAACGAAAGACTATTAAAAAATCTGTTACACAAGGTATTCGAATCGATGATGAAATTCACACAATTGGAAGATATGAATCCTCAAGCTTCTTTAACTATTTTCCAAATTCTGTTATTGATAGAAGAGCGTCATAAGGAATATGGGGAATTGTTAATCGATATTTCTCTCGCATTATGTGAGAAAATAGGTACCGTCGACAAGGTATATAATGATATAAGTATACAATGTATAATGTATTGTTGACCAAAAATTTAAGAGCATTAATTAAAAATATATTATGACAAATTAAATTGAATTTATTTAACATTGTTATATTTAACATTGTTATTTTACGCATTGTTTTATAATGAAATAAAAAATTATGAAATGTTTCAAAGTTTTACAGAAAATATTTTTTACAAAATGAACAACATTAAAGAATAGATACTTTTTTCGTCTTTGTTCTTATTAAATCATTTTTTTTTTAATTTAAATAAGTTAGCTATAAGTTTTTTATTTTTTGGCAGGAGTCTTTTATCCATTTTCTAAAATAGGTCAGTTTTTTTTTTGGAAAAAGATTTCATGGTCGTGATCCATTTTCTCGAGATTGAATAAATGCTACGTTAATCTCGATCGACTAAATAAAACGCATATTTACTTTCAAATTGAAAAAAATTGAAAAAAATTGTGTAAATGAATCGATAGTATTTTTTTTTAATAGCGTTTTACTGAAATATACTTAATTTTATATGTGATTTCAAACTTTTAGTCGGCAGTGTATATATATATATATATATACTATTGTATATATATATATATTCCAGTGTATATATTCTATTGTAATATTGATCTTATTGTTACATAATTACATAAGAATGTAAAAATTAATTTCTTTTTATATATTCATTATTATTTATTTTTAGACTGAGGTGCCGGAAAATAACAAATTCAAAATTATCCACGAAGAAACGGCAGACAAACTTTATAATTTAATAAATAACTCAGTAAAAGAGAAATTGGATAATGTATCTTGGTTGTTAGTGCGTCTTAAAGCCGAGCAAAATATTGTTTGTCCGCCTGGCACAGATCTCGAAGAATGTACGTATAATTTAATTTATATTGCTTACCAACATTTGCACTTATTTTCTCTAATATTAAAATCTCTAAACACAGATCAGGAAAAAGTGCGAACACAAGAACGCAGTTTGTGCAGACAGCTGTCGCACATTATACAAATACTTTATACAATAGCTAACGTTGCAGTTAAACCAGGATCATCTACGGATATTATGTTCAAAAATTTACAAATCGTGTACAACTTACTTAGTAATCTTACAAAATATTTCTATGGAAAATCCAGTAAACAAAATGCAGCATTTCAATCAGTGAAGTGAGA
>Ga0157363_1004889_pt1 | contig 12445 bp, 6 predicted proteins | sample AttsexASBM1_FD_111477 | JGI IMG/M metagenome (GOLD analysis project Ga0157363, IMG submission 111477) | Fungus gardens microbial communities from leaf cutter ant in Ribeirão Preto, State of São Paulo, Brazil - Atta sexdens ASBM1 | ecosystem: Host-associated > Fungi > Mycelium > Unclassified ...
ATTCTAGTGAAATGTGTCGGAAAAAATTAAATGTATATAATATAGATATATAATATAGATATCAATTCCATTTATAATATTTGAACACTTTGTCCTCCTTTTAATTGATTTAAACGTCATCTGTAATATATTCACAAATTAATCAATTTATTTTTCCTTATCTAGTTTTTGTTTGTTATGGTAAAAATTTTTAAACTTTTCCTTAAGTTAACCGGACTCGACGTGTATTCTAATACGTTACAACATCCTTCCCAACCCTTTCCAAGTCAGGTTTCCAACAACTTGTCGCGCCTGGCCGAGAGTGGCGCGGCGTGCCGGCAAGAAATTCGCGATTCCTGGTGGAAACGAGGCCATGACAAACGAGATATCTCGGTGGCGAGAGGCCCGGAGTGGTGCTCTGGCGGAAAGGCGGAGCGCTAAATGGAATATAATCAAGATACAGGGTTAGCGAGTGTGTCGAGGGCGGCAGTAACAATGGCGTTGCCGCATGTATCTATCCGCTGGCGTTACGAAGGTGGTGGACCACGGGGGTTGCGGAGTCGCAAGGGTGAATGGTGTCCGTGCGTTTTCGTTGACTGTTACTTACGGGCCATTTAGCCGCGATTATATCCAGTCCTCTGATTTAACGCGCAAACGCAGGCTATGTTCTCTCGCCAGACTGGGTAGCCACGTCTGTGGACGCCTATCGGCGCGATGCGTTTCGTGCCAAGTGAAACGGAGAAACGTATTTCACCGATCTTTTCTTTAGCGAAAATTTCATCGCTGGTTTAATTAAGTTAGCAGTTTAACTTTGGGATTATATAGCGTAGATTTAATCTGATGTCTACTGTACTAGAAGGTTGTCCCTATTACTCGGCCGTCGGTCCTTTCTTAGTGCACAAAAAGTCAAAAGAGAATGATACATCAGGAAAGAGAAAATTTTAATTTTAAATAAATCACGCGAGAATGAAAGAAAAAAAAACGTTTTTACGTTAAAATTTATGTATTTTTATTAATATATAAGAACATATATTTCATATAAGGTTTGTTCGAGTATAAGATTATTAATGTTAATAAAATTGATATTGAAATTTGAAAGTAAAGACTTTTAAAGAGAGAAAAACAGAATTTTTTTAGTTTTAATTTTTTTTAGTGTGAAATATAAATTATTGTAATAAAAGTTTTATTGAAGATTAATTATTACAATTAATAATATCAAATGCTACCATGTGATGATTTATGATATGATTATTTTTTTTTTTGAGAGAGAAAATTGACTTTGGGATTTTGTTAAAGAATATAATTTTCTTTTCCCTCGTGTTACACAGTTTTTTTATCTTTAATTTTTTGTTTTACCTGCTGGCATTCGCGCTATCATATAAAATATAACAGACTTTTGCCGAGAAGCTGCAGTAGAAATTCCTCTTATAATTATTTTATCCCGGTGCTTATACCGGTAATTCCTACCGTGAGTATTCAAATTAATTAAAAAACTAATGCATAACTAAATAATATGATAAATTTTAATTGTTGTCATATTAACACAGAATTTCAAAAAGTGGTGATTGTTTAGTAAAGTATCAGTGTTTCTGTGTCGAAAATAGTGATGATTAATAAAGTTTACTAGATAATAACACGTATTTTTACGTTTATTACACTTGAATGAAATATATATTTCTTAGTATTTTTTGTAAGTTTAATTTGTTATACGATTAAACACAAACGAAAATTGTAGATTATTTCTTCTTATATAATTATTCCTGTCCACGAAAATTATTTTTGTTTGAAAACCAGAAAGATTAAGCACTTATTAAGGCGAATGAAAATTAATTAGTTGTATCTAACAAGTATGCTTTGATTGCCGAAAGGAAGCTTCTACGGCAAATTCCAGAATGCGGCGGAATTATTACGAACGTGTATACATAGTTACATAGTTTTGAGCACTAAACGCAAGCGTGTCCGTGGCACGCTTCAACTCCCCCGGCTCTGGTTAATTCGAACGCAGTGTTTGGTGAGTCTTGGCGCGAGTTTACACGCCGACTTAACTTTTCGCAGTACGAGGAAACGGCAACCGACAGACTATGATTCAGACGACAGTGATAATTAAAGAATTGCTCGGATTAGTTAGCAGTTTGTTTTTCATACAAAATTGTAGATGCTTATTATCAGTAAATAAGTAGATATAATAGTTCTACTGTAGTTCTATTGTAATCGTTTAACATTGTGAATACGATAGAGAGGAGAAATAAAATAATAAAAGAATTCTAGTAATTTTTTAGCTAATGTTTATAAGTATTTATGATTATTTGTTATGTATTTTCACAATACATTATGTTTTTATTAATCACTTTATGTTTTTTTTAGAACGATAACGTTATAATGTTATTACCTTTGTAATAATTACTTTTGCTACTACTTTTGCAAATCATGTTACTACTCTTTTTTTTATATATATAACATACAGATTTAAAAAATGAAACAATATAATATATTATAGGACTGTATATGTGTGATAACACAAACTATAGGAATCAAAACTTTAAACAGTCTAGCTGGATCTTAATAATAGTTTATATGATTGTGATTATGATTCTTATGTGAATTTATATACTACGTAGTCCCTAGAAACTTTTAAAAAATTAATTTGTGTGTGTGTGTGTGTGTGTGTGTGTGTGTGTGTGTGTGTGTGTGTGTGTGTGTGTGCTTTTATTTTGTAACATTATTATTAACTCTTAATACACACGATGATTTTTTGATCCCTTACAATATACAACAGATTATTTGTATCCCAGATTAATTTTTATAACTTTAACAAATATACAAAAATTATTAATGATTTTTACCCTATTTTAACATCTTTAGAAAGTATTTATAAAATTGTGTATTTAAAAAAAATGTATATAAATAATTATAACTAATTACTTGATGCGCCTAGTTTTTCAAAGACACAAATACTGTATTAATGGTTAAATTGATATGATTCTGAAATGAACATCGAACATCGAGCAATGAGGTGCTACATTTAAATATAGTGTATATGTAGGGATAAATGAAGGCAGATTAAACCATAATAAAGTTTTCGCATATATTTTCAATTCGAATTGCTGAAACGTACCTAATAATGCACATGCATCTCCAAGATAGTACATGTGTTAAGAGTTGCAAACATTGGCCCCCAGAAGTTTTCGGTCTGTAACTTTCTCAGAGCACGATCGATACTTACAAGTATTCTCGGTGATAGTTACCATTTCGCGCAGTAACTAAACTTGCGTTTCCTCTCCTAGTGGAAGCGAGTTGGTTCCTGATTAAACCATGAATACTGAGAATAGGGAACATCGTAGCTCAACCCTCCTGTCTCCCTCGTTCCTCTCTTCCATGTCTCTCACAACTTTGCTGCACCCCGCATAGAATCGCAAGTATCTACATACGTATCCTGACGAGAGATGGTTTGATTTCCCGCGAAAGGACGTCAGAGGGGAAACTGCGCGTACGCGGAAATTTCATATGGCCGACTATCCAGCAGTCGATTTAACTTTCGATGGAAAATTGTGTCCGTATTGTATGTTGGATTACATCGACTTCTAGTGCTCTTGAAAATTTACAGGATGATAACTCTTTAAATGGATCAAACCGACACATTTGGCGGTTGCGTTTTAAAGAATGGAGTATTAGTTTTATCGATTCTGATAAGACAGGATTTTTTGTATTTTTCTTTTGTCGATGGTTTGCATATAATTTTTGTATATTAATAAAATGCTGTTATTATTGTTCCTTAAAGTAATCATTAGAACAATAATTCAACAAATAATTAAAATTATTTTTCTGTTATTTTTGGTATATCGATAAAATTATTATTTTGTTGTTATTTAAAGTAACAATATATCTTAGAACAATATAATCCCATGGCAATCCCACAATTATTTTTTATTATTTTTTGATAGATGTGGATTAACATAAAATATTATTTGATAATAATTTTATGTTAATTAAATCCTTTTTCTGATATACTTTTCTCAAGTGAAAAAATATTGTGAATATAAATTAAAATCTTTAGTTATATAAAAAAATATTTATTATAAATTGAGAACTAAGGAATTATGAGAAGAATTAAACTCAATGAAGTTGTTTTAATTTCAGAAATTTACGAATAAAGTGATAGTCTTAAGACTATCTGTCTGTTTCACTTTGTTTCACGATACACTCCAGGACTTGATCTGCACATGTTCCATGCGCATTCCGTATTCGTTGGGAGGTAGTGACCCGAACAACCTTAATCCTAAACTGGTTACGACTTCCTAACTTGTGATCCTAGCGCGCCGCCTCACAATCCGATACGTAATCCTCGTGCAGGTTGTAGTTTCCAAGGCACATTTGCAAGAGCTCTTCTTTGACTCCATTCATTCCTGCTATTTAGTTTGTCGTCGGTATAGTTTAAACGATAACGGAAGGGGAAAAGGAGATTGGTGCGCGCTCGCGAATACAACTTAATATGGCAAACGAGGTAATTAGACATGATTTGAGCAGTTTGTATTAATTTCTCGGATAATTCCTTTGCGAGGTCGGGTTGCAACAATGGGACAACTCATTAGCGAATGTCGCCAAGATTATTTTATGTAAATCGATGCACATCGAACGAGGAAGAGGACTCGAGAGTTTCTTGATTCCTTAGTGATGCCGGTAACGACGTCCATGAAAGCTAGCTAGGAGGAGCCGAGAAACGTGGCGGACGAGATGCAAGAGGCGCTTGGCGGAAACTTTAAATTGTTCTCGCTTCTAACGGGCATACGAAACATTCCGGCAACGTGTGGTGCGCGTTATTGATGCCGGGAGCGGCGAACTATACGACACGTTCTTCGCGAAACGTAACTTCACGGAATGCCTTCTCAACCATGCGCGAGATCATCCCTTGAAGATCTTTTGCGACTTGTAAGAGTATTTTTTTTGAGCTTGCTATTTAAATTATCAAGAACTAAAACTTGGCACTGCGTCTTTTAATCGAACGACATTTTACTGCATTTCTACAATTACAACAACAATACTCCGAAAAAAGCCAGAATATAATCATAAATATTTTACATAGATATTTATTTTAATACGATATTGTGTAATTTTAATAAAAAGCTTAATTTATTTATAAAAACACTTCAATTTTATCACTATTTGTATTATTAATTGAAAAATATCCAACATATCCAAAAGATTCTTTCTCAGATTGTAATTCGATCACTGAAAATTTCTTTTCCGTGGTACATGTATAAACTTTCATATTTTACTGAAATTCTTGTTGACTAGTTGCAACCTAACGACTTATGTCTTTATGTTCCATGGTAACCTGACCGCTCCTGTAAGTGATTTTCACACGGTAAATTGTTTTAACCTGTATCGACACTATCGTGAGCCACAGGCTACGGTAAACGGTTTAAAGTACAGCCGCGCTCCGGAATTTATCGGTGGCGATGACAGTAATCTGGATTGCCATCCACCCCGGCACAGCTGCTGACAATAATGCCGTGTCGTGGTCGCGCGCGCATAGTATATATCTCCCGAATTTTCTCGACGTTTTATGGATTTTTTACGCAGTAGCGTCCATGCCCGTGTACCAGTTTCGCATTAAACCTGTCGCGCGCGGTTAAAAAAAAATACGAAAAAAGAGAAGAACAAAAAAGCGCTTGCATATCCCTCGTCGAGAGCGTTGAATCGGGAAATTTATGACGCCGGTAAAAGCCGACGTGGCCAAGTTTACAAAATTAATCCAGATGCGCGACCAAGATTTACCGTCCTTCGTCGCCTATCGGGAATTATGCGCGCGCGAAAATCTAATTAACGTCGTGGACGGTACCATCCTGTTTCGTACTCTTGATTATCGCCGATAATACGTGTTTCTTGGAAAAACGATAGTGATGCAACCTTATCGTACGTACCTCATTTACTCTTTATATTATAAAGTGAATAATGGAAATTATATCTCGGTTTTAATGTAAGAATAATTACGTAAAACAATTAATATTGTAGATATATTTAATGTTTTGTTATTTTTAACACTTTAAATAATACATCCATTTTCATCAGTATATAAATGAGTATATAAATGAGATTCCGCTTAAGTTTCTTTTTTCTTACTTTTATTGATTCATTAAGAATGATTTATAACGCTCTGCGCATAGAAAAATATATTGTATAAAAAAGAAATTATCGCCTTTAATTATCTTACATAAGTGCCACTTGTGATACTTAAAAGAAGTTATTTTCTCTTTTTGAATCGAACGTGCTGGCAGTCCTGTCAGCCCTTATGCACGTTATGTAACTTTCGCTGTTTAAACATTTGCAATGATCGTGATGGTGTTTGCGGATACAACGAACGAGGTCGCGAGGATAGAACACTACGATGCAATGGAATTGCTTTTGGAATATAAGGTTCCCATGTTACATTAATGATGTCTGACGCAAAATAACTTTGTTTCTCGCGTGCAAACAATTTTTCTCTAATTCTCTCTCTCTCTCTCTCTCTCTTTTTTCCTTCTCACGTTATATCTTCGTTTAAATTATTTGGTCGCGTATAAATAGTGCATGTGTATTTTCGGGAAAAGCCCGAAGTTTTACACAGAGTGTATTGCCGCAAATGTGGCTACGACAATAGAATATTTCTGTAGTGCGCTTCCGACGCGCGCATTTAAACTCATCACGAGTGACGCGACTCTGTGATAGAATGAAGGCTTGTTCTATTATACGAAGGAAAGCGAAATTTTGAAGTGCATCCGAGCCCCGAGGCATGATAATATGATGTCACGATGATGAAAAATAAATTCCGCTACATAAAAGCGTTATTGTTTATATTATAAATAATGCAATTTCATTGTTGATATTGATTCATCGAGAAAACATTCGATATATATTGTCATTTTCCCTTTGCCTTATTTTGAGAAGATTGAAGCAAATATCAGAGTTATTTGTCTCCTCCAAATGCGAGTTTTAACGGTATTTGTTTAGGCGAAAGCTTTTAAACGTAAATATCCTGTGTTCGAAAACGGAAGGAACAAAAGTACGAAGATGTATGAAGCGGTTGAAAAAGGCCACCACCATTTATAGATTAGAAAGTAAAATATGCGGAGCTTTGACGGAGAAGAGCACAAAAACTGGACACTCGTCTTACTCTCTTAATTTATCATGGACTCCGTAATTACTGCTTGGCCGAACAAGAATTTCTTGCTCGACATGACGTCCTCCGAAGAGCCACAGAGTGGAAAGCCATTCTTATGCAATTTAAAAGTTTTAATGACGTCGAAGCTCGGAGATAGCCAATATTCACTTCGTTCCGTCACTTTTTCCCGTATCGTCGTCAGCTTTCCGTTTTTTCTACTTGTTTTCCTTTGTTTCCTTTCTTTTCTTCAGTGCGCATCGCAGCCACTTTGCTTTGAAAACTTACTCGATCCCTTCGTCTGCCTCGCTATCACATCGAACGTCGTTCAGTATTCATAAAACTTGAGCCATCGTCAACCATCAGTACAATTTTATAAGCGCCAAGTATTAACGCAGTTTCCGTCGATGTCAGTCCGACTGCATAAATTAAGGAAATGTAATTTAAGCAGTTCGCAAACTTGTGATATCGCGAGCAGGGGTAATTTATCATCGGTTCCAACGTCTTTCTTTGATCACCGATGGGAGCGCTTATGGTTCACCCTCGTCGCATAAAATATGCATACGGTAATCACTTAGGGAGCTAAAAAAAAACACACTGTACAAAATAGGGAAAGCAAGTTCATGTTGTAAATTATTATGTATTATCAAAATTATGCATTATAAACCGGTGCGTTATAAATGGAAGAGTTGAAAAAGGATAGAATATGATGTTCCTTTTGTGTGTAATGTCTGTTTACATATCCATAAATTGCAATTTGTTTTTTATTAAAACGAGTTTTTTATTAAAACCTTGTAGCTTTTCGCATTTTGTATTAAATTTGAGTTTACTCTCAAGTATTAAGGAATAAAACATTCAAACATTTTTTTTTATGGAATATGTTTCCACGCGTATATATATTTTATCTGTGTTTGTTAGATGAATACTTTATTAAATATTTAAACCGATAATTGATTTTAATTTTATTTTTCTTGGAATAATTTATTTTGAATAGTATGTTAAATAATAAGTCAAAGCAGACGAATCTATTGTTTAACATTAGAAAATATAGTTAGGAAATATAAAACATTTCGATTAGGACGTCTTCATTAGTCAAGAAAAATATTGAGTATTTTCTTCAATAGGCGTAGTTTGCTTCGCGTCTTGAGTGTACTTATTTCTTACAGACTTTAAAAGTTTACGTCGGTTGTGTGTTGGCAGCAATCTAACGAGAGCAAGAAATTTCAGAGAGAAACCGAGGGGAAATTAATGAAATTAATAATCCACGAGGCGTAAGGAACTAGATGTGTACGCACGCGCGCGGAGAAATCGCAAGATGAAAAGGGTGTAGAACCAACAGTTCCAGGATGTGGAATAGACGAGGGTGGAAATATCAAGATTGAAAACATTTTCCTCTCTAAGTCCATGAAGTAGTCTACGTTCCATGAATCTGCTACTTTGATCAGAGTCAGCAGTGTAATTAATTATTTTTTACTCAAAGAAATGCACCGTTGTTTTGTCTCAACTACTCTGAGTCATCGAGAGCATCTCTTGTCAAGTGTCACGCTTGTCATTTGCACATGCCCGCGTTTACGAGTACAACCTGCTTGGACAAGAGGCAATTAGTACCAAGCTAATTCATTTGTGATTGTATTCGCATTAATGAGTCGGTTTTCGTGGTTATACGTAATTTAAAGAAAGTTCTTCGACTTTTGTAGTTGTTTATTAATATACTAATTTCACTATCTGAGTAAATTCTTGATGCGTAAATACATCTTAAAATGAAAAGAATTATCAGTAAGTCGCTTCGACTATTTTTATAATTTCTTAATATCTTTGAACCAATTTTAGATTTCAAATTTTAAAAAATATAGATATTAAGGTGAATAAATTTTTATCAAAAATAATAAATTGTACAAATTTTATTGTTTATATGATTAAATTTTTACTTTAAGAAATACTATTACTAAATAATAATTAAATACAATAATTAATTTTAGAAGATATTTAATATCGGAAATTGAATAATTGTGCCAGATAAATTATTTTCACAGAAAGAAAATTGTTGACGATTTTTTTTATCGACAAAAGCATTTATAATAGCAATTTATTTGAGCGTAATTTATTTGATCGGACAAAAGTGGAACATTTCGTACGCTAAATCAATAATGCCGCATTGCAAAGATACAAGATGAGGAAATAATATAATCGTTTATTTTCTCATAAAAAGTGCGTTCACATTATTGAAAATCGACACGAACTTAATATCCTCACGAGAACCATTCTTGACTTATTCTCTCTATTTCTCTTCTACGCTTTCTCTCTCTCTCTCTCTCTCTCTCTCTCTCTCTCTCTCTTTCTTTCTCTTTCTCTTTACTCGCTTTGATACTCACATAAGCTCACAATCCCACCGATTTCGCGTGGATTAGCTCGATGCAAAGGCAGCTTTAGCCCGTTGATACGATGCAACTTAAATTACATGTGAGCGAGACTGCGCTCGATCACCGATTAAATCTTGTGCAAGCGAACGCAGGGCGGATCATTTTAATTAAAAGAAGCTCATTCGCAGCGAAGCGGAGAGAACGAGACTAAAGTTAGGATTTGCGGATTTCCGAAAAGTTATCGCTATCCATATTCCTGGAATTATCGCTTAAATTTGATACGCGCGTGTCATTTTTAATGAATTTTAACATTAGAGATCTTGAAAAGATATGCAGGATTTACACAATGCAACTATGAGAAATTTCTCGCTATACTGCACTTTAAAAGTTGATGATTTATTATTGTCTGGATTGTGAAAATCGCATTTCCAAACTTAAACAATTTATCAATATTTGAATAAATTTTCTCTAGACTTTAAAGAGAATATTTTTTGAAAAAAAATTGTTTGCAACTTTTAATGATTTTTATTTAACTGTTAGTGTAATTAAATTTTATCTTACGTTTTTTTACGTGCCATTAGGGAATTACACCTATTGAAATCATTGATGTTATGTTTATTTAAATATTCTTATCTATTATGAAGCAATATTTTTGAATTATCATTTATTTTTCGATAACTTTTACTATATTTTTCCTTTTGCTTCGGTTGCATTAGATGACAAAGCAAATCTCAATATTTTAAAAGGAAATTCGTGAAATTGCTTCTAAATTATTCGATTCGAGGTTGTGTGATATTAACTTATCCGAATGTGTTCTACGGAAATAGATTGGATCATCTGCTCTCTATAGTTCATGTATCATTATGAAAGGTCCGATTTATCTTTGAATAGGGGATTATACAGAGTTACTATTTTATACTTTATACTCTATTTGAGCACCACCGATATAGATACTCGATATTCGTCAGGGCTTCAAACACTATAAAGTAGCGGAACATTTTCGATTCTGCCAACAAATTCACAAAACTCGATAGAAAACTGGTTTAGAGATCAATTCATCAAAAATGCTTGCATTCATGTAAACATGTCGATTTGAGTTTTCAATTGAGACGTATAGAAAATTTTGTAAATCACATATGAATTTTTAGATTAATTTTTTTCTTTATTATTATTAATTTTTACGAATTTGACGTTTTTGCGAATTTGAAATATTTAATAATTAAGTTAATAATTATTCATTATTTTAATAAGAATATTATATGACTCGCACACGCATAATGAACAATCATAATTTTCGTTGTTTTTATTGTATAGTTTTATAATTATTTATACATATATTATATATAAAGATATAGTTTATACATTACACGTATCTCATTTATAGCCAGACGTAGAATTGATCATTTAATTATAATTGATGGATAATTTCTATTATTTAAGTATAATACATATACAGCTTTAAAAAATGGATGAAGAGGAAGGAAGTAAATTAATGAATTGAATTATTTATATATTGCAATAAAAGTCACGGAAAATTTTTGTTATAAAGAGTTTAATTAAAAAAATTATAAACTGATCGTTTTGATTGCTTTTTTTAGTTTTAGTATTAAGATGTAATATACCAATTATGTTTTACGATTCTTCTGCTATGCTTTTAATTTAGAATTTTAAATTTATTGCAATAGAATTCCAAGTATTACTCGAGCTTCTGCTCAATATCGCAGATGCCGTTCTAGAGAATATCTAAGCATGCTTATAATCTCTCTCTGCACTACTTATCGATAATGCCTATACATATAGAGGGTTCCCACTTGACACATACCGTTCTGCATTTCTTAATAACGATAAATCTTTCGTATTTGCGCCGCATTACTACATTCACGATCATATTTTTTACTTTGTTTTATTTTCGTTTTTCTGACTGTAGTAAATTTTTTAATCAAAAGGACATAACAAGAAAAATCTATATTATATTAGAAATTTTCTAGATATTGTTCACAAAATAAATAAACGTATTGCGGATATAAAAATATATTATCATTGATTTTTTATGACTGTACGTTATAATATTTCAAGATAAAACATACATATACAAATTCAAATACACATCATGATATGTGCAAATTGGCATGCTCTTCGCTTGTAGCCTCATTGGTTAATATTGCAACCTAAAGCAATGGTGAACGACAGACCTTTTCGTATACCGACCTAATGCGCTGCGTCCTCCTGCGACGCGTCCTCGTACAGCCCTCGGTTTTAATGCTAGCGACGGAGCGTGTAACACCGGGTGCGATATCTAGGACAGGCGAACGTAGGTAGGTAACCAATTCAATAACGGGGCGTCTAAACACGAACCCGGTACGACCGCTAATGGTTAGCTCGTGACGTAGCGGCAAGTATTCCCTCGCTCTAACGTTCGTTTGCCTCCTCGTCCTCTCCAACCCTTCTCTCGATGCGTCCTCCTCCTTCCCTCTCGTTCTTCCTTTCCGTTTGCACCACCGCAAGTGCAGGTTCGCCGTGCTTTGCCATGCTGGTAGACGGGTACACGTATAACCAAACGGTGTTATGGGCATGTTCTCATGTCAAACCGCAACCTAACGACCTTAGGCGGTTAATGGTGGCGCTTGCTGTTGACCCCCGCTTACCCCTGTTTCGTGATAAATTGCTGTTAATGAAGCCGTCGCGTTTCTCTGTCATCCGCTTTCGTAATTTCGGCTTTAGTCCGTTGTGTTGTTGTTGTTGTTGTTGTTGTTGTTGTGTTGTTATCCCGTACTTGACTTAGTTACGAAAGCGGCATGCCTTGTCGGCAGGTTCGAAAACGATGAAGCATATGTGATCGAAACATGTCTGGTTTGAAAACAATCCTCTGTCTAATTGATTCTCTGGAAAATGAATAGTCAAAAACCGTTAAATATGTCACAATGCGTTGTATTATCAATGTCGACATGATTATAAACAATTCATGAACAAA
>Ga0157363_1004890_pt1 | contig 12445 bp, 13 predicted proteins | sample AttsexASBM1_FD_111477 | JGI IMG/M metagenome (GOLD analysis project Ga0157363, IMG submission 111477) | Fungus gardens microbial communities from leaf cutter ant in Ribeirão Preto, State of São Paulo, Brazil - Atta sexdens ASBM1 | ecosystem: Host-associated > Fungi > Mycelium > Unclassified ...
CAAAATCCATTCTTTTCATGTTTGAATTTGAACATTGTGTCGAACATGGATACTTTGAATTGTATCAGTATACTCACGGTGAGAAATTTAATTTAAATTTTGTGACTTTTTTATGCCAAAATTATATTACTAATCAATGGGATGCTGCAAATATTTTGCATAAAATTTATGATAAAAATTCTATTATAGAATGTGAACTAATAGCTTACGCGTTAGATACTATTGTATATGTTACAATAGTATAATGAAAAATAAATGTATATATTAAACATATTACGCAGTCTTCAAAATGATTCCCTCTTACCATTCTTTCCTATTATTCTCTTTTTCTTAACTCCAAGTTAGTAGATAAGAAAGCGCATTTTTGTATTATATTACTAAAAATATTATCATAATTTGTTGTTAAGCGTCAAATAAAAATGATACATATTTATTTAAAAAATTAAATCTTTAAAGAAGAAGAAAACGTAAGAGAGAATACAGTAGGAGGAAGAGAGAGCGTGAATAATAGGACCGCAACGGGACAGAGAGAATGAATTTTACGGATGAGGCAGAGAAGATAATAGATTGAAGAGAAAATGAAGGAACAAACTTCTTTCTCTTGTGACGTCATCCCTCGCGCCGCGGGACCCTAACGTCTGTGTGTACTTCCCCTTCCCTGACTCCTCACACACACACACACACACACACACACACACACACACACACACACACACACACACACACACACACCACACACACACACACACACACACACATACACCATTGAATGTATTCACGCGTACTGAATCACCCACTTTGTATCGCACGTGTGCGGCAATCTTTACGCGATTGTACATTGTGGTTAAGAACCGATCAGTAATTTGATACGAAAGGTGCGGCAGGATGTCGATTCATTTATAATTTCCATTGTGCATAAATTGTGTTTCCACATATTCCTCAATGTAACAGTTGAACCGTTCGACGACCGAATCCTTCATTGCGGAATACGTAGAATAAGGTTGATATTGCGCTTCTTCAAGAGTTTCTGCACATCTGAGTTGTAAAATTCCTTTCCTCTATCAGAATGCAAATTTTTCAGACATGTTCCATCTTCGAATCTTGGCGATCATCTTCGTCACTTCATTCCTTAGCTTTGAGCGATTCAGCTCATATATGTTTACTCAGCACATCGATAACGATGAGAGTGTAGTGGTAACTCCTATTGAATCGCGTATAAAAACGAATCTCAATCACGTCCACCTGTCACAGGTATCCGTGTACTATGACGTGTCTTCGCGGAAAATTTCTTCTCGCCGGAGCGTGCAATTCATTAACCAACAGATGTTCCTCAGACATTGCGGATAATTGTTCGGCACGATGCACTTCTCGAATTATCTTTTCAAGTTCATTTAACATAACCTGCACAATATCTTGTATGGCTACACTTTTCCTCTCGATTTTATTCGGACGATCTTTCAAATCTTGAACACTCTGCTGCACGTATCGTTTGTTTGCTGTGTTAGCATATGACAGGCTCATCGAATTTTGCGCGACTTTGCATCAAAGTCAGCTTCGCAAAGTGCGCTATGCAAAGAGCGTTATTAATTTCTGAGCAATCCACACCACTGATAGTGCGATTTGCTTCCTCCTCCAAGCTAGTCCACATTTATTAATCGGCATTGCGATATCAACTGAACAACGTGTGTCGAACGAGGTTAATTTATAAACAGACCGATTTCGCGAAGCTCTTCGATAATTGACAGAATCTCGTTGTCATGACTATTGTGACTTGCTTGGCGCGAGGTCTCGAGTAATCGCAGATGATCCACAATTTTGTTGGGATCATCCCAATGGATATAGTTGATCTTGTTATTGTTTAGTAAATTGCGTAGTAAATCCATCCTTTTATTTATTCCAATTTTTTTATCCGACATCAATCGGATGCTATTATGTTCTTATACTAGTATCTCTTACTATCCATTACTTGATTACTCGGGCTGACCACGCCGGTAAGCATTTATCATCAACAGAATGTTCCATACGTCATCATCCGTACAGATACTCTTGTTGGAAAATTTCATGAATATTAACTCGTACAAGCCCGATGTTCCATCGTATCTTTTCCCATCTATAATTATATCATCGTTTTTGTGCAGGGTGTTATCGTTCCCTCGTCGCTGAAATAAACTTCATATACATGTCTACGTTGACGGCTTTCTTACCGCTCAGAATCGCTTTCAAATATTTCTGTCCCAACGGATCATAGTTTGCATGCAGTTTTTCTTGGATATTTGGATATTTGAAGTGTCGAATAGACGTTACGAGCGGTTCATCGATAACCTCGAAAATTTCTTCTGGAAGTCATACGATAAATCGCGCGGTTGTATTATTTCAGATACTTCGTTCAAAGTGGTACGATTTTTGATTGACTCAACATTGTTTCACAGACGTAGAAGCTGTATAGGATTGTCGTACAAAGCACTTGGTCGTTTTCTTTTGATTCCTCGTCTTCTCCCGAAAAGAATGTTTCAGTCATAAAGAATTCTTGGAGGATTCAACAGTCTGTTTCAGCGATAATAGGTTTGAAGTGTCTCCCAATGCGATATCCTCTTCCATTTTATCAGTCTTTAAAATTTTTTGCGAATCAAATCGCTCGTTTTCGCAATCTCCTTAAATATCTTTTCACGATCTTTGCTGTTGTCCATGTTAAAGTATCGAGATCAACTGATCACATGACGGTATTGCAAAGTCATTAAATCCTTTTCTATATCGCTCATCGGTAAGCGCACTGTCAATCACTAGAAATCCATACTTTTGCTGCCAACATTTATGACATATATATAAATCGCAGAAATTCTCATAAAACATATTGGTATTCACGTGATCGTTGTACACGCGTACAGATTAGTACCATCTTGTTTGAACAGTATCAACAGATTTGCATTGTCGCGTATAAGGTGTTTTGCGTATGTCTGACAGAGATAGAAGCAGTCGACGTCCGCGTGTCCCATTGCAAAGTACTCTCTTATCGCGTTCTGTTTGTCGCATGTTACGTCATCAAAAATAAAGATGGAATTCAGAAGCGCTTTGCTCGATGGAATGACGTCGCTGTTATTAGACAATGTAAAATGACCGATTTCCTCAATCAGTGCTAACAAATTTATCAGGTCGATCAATATTGATATTTCGATTGTTGCAGCGATTTCGAGTACATGTTCTCGAATCGTCATGCGAACTTTCTAACAGGTTTATCAACACGTTCGTCTTGTCGCAATTTGACGGTCCGCAGATGACAGCACGTATAGATGCTGATTGCATGTCGCCATGCTTGCGCGTCTCTTTATCGGTTTGCACTTTGCCGTCAAGATTCATCACTTTGATCATCTGCAACTGGCGCACAAACTGCATATTTTCTCTTTCGACAAAATACTGAAAACGATATCGCGAGCGGATCTTTAATGAGCTGCTTAGAGTGAAATAGATCAGTAATCAAAATGTTTCTCGTCATGTCGAATGATCTGCACAGTTTAATCTCAAAAGAACTGGAATACATACCGAAAATTGTCTTGCGGAAGTTTGAAAATTGCATAGATCTGTTGTTGGGACAGATTATCTAAACATATACGAGCAGATTCAGAGGTATGACAATACCGTCGGTGTATAAAGCAATACGATTTATACGATTTATCGAATCAAATGCATATCGGTCTGAGGCCTTTGATAAATATTGCAGCGAATCTCATCGAGAGGCTTGTTAAATCGTGCGATAAATGGTCTTCCTTTCTACTATATTCTCAAATATCAGTTTTGTGGTCCGGGAATGTGATTAGAGAAGCGATTGATAGAGGTGATAAAGGAATTAATTCATTGGACACTGCGTATCGTGAGCACAACATAGTGTATTCGTATAGCAACAATCTTGTTGAACGACACGCGGCTGACAATACACTCACCGAGAAGGCGCGAAAACGCATTACTGCGGGTGATTCGACTTTCAGAGAGAAAGCCGCAGCTACAGCAATTTGGGCAGTTATGATGGCTAAAACGAAAATTGGTATGGGTTTGAAAACAAGGAAAAGAAGAACAAGCGAATACTTCCGAGTGAAACGCAGCGGCGTCATGCCTGTTCTATCGCTATTCGGCATTCTCGGGTCAATCATTGGCGCAGTCATCGGATCAGTGGCGCGGCGGGAATCGCCAAGGCAGTAAACGATAACAAAGCGGCGCAGCATCAGTTGGAAGAACTGCAACGTCATAATCGCGCTATGGTAGGCCGCGGTGTTTGTCTCGCTCCATAAAAACACGGACAAGGTATCGCGTGTAGAAAAAAAATCGATGAAAAAATCGAGGAGAATAACTACCGATGTGCAATTGCAACAATTTGCAAACTGTATGCACATTCTATACTTTAGAGGCATCTTTATGCGTACTATATTACTAATCGAAAGAGTATGTCAAAACGAGAGCGGTATCGTAAATTTAGACAGGTCGAGGGATCTGATACGCATTGGGTAGCGTATGCGAAAAGAAGGAATCACGTCATGTATTTTGACAGTTTGGCAATTTTCGACCGCCGAAGGAACGGTATCTGGTAAACAGTGTAATCGAATACAATCGCACGCCTTAACGTTAGAGTCAGAACAATTGCGGACAGCTTTGTCTATAGTTTCTACAAACAATTGACAATTTAAGAATCGACATTATGCTGTTTTAGTGCTCGTTTGAAACATGTCGCTGATGTTTATGCTGATCGGCAAGAGCAGCGTCCTCGCCGTGAGCTATTTTCCAGCAGTAACGGCGATTACGAGCTCGGTCTGACGGACTTTGAAACGTATTATACTCTAACCAATGTAAATTCAACAAGTTTTACTATGGCATGAGGAAATTGTCATTCCCGAACAATCGTATGAACTGCGTGATATAGAGCGATATCTGAAGCGTGAAATTTTACGTTCTCATGATGCGAAGGATAAGGAGGATGAAGAGTTCCCTGGTTTCTGGTTATATGCACCAACAACAATACGATGAGAAGTGTGAAATGCGCCTATCGGATAAATTTTGCAAAACCTCACAATATTAGCTCACTGTTAGGATTTTCGAATCGCTGGAGCCGCGACAGTGGCATGAATCAAACAGTGCCGATAAATATCAACGTGAATATCATATGTATCGAGTGCAACATGACCGCGGATGCGTATAGTAACAACAGGTACGTGCACACAATACACGAATTTTTCTTGAGCGTACCGCCGAGATATAAGATATCAGAAAGACCGACGCAGATCATTTATCTTCCGATCGTTGTACGGATCGTATTATGGATCTAACGCTTCGCATAGTATCTAACGATTCGCATAGTAGATCAAGACATCGATTGCTTGATTTTCGCGGAGAAAAAAATCACAATTAGGTTGCATGTACAGCGGTATTAACGTGTTTCTGTTAAACGAACAGCCGAAACAAACGAGAGATACACCTTTTACTGGAAAGATTACATCTGGAAAGGAACTCACTGCGTCCAACGTTGCATTCTTAAAGTCGTTGGGTTTCATCGTACGAAATGGCTGATATCTGAAATATTACCGAGCCAATCTTTGACAATCGCATCATCAAAATTGAAACTCACACGTACAATCCGTATGCCAACATTACATTTGAACATAGCGACGAGATACGGATACCCAGCAGTAGAATTTGTACATGTTGTCGTCCGACAGTTTTCTCTATATCGAAGCAAGATTGACGATGAAAAAGAAAAAGATCAGATGTCGATGACGCTTGAAAATAATTGCGTTCATGTTTGATACAATTTAATTAATATGAACTCAACGGTGTGGAGATTGACCGTAACAGATTACAGTTGAAATTACCAGTACCATCAAGAATTATGTGTCAATGACGTACGACAAAGTTTTGATTGTCTTGCATGTAGGATGGAATTCTAGATCCAACACGCAGGAAGGATTTTAATACTTTAATTTTTGTGTGCCTCTCAACATGCTGTTGGGCTTTTGCGAGGATTACAAACGTATGATCATCAACGCGTTCTCCACGAATTGATTTTGATACGATCGCACAACGATTACAATTGCTTGGTGGGAAATCCTGTAACGGAGCTTAAGATTTATTCAAAGAGCAATGGCTTGCCTCACGTTGCGTTAAACAAGATCAAAAAATTATCAATGCTGCGAGCATTGAAGAGTAGTCGTTTTCTGAGCATGAGTTTTCGCTCGTGGGATCTGTACGAATATTCTCTGTTACAGAATATGATTAAGCATGGACTGTCAAAACGGCGACTCAACTTGATAAGCAGGGATATGTTATCTTTGCAGATCGGTCGAAAGAATGTCATGTCACGAGATGTTAGCGTATTCGACGATTATAATTTGAGTAATGTGAAAGTATATCTAAATTCACAATTTTTCCGTTCAATGATTTAAATTTGGATTTTAGCAAAAAGAGGTACGTTTGATATGTACGCACGTTCCGTAAAACTTATTATGGAATCAACTACTTCGAAACGCTGCTCAATGTTCTCGTTTATCAAGAAAGGGCCTTTTGCGGTCATTGATTGCTCAACGACAAAATGAATCCGTCAAGAGCACTGTGTACCCATAGAATTTAACTGCAAGGAGAATGTGCCCACCAATAGTACGGCCTATCATATACGATCGTGTAATCGAATACTGTCCGTTCTCCAACGTAGTGCGCAAGATTATGTAATTTGCAAGATCAGCAAATATTTAGAACTTTAGAAGGGAGAGAAAAACCGGGGTGAAGCATAGTCTTGAAGAATTGTTCGTCATAATTATACCAACGTTCGTGGATCTGCAAGGATTCGTCGTTAGAAATTTATCGTCAAAGAAGTAGTGGTGCTGAAACAGGGGACCGTTTTCACACATTTCATTTTTACGAGTTTCGTGTCATGGAAATTTTTGACAAAATCCGACATCTTGCGTTTCCTGATTGAGTACTTATCATCATGGATTGTGATGGAATGGTCCCGTACCGCGAAGCGAAACGTCTGATTACGGCTGTATTTGAAGACGATGTTATCGTGTACATTAAGGGACGCGAGAAACGAACGTGACTGTGGAACTTACTTCTGAACGATGAACGAGAACGCATGTTATACGATATCCCTATGATTCATCACGTCTAGTTATATCGCCTAATCGCATCGATGAAAAGTCGATGAATCCACGAGATGTTGATTGCTAAACGATGCATGCGTCACGCCTAATCGATTAAAAAATATCAGATCATCATGGCTGCTCTAACTGTCTAGTCTGCACGCGTCTTGTCTCGTGGAAAATTATCGCCGCACTACTGATCCTTTCCGCTATCCACTGTAAACACGTTTTGAGGCCTGTTCAATAAAAATTTGAAAAGAAGAGAAGATTTCATTTTTCTTGATCGAGTGTCCTCGAAGCATTAATACCGTGAGAAACGCTTGGACAGTGACGCCTAACCGCGCCATTACGAGTTCATCGTGCGCGCATCAAGATCATCATTTCTTTGGTCCTTCGAGCCAGATACTCTCAAGTATTTGGCCTCAGTGAAGTGACGAGCAGCAATTTGGCAATCAAACAAAGATATCTCATTGAGACGAAACAAGCGTCCCAGCATCAGTGCAAGCGTCGCACCAGCGACAGCATACAATTCATAAAGCAGCCGCAAGACCCGCGTCCAAGTATCAGAGACGCAGCCCGGCTCATATTACGTCATATCCTGGCGCAGAATCAACATTGTACGAGCGGAATGTTGATGGCGGAAAACAAGACCCAATCCAGACGTTCAACGGAAGTCATCCCTCAACGGCGCAACATCTGCGAGAGGAACATTTCCGTCCAACAACGTTCGACTGGAGGGCATCTAGCATCTATCGCATCCCCTCCTAGGCTTAATTGCGTGCGTAATAAGGTAAGGAAGACCATTGTCCGTTGCCAATCAGGTTTTCTCCGCCGCGTCCGTTGCGTGTATGCGCATTCACATTCAAGATGGTAGACTAATCAGGAGCGACAACACTTAAGCGACAGCGTGCGATCATAAAGACATCATGTATGTGTATCAGAACTTATATAGAATCAATCGCCTCCATTAGTCCGTCAATAGTGATTCAACTCGAAGAATGGAAGGCAAAACTCGAGCAATATTGGGCGGAATATAACGATGTGCAATCGCATCTAGAATCATTAGATGAGTCCGAAGGCTGCGATCGAGACGGCTTCGAGGAAGCGTTCTATGCGTTATCCGGTTGAATCCGCGAGCTCATTTCCCCTTCGCCGATATTGCGACCATCTTTTCTCCGTTTTCCTCAAGTGTTCGCGAATCAGATAGTAGTACGCACATTCAATTGTCTAAGCTAAATTTACCGATATTTTCCAGTAAATATGATGAATGGTTCCCGTTTTTCATACATTCAATTCGATTATCCATTCCAACTTCGCTCTCAAATACACAAAGATTTCAGTATCTACGGACATCACTCACCAGCGATGCAAACGCTGTAATTAGTTCATTAGAATTATTGGACGCTAATTACGACGTCGCGTGGTCAATTCTCAGGGAGCGATATGACAATAAACGCATGATTGTTCAAATTCACGTCAAGGCTATAATGGATTTGCTGGCTATGGCAAAGGAAAATGTAATCGATCTCAAAAGAATCTCTGACGGCGCCGCGAAACATTTGTACGCCCTTCATGCACGACGCATTGGGACGATTTTCTCCTTATTGTAACCTTTAAACTTGACTCACTCACGTTACGCGAGTAGAAAACTTCCTTAAGGGGCAAACGAGCTGCCGTCACTTAAATAGCTATTAGATTTTTATCGCTCATCGATGTCAGATGCTCGAGGCTACCACAAGGGTTACCACTTCCACAAAGAAGGTCGAGACAAAATCGCAGCCAAATGCTAAGCGGTCATCATGCGCGGCCACCGTTAAACCTACATACTTCTGTCAAGGAGAGCACGTCATTTATTATTGCAAAATTTCATGGCACTGCCAGTATCACAAAAGGTCGCAGAAATTCGCAGTCGCAAACTCTGCGTCAATTGTTTGCGCTCCTCTTCTGTATCAAGCAAATGCACTTCCGGTCAATACAAGGTCTGTTAGGCAAAGCACAATACGCTGCTTCATATACCCTCAACCGCGGACCATTGACTAACAATACCGATAAGGAAGTTGCACATAATGCAACTCTTCTCCCCTCCTTTCTAGCAAATTAGAATCATCTAATAGCGAAGAAACATGCTTTCGATTGCGGTTGTGCTCGTCTGCGACGACTTGCGCATGGCGTGTCGAGCCTTGTTGGATTGCGGATCGCAAGCGAACTTTGTTGCCAAAAAATTTGTGGAAGCTCTCGGTTTAAAAACGCGTCCATTAAATGTTTCGATCTCCGGCGTCAATGGCACGTAATCTCGTCTAATCACGTGGTTAGAATCAATCGCGACTCAATTCGTACACCGTGGCTATCGAATGCATCGTTACTGATCAGATTACTGATAAAATTCTGGCGGTTTCTTCGGCGCGGGACAAATTTAATTTTCCGCGCAACATTCGTTTAGCAGATCCGCGATTTCACATCGTCGGATATTGATCTTTTAATCAGAGTGGACTTGTTCTGGAATCTGATATGCATTGGTCAAGTCAAGTCTTCAGACAAGCATTCAACTCTCCAAAAAACGCGACTGGGCTGGATTTTGGCGAGTCGGGCAGCATCATATCGATCGCCTCAAAGGCCACTCATTTCACGCATCCGTAACCAATGCAGAATTACACGAACATGTCAGTTGTGCTTGGCAAATGGACGACATCTCCACGCAACCGCATAATTACAAAATGGAGAAAAACATTTGCGAGCGTCACTTTTTAGACAAAGTGTCTCAAAACTTTCAAGGTAAATATACAGTCAAGCTTCTAATCAAAGAGCAAATATTGAATAACATTGGCGACTCGCGTGAGTCTGCTCTCAAGCGATTGAAGAGCATCGAGAGACGTTTCAAGCGCGACCCTACACTTAAATTTCAATACGCGGCGTTTCTCGATGAATATGTACCACTAGGGCACATGCGACGCGTAGACCCACTGCAAAAAAAATAATATCGTTCTATCTTCTACACCATTGCGTCTTCAAAACGGTTGCAAGCATCGAAAATTCGTGTATTCGATGCATCTTGCCGCAGCAGTTCCGGCATATCGTTAAACGACGCGCTTCTAATGGAATCGACCGTTCAACAAGATTTGATCTCAACTTTAATGCGCTTCTGTTTTTTCACTTAGGTCATCATCGCTGACATCATAAAAATGTATCGGCAAATTTTAGTACATCCGTCTCAGACGCGCCTGCAGAGAATTCTCTGGCGTAATGACATCTCTGCTAATATCGATACGTACGAATTCACCACCGTCACTTACGGTACAGCTTCCGCATCATTCTTGGCCACCAGATGCCTTAAGCATTTGGCTGAGCAGTACGCTCAATTCACTGGTTGTTCAACATGCGTCCTTCGAGATTTTTATGTCGATGACATACTCACCGGAGCGGATGCAATCGACAAATTAAAACTAATTCGCGATAAAACTAAATAAAAAATAAAAACTATTCAACTATTAAAATTAGGAGCATTCGAATTAAGCAAATGGACCTCGAATTGCCCTGAATTATTAGAAACAGACAATTGTGATCATGTGCCGGTCATTATCAGAGATAATGCTGCGGATTCATGTATTCTGGGTATGCAATGGAAAAAGTGCCAGAACACATTTCAATTCTCTGCAAACTTGATACAGAACCTCACGTTATATCAAAACGAGTCATATTTTCCGAGATCGTTAGATTGATCCTCTGGGTCTTCTGGGTCCGGTCATTGTGATCGCAAAGCTCATCTTGCAAGACTTGTGGCCATCCAATGGGACGAGTCTGTTCCTCAAGACATCCACACTCGTTGGATCGCTTTCAGAATATAGATGAGTAATCAATTAAAAATTCCTCGATGCGTTAAATTCAATGTTCATCAGCCAATCGTGGAAGTGCACGGATTTTGCGATGCTAGCCAACGCGCGTTCGGAACCTGCATATACCTTCGCACCAAGCTCAGTCTCAACGACTATCACTCCAAGTTGCTGTGCTTAAAGTCTCGCATCGCGCCACTCAAAACCGTTTCATTACCGCGATTAGAACTATCGGCCACTTTACTATTAGCGCGCTTAATCAACAAGGTTAGAGAGTCTTTGGAACTCTCGCAATGCCCGACTTACCTATGGTCTCAACGATTGCATAAAACTGGATAACCTCCCCCTCGCGGCGGTGGTCAGTCTTTGTGGCAAATAGAGTGACATTCAGCGCCTAACAAATGTCGAACGCTGGCATCATATCGCATCCCCCGACAACCCTGTCGATACATTGTCGCGTGGGATAAACCCCTATGACTTAATTGAAGCTGAGAGGCGGTGGAATGATCCCGAATTTCTAAAATGGGATGAAGAACACTGGCCGCTCAGTGTCTTTCCGCGTTTAGACAATGATTTTCCTAAACAAAGGAAAAATCCGCGTAGCCATTTCCACTTTCCATCCCTGCATCATTAACGAATTACTAAACAAGTCCAATTTAAACAAAATATGCCGCATCATAGCGTATTGTTTAAGATTATCCAAGACTCACCGCGAGCACAGAATATCCACTTTCGTGTCCGCCTTAGATTGTATTTGCAGAACAGTGCAACAGCGAGCGTTTTATCGCGAATATGAAGCACTAGCCAAGAACAAAATTGTAAATACTTCTAGTAATATTTTATCGCTATCTCCATTCTTAGATGAAAGCGGACTAATGCGAGTTGGTGGGAGATTAAAAAATTTGAATTTCGCGTTCAATGCGTGCCATCCAATTCTCCTGCCACACAAACACATATTGACTCAACGTATTATACAGCATGAACCCAATCGAAACTTACACACAGGTTTGCAAGCCACGATGGCTTTCGTACGCCAACGCTTTTGGCCGCTATCATTGCGATCCATGGTACGTAGAATATTACAAAAATGTGTAACCTGTTTTAAGGCCAAACCTAATCAATCAGAAGCCTTAATGGGCTCACTACCGGCCAGTCGAGTTAACGTATATAGACCTTTCTCTCGCTGCGGCATAGACTATGCCGGACCGCTCTTGTTACGTGAGGGAAAGCGTCAAAACGCGCGGAATCGCAAAGCATACATTGCGCTTTTTGTGTGCTTCGCCACGAAGGCGGTCCATCTAGAGTTAGTAAGTGATCTTACATCTAAGGCCTTTATTGCCGCTTTTAAGCGATTCATTTCGCGTAGGGGTAGACCCGCGTACGTATATTCAGACAACGGGACCACCTTCGTGGGCGCGCATAAACAAATTCAAGAATTATACGACATGTACAATGATCCACAAGTCCAGTCCGAGATTAAAAATTTTCTTCGCGAATTAGAAA
>Ga0157363_1004891_pt1 | contig 12444 bp, 8 predicted proteins | sample AttsexASBM1_FD_111477 | JGI IMG/M metagenome (GOLD analysis project Ga0157363, IMG submission 111477) | Fungus gardens microbial communities from leaf cutter ant in Ribeirão Preto, State of São Paulo, Brazil - Atta sexdens ASBM1 | ecosystem: Host-associated > Fungi > Mycelium > Unclassified ...
AAAATAAAAAAAATATATATATATATATATATATATATATATATATATATATATATATAGAGTATATTTTGATTGATTCATATAATTCTATTAAAATGTTTTTTTTTTCTTTTTTAGAAAATACGAGCACGCGTACTGATGGAGTTGAAAGTACAGATATGGATGAAACGATTAATATCGAGAGACTTCAAACGGGAGAAATTGAACAATCTCAGGAATATAACCAATTAGTACCACCGAGTATATCGGGAAGTATGAACGATGATGTTCCTATGGAAACTGATTCTAGTCAAAGCGATCGAGCGCAAATTACTTCTATAAGATGTACAACTAGTCGTGACAGAACTGAGCATGATAATGTATGGAATCGAAATAGAAATGAAGATGAAGCCTCATGCGGGAATATAACTAGTAAACAGGAGAATATGATGGAGAATCTTCAGGATAGATTAACAACGATGCGGGACGGTTTCCTCGAACGGTAAGGTATACATTTTTTATTTCGCATACATTGAGCTGACATTTTCTTTCTTTTTGAAATATTAATATATTTTTTAACTGATGAAAACATAAAGATATGTGAAAATGACTATATCTATTTAATACATTAATGTATAGACATGGCAGTGAACCTGCTGTGAGTTTAACATATTCTGACAAAAGTTCAACTAATGCCACGATATCACTTGGTGTTGGCGACGAAATGACTCGCGACAGTTACCATCCAGGTAGTGAGAATGACTTGAAATCATTATTTACTTCAAGTACATCTGAATTGACTTTATACAACAATTCATTTTTTAGGACCATCTGGAAGTAGCGATGGAACTCTTGATGCAGGCCCGAGCAGTAATCGCAATCATCATTACAATGATAGTAAGTTTATTATTATTTAATCGCTCTCTTAAAAAAAAATTCCTTTAAATCGCTTCGTAAATTTTTTAATAATAATTACACAACACACACACACACATACACACACGCGCGCGCGTGTGTGTGTATACGTATATTTGTTTATACACAATATTTTTGTAGACACTAAAGAAGATGTGTATATTGATAGCGATGATGAAGATATCCAATCTGATGAAAGGTCTGTTGAACATTATGAAGATTTTATTCAAGTTGCTTGTATTTTTTTGAATATCTTTATATGTGATATCTTTTTTTTGTTTTTTTTTTTAATTGCAATTTCTTTATCTTTAACAATAACTTTGAGATTTTGTACAGATTATTAAACCCAGTCGAGGAAATGGATGAAGCAATTACTAATGCTCGTTCATCGCAAGGACACGAAACGTTCGATGATGCCTGCCTAACGGAACTCTGCGTGAAACGAAAATATATGGGACATAGGAATGCCAGGTTTGATCTATTTTTAACTCTATACTCGTAATATTCACCAAATTCAGTCGTTAATGAGAGCGATAGTATATGCTCTTGAATTCGTGTGAGTTTGTATAAATTATTTAAAATGACATCGTTAGGGTTGTTAATGTAGTTATTAGATTAACACAATATTAAGTAATTATTAAGTAATTATTAAGAAACTGACAAGAAACAATGTCTTTGTGATGCCGATTATTATAGTTTCTAATTAGCACTTATTATAGTTATTATAGTTAGTTATACACTAATCTACTTGGAGAGTTCGATCGCTGCCACCTTAAATGACGATAACTTTAACTGAATCCTCGTCTAATCAAAATGTAGCAATATATAAACATCTGAAAGATCGGAAGCCAAATCATTGACCCGAGTAGTTCCGAAAAAGCCTCCGAGCGGACTGGGCGGACTGTGCAATATTAAAGCCGCCGAATTATCTCTGATTATTTGCCTTTCCTCCACTTTTGACTCTAGTTTCTTTAGGACCATGATCAAGGAAGCGAATTTCTGGGGCAACGATTTCGTCATGTCGGGTAGCGATTGCGGTCACGTATTCGTGTGGGAAAGAGACACCGCAAAGTTGTGTATGCTGTTGGAAGCAGATCAGCACGTGGTCAATTGTTTGCAACCGCATCCATATCTTCCAATGCTGGCTACTTCCGGCATTGATTACGATGTTAAATTGTGGGCGCCAATCAACGACGAACCAAATTTTGACGAAAAGTTTGCGGAAGACGTAAGTTGTTGTTTATTTTGAATGAAATAAGTGCATGCGTGCGTGTGTGTACATGTGCATCAATGTAAAATAAGATAGAACGACTTGAAATTTGAAAATGATGTTTTATTTTATTTTCAGCTGAAAAAGAGAAACGCAGTTATGTTGGAAGAGACCAAAGATACAATTACTGTACCAGCGGTTTTTATGATCAGAATGTTGGCATGTCTCAATCAGATACGCAGAGGTAGTGAAAATTTATAATAATATTCTCTTTACAGAATCTCTTTGTTATAATATGTTATAATATGTTATATTAATATGTACAGGAATATATAAGTAGGAAAAAATCCTAAGATTTTTTTCCGAGTCTTCCATTGTTGTGCGCAAGTATTAGAATACATGGTGATTGAATTGGATAATGTAAAGCTTTATCTGAATTTTATTGCATTGAATGTGTTCTTACTCAAATTTTTAAATTGTGAAATATCAATGAAATTTAACAAAATTCATCTTTTTTTCTTTTTTTCCAATGTTCGACCCAATATTTGATTAATATTTTGAGCATTTCTTAAATATCTAGTATAAAATCATAAATTATTGTAATAATGTCTTCACAGACAGTTTATTATTCACGCTAATGTTTCGCATTCAATTTTAGAGTTCAAAATATACAAATGACTTCATAACATTTATTTCTCTTTTTCTTCTTTTTGCTAAAATTTCATTTATTTAGATTTTCTTTATTTTATATGCAATACTTTTCAGAGATGTTATACTATTTGTTAATTGCTATTTGTTAATTGCTTCGAAGCGTATTATGCATATATTTAGATTCAATATTCTTAAAACATATCTCTAATTAATACATTACATCAAAACGAAACATACATTTGATTTATTGTCATTAAAATAGAAACCAATATATTAAAATGTTGTAATTCTTTTATCTTACTAGGATCATTATTTTTATTGTATATGAGTAACAAATATACGAAATTTATGAAGTTTGAATGATTGCATAATGTAAAATCACGCTGCTGCGTGCATTTTAAAACTACAAGAAATAAAATTTTTAACTAATTGTCGAAAAGTTTTTGATATTTTATGCAATGATAAAGTTGTAATCCTGAATTCTCTTTTTTATTAAAATTATAAAAGATTATAAAAATTATAAAAGAAAAATTGTAAAAAGAATAATTTATATATATATATATATATAATAAAAGAATAATCTTACAGAATTATGTACATATATTTCTAAATTTTGAATACATATATGTATTATTGAAAAAATTATTTTAAGAAATTTTGGAAGAAATGATATTTTATAAAGAGCAAGTATAAATGATTCTAGTATAAGGAAGGAAAAAAAAAGGAGAAAATGTCAAATCTTGAAATCAATAAGCGTGATCACAACTACAGTGAATCGAAACCTCAACATGCCAACAATGGTACTGGTACCACCATTAGCAATGATATTTTAGTACGAATAATATTTTTAATTTGTATTTATAACGCATAGAATATTATGTATATGCACAATATTCTATATATTGTATAAATATTCATATATTTATTATGTGTGATTATACGTCCGTATATCTTTTCAAAAACTTACGAATTTTTGTTTTTAGCGATAGATAATTTACGTTAAGGACAAAAAATGAATAATTTCAAAAAATTAAATAATAATTATAATCTTTCTTGTTTTAGAACTAATATATTTAAAGCTATGATTTTGCATCTGTTCTTGTTTATTGAAACAGATAATCCAAATATTATCGAACGAAATTTGTGATGTGATGATCGTGTTTACTGATTATTATGTCCGAATGAATGAAAATTATACGAGCTATGTCGATTGTTTTGTAGGTCGAGGTCGCAACAGGAGACGGAGCAGCGACGAGGGTGGCGATTTACGAGGTGGTTGAATCGTCTTCGACGTACTGCAAGTAATAACAAGCGATAATAAAACGAAACTCGCGTATCAATTGTGAAACTGCGACTATGATAATCCTTTATTTACCGATCGAATCAATAAATATGGAAGATGCTGATCGGCATGAACAGATCTCGTGATACCTTAAGTCCAATTCGAACGGTATTTTGGTGTAAAGATACATTTATAAAATATGATAGCATTGCGAATATCATTACGTATTCATATATTATTATATCTTGCGTTTATAATAAAATACCAAACTGAAATGGATTTAATCAGTACTCGATTCTTCGAATATCGAAGTTTATATCTTTTCTTCATCTTATGTACAATCATATTCATAGTGGATTTATATTTTTAATATATCGAAAAAAAGAATTTCGATCTCTGTATATATTTTACATTTAATATTATTACATGATTATCACGAAGTATGATAGTCTATCAATATTTATCCAAGTTATATATTATTCGTATATTTTGCAAAAGTATTGTTGTCGATGAAATTATAAGCAGTACAAAATTAGCATTCTCTAACTGCTAACTAGTTGAAAGTTTGCAATAAAAGACATTTCGTCTGTTTTTATATTATTAAATATTTTTTTATATTATTAGATGATAATCGCCTGTGCATGCTTAATCATGTTAATGATGTTAAATTATTATGTTAAATATTTTTGATGACAAGAAAAAATATCGACTTGTGCAGTCAGAGACTATTGAGATTTCCAATCTTTATGTCTTATTTTTACATGTGTAGTCTTTAATTTATTATTTTAACTATTAAAGTCTCTTACCAATATTTTCTATATGTATCAAAATTAAAATAGTATTTCATAAAACTTAGTAGAATTGTATTTCGTGTATGAGAGAGAGAGGACAAATACATAGTACTGGGTTATAACTTAATATGATCAAGAGAGACGTTTTATTTTCTTCTGTTGTTACTGCAGGCACAAATATCTTGTAAATTGCACGGTCAACTTTTAACATCCGTTCTGTATGTTATTAATTTACATTTATCATCGAGATTCAAGGAATAATAATAACGATGAATGAAGTGACAGTAATACAGTTTGATCCCGTAGAAAAGGATAATGCGATTCTAATGTTATTAGGACATGAAAATTTTTGTCGTAAGGCGAACCGTAATACGTGCCTTACAGGTTTTTTAGTTAAAGCAATGAAGTAATCGGTAATAGTAATTGTGTCTACTTGAGATATAGGCAGATTTATGAAAAATGCTAAGGGTTTTAGAAATCGACTATCGACGATAATCGTGTTGCGATGCCGCATCTCGCGTAGCATCGCCGCTTGTGCAATTTTATTAATCCTTAGACAATAGTCATGTCATATTGATAGAATATGACTAACGATCGTTAGATGAGCAACATGTAAGAATGAACGACATGTCTTTACAATTATGTATTGTTAAGAAGAGCTTGTTTATAATAAAAGTGTAAACGAACGCATAATATAATAGCAGTATCGTTATTCTCGTTAATCCCATCAGCGTCAATTCTTTTTGTTTATGCGCTCAACGTCACGTATAATAATTGAACAAAAACTCTCTCTCCCTCTCTCTGCTAGGATTTTGAAAGAATTCTAAAAGTGATGGCGTTTACGATGCACGCGTAACAATGTACAGTGCGATAAAATTATTCTTATGACTTATAATAACACACACATGACAAATACACACACACACACACACACACACACACACACACACACACACACATACACACACACACATACACACATACACACACACAAAACATTTGATCAAGATTGAATTGGGATTATCGAAGATCTCGCGAGCGTGTGAATGTAAACAAATTCTTGCATTGTCAAAATCAAATTGACAACGAATGTGTAGCAACGCTGAGACACACCGAGATATCTAATTCTTTATTTTGAATTAATGACATGGAAGAAAGAACGGGAAGTGAAATAACTAAAAACAACAAATATACAAAATTAAATTACACGTTCAACAACAGAATCTAATTTAATAACAAAATATGAATGCTGCATTTGTAATAAATCGTATAATAACAATAAAATCAATAATAATGAAATAATAATGATTGAAATAATAATATTAATACTAAATATTAATACGATTAATATACGAATTGTAAATGTATCCAAATAATAGCGATATTAATAAAAAAGAATAACAGAGACATCATACATTTCCGCGCTGTTATTTTGAATTATAAAAAAAGTACCTAATCAGATGATTAATTGAATTTATTGATGGAATTTTATCATCGACAGTCTTTGATCTTCTCCAACTTGTCTTTCTAACAAACATCTTTCATTTAAGTTTTATCAAACATATTACAATTTTCGTTGAATATAAATCTGTTTGCAATCGTTACGACGTATATATAAATGTCTATCAAATTTTGTCTAATGATTCGATTATATTATTAGTACAGAGATTAATCACTGTTAAGCGAAGCAAAAAGACTGACAATTTGTATGCAATAACATAAAATATCAAGAATACGCAAGGTTAAGAAATACATTTCTTATCTTATCCCAAACAATTCGCGAAGCTAATCTCGTTCGTAAATCTTGTCACTAAAAACTATAAACTATAAAAAATTAACAATAAAGATTTCTAAAGATTTTAAGTATATGTTATATATATATATATAACATCCCATAATATTGATGTATACAAAAATCTAATAATCTATAAAAGGATGATACGCATTCCACATTTTCATTTGTAACAAGGCAAAATTTCAAATATGAGGAATTTTTCGCAATATTGCTTACAATCGAATCAAAACAGATTCAAGTCTCAAGCAGAAAAATTGAAATTTATATTTACAAATATAATTTCATAAATAATAAATAGATAATAAATAGATTTTCGTATTGCTTGAAAATTTCAAAATTTTTTGCACTTAAAACAAGATAAATATTTTCAGGCGTGGGAGAGGAAAACAAATGAAAATTCTGAGTGTAAAATGTGCATCACGAATACGTTATATTAAGAATTGTGTAATTTCAAACCTCAGAGAGAACGAAAAAAGAACAAGAAATAATAGAAAATTTTCGATCGAAAAGCGACGTGCACGCGTAGAACATGCATATGGATCGACTGTGGGCGCGGCTTTGTATATGTGTGTATGTGCCATGTATGTTTCTTTTGTTTTTATTTCTCTCAATATATTAGGACAAAATTGTAATCGCGATCGCTTATCCGTTTATCTGTAGATTTAATCTATAGATTTAATAATGTCTGTAATAATGAAGTTTAGTGCGATTATACATTAAATTTATCGATGAGAGAGAAAGAAGGAGAGGAGAGAGGGAAGAAGGGGGGGAGAGAGAGAGAGAGAGAGAGAGAGAGAAAGAGGGAAGGGGAGAGGATAGAATCAATAATCTTTCGTATAACTCGACATTTCGCCTAGCTGAGTTTTTTCTGCAAAACACTAAGTAAACTAAAAGAGAATGAAAGAAATTAAGCCTTGTGAAAAAAAAAATCGAACAAAAATTCATATTTTTTAAAATAGATATAAAACTTAAAGGTTTCTTCATTAGAGGACTATTCTCTTTCGTCGATTTCAACGTTTGAGAATACGCGAATATTCATGAACTTCCGTAGAAATTTTTCGATTTTATCATTTATTGCAGGATCGCGTTTTATTCGATCACATCGTCGCAAGTCTTCCTAAAACGCAACAGTGATTGCGCAAAATGTGATGCATTGAGAGTTCTTTACAAATATTCGCTTTCAAGATATCTCACATATCCGGCCGAGACCGAATCGAGTCTTTGCATGTATAATTCAAATACGCTGTTGACTACCGTTACGCGCTTCTCGTTTCAGATATAATTCTGAATTCAAATCGAGCCAATGGGATCAAGTGTGCTGTAAATAACATTAAATCACTTATCAGAATATCATGTAAAAAGTATAGTGTTGATTATTACGAAAGAAGAATCATTTAAATATAAATGTGTATAATTTTAATTTAAAGAATTTGTTACACACATAAATTCCGTAAAAGAATCTATAAACAATGTATACATATACAGAAATATATAGCAATGAGCATTTCACTGTAATTTTCATATTATTCAAATCGAACAAAATGATTTATCGTATTAATTGAAAACCGAGAACTTGATCCCATTTTTCTTGCTGATTGCAAAAATATAGAACAGGATATTAAATCGAGCACGATCATTTCGAGATTTCCGTGTATGTGTAAGTGATTATTTCAAGTTTTACACACTTAGCTTGTTTAATTTAATCGAGAAGTGCAAAAATGGATATTTAGTTCTAAAATTAAATCAAATCGACCATGTCACATCTAGATTTCGATTAATTCTTAGACTAGATGAAAGATAAATTTCTGGATGTATAACATTCGCACACTTCCAAGAGATAATCTCAGCCAGACGTGCAAATTTTCTCTCTCTCTTTCTCTCTCTCTCTCTCTCTCTCTCTCTCCTCCTCTTTCTCTTTTTCTCAAAATTTCCTTCGAAATGGATAAAACACTATTTCGGAATATATATTCTCGCGCGCATATGTCCTATATAAAAACTCGCTATTTTCATCCTATACTTTGTTTCTCTTTCCTCTTATTTCTTTAATATAACATTACGTTATACAAATATGCCGTGCATGGATGTGCTGCGGCGTTTCCTTCTTTTGCAGTTTATAAGAAAGACCAACGGAAAATAGCGTTTTTTTAATTACAGTCGTCAAGTGAAAAGTTTCTAGACGAAACAGTATTTTCACCGCTTCGTTACACGCGTTTACTTCTATGTTAAATAGAAATACAAATACCTGGGATTGCGGGCTCGTCATTGCTCATATCGCATGCAAAATGCGTGCGCGGTTTAATGTATAAGTATGTACGTATACACATAAAGATGTAACATGCGTATATATGTATATGTGTGTATATATACATATATCCATGTATGAGATAATAATGATAACAATAACGACATAATAATTAATGGTGATAATGGTAATTACAATAAATGTAATAATATTGATATTATAACCAGGATAATTGTTACAATTGTTTACAATGTCCGAAAGGAACATCACTTTCAGACTTTTCGAGGCATAATCGGATTGCACGACGCGTAATTAAACACCATCGTAATTAAACAGCATCGTTCTGCGAGTCTTACGAGAATAAAAGAAAAATTAAGAAAAGAAAAAAAGAAGGAAAAAATAATCTGTACTTTGCATCTTCCGATGCAATGCGCGCATTATCCGTTTGCAAACAAACTGAAAACGAACGAATAAATATGAAATATCCAAACAAATAATTACATCATGTAAGTTCTCATAAAACACTCGAGTTCTTTGAATTTTAAATAATAGTGTACAAAAAAAAATAAGAAAAATCAAATAAAGATTAACAGCGAATTAATAAAATAGATAAAAACCAAGGTTTGATGCTAACAAAAATTTGCATCAAAAGTGATAATAAGAAAGTAACGTTAGAGTTAACATGAATAATCTTGGTCCTACGCGTTGGATCCTTACGCATCAATAAGACTAAGTTCGGTCATCGATCGGATCGTTTTTTAGGTAACCGATGACATTATACTCTGTCATTACTTATCAGTCGAACCAGTACCTCAAAATATTTTCATACAGCACAGAATTTGCAGCAATATTGCTGCAATGTTGCAGTAGTGTTGCTGCAACTTTTGTGCTATAGGAGTGATCATGCACTGACGCACGCATGTATACGCGTTATCGTACGTTTATTCGTAGATCGCGACATGCAGACCATCCTTGAAACATGCATCAATGACAAATCAGAGTTTAAAGTGAAATGACAGACATTGTTCAGATACGCACGCAATTTTAAACTGCAACTAATTTGTCATCATTACAACATATATTTTCCAAATACTTACACAGCATAATCACTAATTGAAAATTTTCACGAAGAATATGCTTAAATTTCATTTATGAAAAAAACAAATTTAATTTCTTGTGTATATGATCCAGCAGTTTGTCTCTTTCGCTTAAATTCGAGTTACATTTAACACAAAGATCGCTTATGCGATCTTTAGAATTAGAAGCCGAACATTCGCTTGAAAGAATGAATTTATATGAAAGAACGATAATGATAATGGCAAGAGACACACGGTTGACACACGATATTTTAAAATTCGCTTTGCTCTTTTCCCGCTAAATTTCACTATAGATTTCGGGATTCGATTACAAAGATATGTTCATCTATAATACAAAAGAGTTAACAATGAAAACAATTGGATAAATTTCTAATGAAAGTAACGATGTTGTAGCTGCTTTCAGTCGGACATCTAGATATCTAGATATCGAGCTTTCTTACTCGCGCGACATTTACTTACAAACGTGAGTCAGTGCGAGCATAGCCATATGTATCTTTTTCTTCTTCATATATTCTCGGACACGTGTATCATTTATATGTATAGATGCGAGATAATTAAATCTACAACATGTGATGTTAACGTAATCGCGAGAAGCCTTGTATAATTCTCATTAATCCTCGAGAGCTGTCATTCATGCACAAGAGTACAAGTACGGTAATCTCATCACGTCGATACAAATCAGACAAGAAAGCACAACGACAAGATACATTGTCGAACACATTGGAGCTCGAGATTTCTCGTCGCACCTTTTCGTTATGCGATACTAATTACGCGATAATCGGCACTGACAAGAGATCGTCATACTCGGGAGAAACGCGGAGAAAGAGATTACGATACGCGAGCTAAGATGGAAAATGAGCAAACCGCTACGGAATGTGTGAGAAATCTGGAGATTATACTTACATATATATAATACGTAGTTTACACTATATGTACCATGCCAGTGGTGCAATCAACGCGATTTCGTAGCCTGATTAAAGGTAATTAAGAAAAAACAGAGAGATAAAAAAGAACGAGAGAAGTAAAGAGAAAAATTATGAAAAGATAAAATTCTGAAAGAGAAGAATATCGAATTCGAAAGGACCTTCCGAATGTCGATTACGCCACTGTACGGTGTATCCATATCAGAAAAAAATTCGGATTGAATTCGTTGAAAATCATGTTATTGCTGATATATGAAGATACAGAATGAGAGATTACGATAATATTTGATAAAGGAAGAAATTCTTGAAGGATACATGACTCAACGGAGAAATCCGATTAAATTTTTTTTTCTGATACGAGTACAAACACCTGCACACTTCGCATTGATATAATGCAATAATTTATACTCTATTGTGTATGGTTTCAATTTGAATTCTTATGAGATTTAATAAGTTGCAAACAACTTTCAGCGAGCATCGCGAGAGACGTCCTTCTCCGCGCGTTTGAAAAACTCTTCGATATGAATTAACTATGAAATACGCGAATAACGCTGCAGCAATTTGTAATTATAATCATAATAACAGTTGCGTCGCATGCGCGCGCGGACGTGTGCTTCTCCGAACTTTCAATCGATGTGAAAAGATATCTAAAAAATGAGAATATATATATATCGATACTTTAGTCACTCGATTTCATTAACGTTCGTAAAACTCGTATTTATAAACGTTTATAATAATAAAGACCGCGTTACGTTACACGTATATGTACACACACGCGCGTGCATGCACACCCAGGCACATACATACGCACACGCACGTACACACGCACGTCGCACACCCAAGCACAAATACACGCGCACGCACGCACACAAACACATACACAAACAAAATGTAACACGGTCTATTCTATACATATACACATATATATATATATATATATATATATATATATATATGTATATATATATATATTGTATATACATACATATGCATATATGTATATACCTATATATAAATAACATTTTGAATTTATTTGAACATGAATGTGTGTCAATTATGGCGTTTGTCACGTTTTTTTTAAAAAAAAAAAGGAGATTATGCCGATCGTCGCAGCCTACAGACAAAATTTTCAATTTATCGATCGATAGACAAAAGTAAAGAATAGATACTCTCCCCTTTTCTTTTTACTCCCGGCGACAACGACGGCGATAGTAATAATACAGTAAGAATAATAATATAGTAATAGTAGTAATAGTAATAGTATAGTAGTAATAATAGTAATGGTAACAGTAGTAATAGTAGTTGCAGCAGTAGTAGTTATAGCAGTAATAGTGGTAATCGTTAACATTAATGATAATCGTGTAATAACAATAATAATAAATCAATGAATCTTTTTTTTTATACAACAACCACACGTAGAAGCGACAAATTAGAGTAGTAGAAATAACTATTTCTTAATCTCGCAATTTTATATTTATATTTATATCTCTATATATATTTATATATAATGTATATCTGCTATATACATATATGTATGTATGCACATATATATATATATA
>Ga0157363_1004892_pt1 | contig 12439 bp, 8 predicted proteins | sample AttsexASBM1_FD_111477 | JGI IMG/M metagenome (GOLD analysis project Ga0157363, IMG submission 111477) | Fungus gardens microbial communities from leaf cutter ant in Ribeirão Preto, State of São Paulo, Brazil - Atta sexdens ASBM1 | ecosystem: Host-associated > Fungi > Mycelium > Unclassified ...
CATTTTCTCCTGTTTTTATAGATATAAAATTTATACAATTACAGTATTCATTAATCGATGTCAGGACGTAAATAACAAATATCCTGGACATAGACTTCGTAACCCTTGTGCTTTAAGCGAATGTGCCTTAGTATATTCGACGATTTTTTCGAAATTAGCTCGCAATAAGGACACTTGAATCGAGGTGATTGACCGCATTCGTATTTCAAATGTTTGAGAAGGCTTCTTTTATGTTTGAACGTGCTTGAACAATTAGTGCAGGGATACTTGGGCTTCACTTTCGAACGACGCCTGATCTTCTGCCTATCAATCCCTAATATCGAAGGCGCGGATACTGTCATTCCTGAAAAGCACCATATATCAATTAATATCGTACACTTTACACAATACACTTAAAAACATGCAAAACAATGAAAATCGATTATTGAAAAAACTTAGACATCTTGTAGGAGAAACTGTTTTCAACTTTAATTTACAGCTGCTCAATTTTAACTTAGATATAAAGAAAGCATGTCTTTATAGTTATTAGAAAGTTAAATTTCTAGAAATAAAAAGAACAAAACTTTGGAAATTTTCAAGAAATATTATGGGTTGAACACGCGTATGTAAAAAAGAAATTTTATTTCAAACATTTTGGTATAACAAATTTTAAAGATATAAGTACAGACATAAATATTTTCATATATATAAATAGCAAAAAAAATATTCGCAACTAGAACTCTTGATGCAATTATCGTTGGAAATTGCGCAAGTGAATATAATAGAACATTAGTTTAAATATTACAAATTATTAATAAATATATCACATAATACGATTGCCTGTGATATGTCGTATATTAATTCTTCCATGGACCACAAGAAATCAACTTCCATTCGTGCCGTAATAAAGATGTTCTCTCTTCTCTTTATATATGTATATATAATTTTTAATATCATTTCCTGTAGTACTATAGTCAAATATTACTCTAAAAAAATCTGTCTACAAAAGAATTAAGGGAATCGTTATATAAAATAACATATATATATCGTAATATACTTTCATAAGTAAGTTATCGCACAAATTATTATAATAAAATAAAAGAATATAATTGTTCTGATTAAAATTGTATAATGCATAAAAAATTCTAATTACTTAAAATTTTGATCTATGACTATTATTAATATATATCTAAAGTAGTCTCTTCTCATTGATAAATTAACAAACAATGAAATTTATTTCTTAAAGCTTTGCTAATACTCGTACAGATTTAAAAAAAAAAACAAACTGCAATTAGATACTTTTCCAATCCAATTACATCTAAAATAGCTTTCAAATGATCAACTTTCAAATGAAGCCATAGCAAAATCAATTAATTTTTTATAATTATGTGCTTTTGATTGGCGTATCATAAATTACAAAATATCACAGTTTCAATAAATTTGACTGAAACCACTTGTTCTATATGATTAATACAAGATCTTTTATCAACCGTAAAGCTATACTTATAAGTCCGAAACTGATTAAAAAATCATTAAACACAAAAATCAACGAGACGCGTAATTCTTTTATATCGATTATAATTGGAGGTTTAAGAAATATAAAACAATGAAGATGTGGGAATATAATATTTCCAAAATATTAGATTTATACACATCTATTTTTACATAAATATAATATGTCCTAATAAATATGTATCTATATATATCTATAAAGTACATTAAAAAAAACCATAAAAGTTTTCGGCCGATAGCCGAAACATTCAAACTAACATCTTTTAATACACATTATATTATTAATGATTATATAAGTGGAGATTGCGTACCTCTTACCACGCTGACTTCAAAGTAGCCCCCTTAAATCTGTATTACATAAAAGTTTTGTCTAATAATATTTTTGTGTACATCTCATCATTTCATTGATAATAATTGGAATTAAATATAAAGCATTAGCTTTGAGAGATTACGACAATCTTTAAATCTTAAATTAAGTCAATATAAAAAAATATATGTCTCTTAGATTTTTATGTTTACATATCTCAAGAAATGAATCGGTTCCGGACAATTGTAATAGGTTCTTCGTTCGATAACTCGCAAATGCCAAAATTTTAACTGTCAACTGATTATACATAAACATTAATATCTCAAATTAATCATAACAATAAATTTTTAACAAAAACTTTACGAGGATGTAATTCGCAATATATCTTTCTATGGATAGTTTGCATTGCTATTTCCCAAATATATATTCGTTATAAAAAGCATATTGTTTCAAGTTTGTGCAGCAGTTTCACTAACCGCAAGAAAAATTCTTGTAAAAAATCTCTACGCTTGGTTTCTTCGTCTTCTTCAGCAGCGTACTCTTGACAGCTGCTTGTACAGATCGATGATCTGCAACTTTTTGTCCTTGTGCATCCGTCGTACGTGTACATACATATTTGACGAGAACTTGGCTTTCTTCGTGCAATATGGACACTGATATCGTGGTTCTTTGCCACATTGAAATTGGCAGTGCGTCTTCATGTCGGAGAGTCTGGTATAACCGCTGTTGCATCTGGGACAGTGAAATTTCTTTCTCGTGACCGAACTCTGCGCAACCACATTATCCGGCCAGCGAGACGCAGCTATCGGTGCTATGGCGGTTTCCTGACGATGACTCGAGTCGATGTAAAGATACGTGTTCTCCTCTGTATCCTCCATCGCGTTCAAATTGTCTCGTCGTGACTGATAAGGCTCCGCGGTCACACTGTGACCGGACACTACCTGGGGATGCACGTAAGACGAGTGTATCTGCCCATAAAGCGAATCTAGAAAAAGAATTGGAAATTTCGACTATAGTTAATGACGGCTGATCGAGATTGCCAGATATAAATCACAACATCGGATAGAGAAAAATTTCCGTCCATGCTCTTCAATTATCTACATAATCGAGATTCGCGGGAATCGAGTCTTGCGTGTATTACACTCACACAAAAATACGGATTGCTACAACATTAAATAAAAATAAGAGCCATCGTTGTATACAAATCAATTTGTAGACATATGAGAATACTATAAAATGATATATCCAAGCATATTAAGTTAGTTTATTTTTGTTCATACAAATATAACATACAATCATATAATCAACGATAATATTTCCTGAATAAATAATGCGCTTCAATAATTAAATTTTATTTTTGTTTTGAATATTATTTTGTGTGTATGCATATATGTATGTAAAAATCTGTACTTCAAAATTCGAATATCACTATAATCTAGTAAATGATGCAGTGAGAAAAATGTTTGGTTGAAAAAACAGACGAACGAGAAGATTACATCAATTAGAATTTTGGTTATCTCAATTAGAATTGTAATATAGATTTAATACAAAAATTTTGATTCGTCCATTTTCATTTTTATATTAACCAAAATTCTAATTGATTCAACCAGATATTTTCAGTGTAAAAAATACAAAAATATATAAAAACATTAAAACGTCATAATATTGTGTTTTAAATTAATTTTGATATTATTAGAAATAACGTTCATCTTATATTGGAACAGTTTGATCATTCTGAATGTTTGGCCTAACAATGCGTTGTTTCATAAAAGCGGATTCGAACATTGTTTGTTATATACATCTATTATATACATCGGTTGATCGCTGTGCATTGCGCGCACGTGCGCGTACATATTTGACGACACCTTTGTCCGTTTTTGGCAGTAAGGACACTCGAATCTTGGTTCTTGACCACATTGAAATCGTAAATGTTTTTTCATGTCACCCAAGTATTTATAACTATTGCTACACTTGGGACATAGATACCGCCGATGTCCCTCTTCTCGCTGTTGCTGCTGTTGTTTTGTTACGTTCTCAGAATACCAATCGGACCTGAAGATATTGGAGTCTCTGAAGCTAGCGCTATCGTAACTCTGTAATAATGGAATACGTCCGAGATGCTGCTCCGGCGACGTCACGATGAAATAATTGGAATTCTGCTTCTCCTGATACGGAACAATCCCTAGAAAAAGAACGACCCCCACGAGGTGAAATAAACCTCGATGAAATAAATAATTTTTTCCCATGTTTTACAGATAGAAACAACATATATCACTCAAGTTTTCTTTCAACGCATGTTTGGTAGTAAGTGTTTAAGATAATAAAAATCATAATATCGATAATTAATAATAGTCAGCGGTATATAAATTAATAATTTTAATATTTTATACATACTCTCTAAATAGTTTTAATTCATGGAATTGATCTTATTCTAAAGAATGAAAATTGAGTCAATCTTGAAAAAGAATGACTCAATCTTTAAGAGTGAGTTTTACTCTAAAAGTTTTTAAGCAAATATAAAAAGAATTAAGAAAAATGATAAAAAATTATTATATATTTATTCCACACATACTAAACAAACACAAGAAAAATTAAGGATAATAGTAAAAAAAACAAATAAAGAATACTTATTTCACACACCCTTTATACAAATCAAACAAAAAAATTTAGAAGAATGATTAGAGGAAAAATACTAAACAGAAGACAGAAGATCTAAAAATAGGAGATTCTATTATGTTTTACAATTAATTATCGTAACAATTTAATAAAATAACATCGTAAATATTAGTTTAACTTTAATTTTTAAAATGTATTAAGAACATACAGAGACTCAGACCGGAGCAAAATAATCGGACTGAAATATTGTATAAGCTAATAGATCGAAACCATCACTAGACCAAAAATATTTACTGAATCGTGAAATAAAGCGTTACAATGGGATTTTTTAATTTCTTATGATTTAGGACTTAAAACTTAATGGGCCTTCTACAATAAGCTATTAATTAATTTTTAGCTTCTGACTTCTGATTTATGATTAATGGCTTATTGTAAAAATTTATGGCAAAATTTACGCCTTAAATCATTGTAAACTTTATTAGCTTTCTACAATAAGTCATCATCTAAGCTTTAAGTATTTTTAAGGTATAAAAAATTAATCAATCATAACCGATTATTTGTTATGAAATATATTAAATATTACTTTTTGAATATCTCACAATACATGCTCGTTTTATCAACTTACATATATACTTTTGCTGTGTAATCGAGCTTTATTACTTAATATTTAATAATCTTAATATTTAATAATCGATTATCCTTTTCATATTTGTTATTGGTTAATGTCTTATGATTTAAGATTTAAAACTTAGATAATAGCTTATTATAGAAAACCCATTAAGACTGGAGCACAGACTTTTGCACAACGCATAACACGTAAAGGTACTTTTTCATGTTGACACTCGCTCATTTTTAGTGTCAAAACAGATCATGATAAAAATTGACGAATATCAAGCGTTTTGATTATGTGACTTATTTTGACGCTAAAAATGAACGTCGAGCATCAGCATAAAAAGACTTTAACATTATGTCATAGTTAAAACACTTTGTGTAAGATATAGTGTTACACTGTGTCATGTTTGTTGAAACACCCATTGATCTATCATAGTCGAATATGAGAAGAATAATCGACTATGACTTATCAATACTTTAAGACTTAAGAGATACTATTCTTATTGTATTTGCGGGGATCGAAAAGGACTGAAATCCAAACGGTTATGATCACTGTTGAAAGGACTGGAACCGAACTGAAAACTGAAAGTTGGATATAACCTCGGACTGAAACCGTTTAGATTTTGATATTTTTCGGTTTCTTTTAATCCGAAATCGAAAATTGAATATAACTTCTGACTACTTTCTAGTAGTGCACTAACTGCAACTGCGGACCGAAATAAAAATTCCAAGTCCCTCTTTAAAACATTCATAATAAACATTCAGTAAGTCTATAATTTATATTATAAATTATTCGAAATCTCGTACAAATGACAAAAACGATATATATTAACTAAATAAAAAATAAATAATTTATTTATTACATATCATAATTTATTGTTTTATATATATATATATATATATATATATATATATATATTGCTGTATAAATTTATACAAACGTCTTTGTACATTTTTAGGAAAAAAATTCTCAATTAAAGTCAATATCTGGAGTCTATGCCGCTAGACAAATCTTAATCAATAAAGTCCCCCTCTCTCCGTTTCTTTTTCGTTTATCTCAGTAACTTTAGAATCTTAGTCACAGCCCAACATTAAGTGTTTCAAACATTGCGAATAATTGTATATCGAAAATAATATAACTGTCGCATTTTAACTTGCGCTAAGTATCATGTCGCAAAAATTTCCCGGTGATGACACCAATTTTACAGCATTGCCACATTCTATATATATCTATATAGAATAAATATGTGAAAGAAATAGAAATAGAACTATTATCATTAATCAAGCAAAATTGATATGTGATGTATGAGTTTGGCATAGCCATTGAATTAGTATGAGAAGCGAACAAGAAAATAATATAAAAAATGAATTTAATAATCCTAATGTTGTTGAATCATTAGCCTATAATTTTTACAAAAAGTTGCTAAACGATTATAATTGCTGTGAGTTTAAAATTGTTTTTCAATATTAAAATCTAATAATTTAATTCTTTAGTAATTAAATATTTATTAATATTGTAGCCAATGCATATTTATATGTTTTTATTAACTATAAGTCTTTTATGACGCACACAAAAAATATGATGAAACAAAATATTACAGAATTGTCATCCATTTATCAACAATTAGAAAAAGAACACAAATAAAAAAGTTGTATTAATTAATGTGTATAATAAATGTGTATAATAAATAGTTTAATAGAAAAATGTTATAATAAATAAAATGTCATAAAAGAGTTAAATTATAAACAAAATTTAATAAACAAAATTTTTATTATTTTTATTAACAAACAATACACGAGTACGAGCGTAGTGTAGTAAGTAGCACACGAAACTACTATAGAGGTTCCGGGTTCGATCCTAGGCAAACTCAAGAATTTTCACGCGTTCGTAGCTCATCTTCAGTGGCCTGACAAACCACCAAGAGTATCTATTGCCAAGAAAACTTCTCTCAAAACTGTCCGAACCAGCGTTAAATTGTAGTATGTCTCTGCGTACAACCTGCGTGCGCACCATACGTAGTCCGCCTCAGACCAGCGATAGTGAAAGCTCTTTGCCTTGGATCGATTCGAAGGATGTGAAATTGAACTCATACAAATGCTAGCGAGAGGATAATTGGTATTTGTATGAGTTCAATTTCCTTCGAGTCGATCCAAGGCAAAGAGTTTTCACTATCGCTGGTCTAAGGGGAGCTATCGTTTATACAAATTTTCACCATTGAAGAACTTTGCGCAATGCTCGTTGAAGATATATTATTCATAAAATTATCTTCTTTTCCTTTAGCTCTTGTTTTTTCTTTCTCTGATAATTTTTCTTTTTGCTTCAACAATGATGTTTCTTCCTGTAATAACTCTGTCCCGATTTGGGATGTTGCACCATTGGATTGAATTGGATTGGATTGGATTGGATTGGATTGGATTGGATTGGATTGGATTGGATTGGATTGGATTGGATTGGATTAGATTGGATTGGATTGAATTGAATTGGATTGGATTAGATTGCATTGGAGCAAACAACACACAGAAACGGAATTTAAATCAAATTATAATTCTTTTCATTCGATACAGAACAAATTAACTTAACTGCAACTAACGCAATAATCGTATATAAACGCTTTAAGTAAACTTATTAAGTAAACTTATTATTAATTTATATAATTGTAGAAACATATACTCGTAGAAAAAAATTCGTCTCTTTTATTAAAAAAAAGAAACAATAAAAATAATATTTCACATTTATGATAGATAGAGAAATAAATATTGAATATTTGAAGAAGAAATACTAATTTCCCTCCAAATATTAAAAAAATATAAACTTGATAATAATTTATGAATTAAGACATTTTCTATGAATAATATGAGAAATTCCACGAAGATGAAACAAAACTTTTGAAACATAACTTTTTTCAATCGATTATTAAAGTTATCGCAAAATATTTTGATTAAAAAAAACATTAAAATTAAAAATCATTTTGTTATTTTAACTTAATCTGAGTCAATGCTGAATTCATCATCTTCGAAGAGTTCGCTCTGTGGCTCTTCTATCTTCAATCTGGATTGTTTCTTTATTTTGCAAAAATTCTTCTTATGACGTTCCGAAACAACTGACCCAATGAAAGTTACGCCACAATCTGGACACGTTACTTTTTTCTGGCACTCGTGTTTCTGATGAAATCTCAAAGATTTCAATTCCTTATAATTACGGCCGCATTCTAGGCATTTGAATAGTCCAGCTTCCTTCATGGTTCTAGAGTTCGGATTCAACAAACATGTCGTCATAATGTGATGTTTGAGAATGCTACATTTCTTGTAACTAATGCCACAATACTGGCATTTGTATAAGTTTAATTCCACATTCTTCGAGTCGGTCCAAGGCACAGAGTTTTCATTATCGCTACTCTGAGGCGAGCTATCGTTTATAACAATTTCTAAAACCCTTGAAGAACTTTGCGCAGTGCTCGTTGATGGCAAGTCATTGATAAAATTATTTTTTCTTCCTTTAACTCTTGTTCTTCTTTTCTTCAGTAATTTTTCCTTTTGCTTCAATGCCAATTGTTCTTCTTTCTGTGATTCTTTCTTTCTTGATATCTTCGCTCGCGTTCCGATTACCTGCGATGACTCTTTCTCTGTAACACGATGCGAACAAATGCTTTAAAAAAGAAATGATAATAAACGTAATATATCGCTAACGAGTTAAAAAATTTTCTTTGTTACAAATAACAGAAAATTGTTATAACTAATCGTCAATATAATAACTAATGAAGAAAAGAAAAGATAAATAAACATTAAAATTGCATGCAAGCCCATTGTAGCCACAAAAAATATACAAGGGAAAACATATCAATCAATATAAAGATAGTTCTTTAAGCGCAAAGTAGTCACTATGAGTATATTTTATCATTGTAAATTCTTGCATTTTAATCGTATGTACGTCATTTAAATACTTAGTGTTCGATGTAAAACACACGGTCTGAACACAAAATACAAAAAGATAAAAATATCAATTTAGAAAATGTTTCATGATTATTGAGAAAAATTGACTCTTTAGCTTGCCATTTCTCTAATCTTCGATGTCGCTGGTTGGTTTCGAACAAATAATCTGAAAACAAAGAGACACGGATCAGTAAAAGTGCCATTGAATGCCAGAGTAGGCAAAATCTAAAGATAGAGCGAATCTGTAAGCAAGGAATTGTGCTTGAACGGCAAAATGTCAACAACAAGGCGTTTCCTTTCTGAACAAAAATGCGATATTATTGAGATGAATTGGATGTTTCTGCGGAAATTTAAGCGTCTGTATTTAAATGGAATCGAAAAATAATAACAGTCTTTTCATTTTAGAAATATTCGATATTATAATTTATATACATTTTTATTATAACATATCACAATCATTCTTTGACTTAGTGCTCAGTTGCACTGTAAACGATGTGCGCCGTATGACAACGCATACTATATTTCGGCCTATCGATAAAAATATCTCAACGAAAATCTATTCCGAGAAACGTTAAAATCTTGTAATAGAGATATCAATACAAGATTTTAAAAGTTTTTTTTTTATAGATAGAGCGTTCCAGAATTCTCACTCCATTATTGCCACTCATTATCAAAGTTCTTTTAATTGATATCCAAAAAACATTAAATCTGAGCCACTATGTATCCTTCTAGATAACAAAGATGAAGAAAAAGATCATTCCGGAAATATCTTCCGACCAAAATCGTATTCAGTTCAAAGCACGTGTCACGCGCATTAGCAAAGCTGGAAGTTGCACGGGGCTCTCTGGCGATGCCTTCGCAGGCTGCTACTGTGCAGAAATGTTTTGCCGCAGACATTACACTTCTGCGTACGACCACACTCATGTCTCACATGGAAGATGAGATGCGACTGCTTGGAGTAGCAAGCGCCGCACTGTGTGCAGGAGAACGGCCTAATCTTCTGTGACTGATGGCAGGTAGACCTGGGGTTCCAGTAGCAGGAGCTCTTCTGATGACTCCTCAGATGACCAGACTGCGTAAAGCCCTTGCCGCAATACTTGCAACTATACTTTCTCTTGGTGCCTTCGCCGCGCGTCGAATTATTCGCGCTTAGCTCCAATTCTGCAACACGATTACCGTTCCGTCAGTCGATTGCGTTCGTATCTTTAAGCGAGCATACACAAAATTAATAAAGCGAGATTTCTCTCTAAGAAAGTGTTTATTTGCGGGTTTATTCGTGGGTTACAAAAATAAATGTTCAATTTAGTTCAATCATTTGCGGTCAGAAATCTCAAACAACGAATCACTATTCAACATTTGTTCCATCGACGTTCTCTAATAATAAACAATATTAATACATTATTAAAATTTAAGAAATTTATTAAAAATTCACAAAATAAGAAATATTTAAGTACAATCATTTTAGCGTTTAAAAATTTATGTATCGACCGCAAAAGATCAAGAGCTTTCTTAACAAAAAGCTGTAAAATGTATCTCATGCGTACATATAAACTAGTCTGTCACATTAAAATGAACTGGAAAAATATGATGTATGTTGACACATTTCCCTACAATATCTTTGTAGCGAGAAGAGAAACACAGTGCCATTTACTCCCATATTGGCTGTTAAAATATCTTAGTTTAATATACACAGAACATTAATGGAATCATTGTTGCGTTTAGAATGTGAGAAATTTAATGACATTATTTTAATTTATTTGCACGTTATGTATATGTAAAGGATGGTAACGCAGTTTTGAAAAATAAAATAAATATGTAATTATTAAAATTAATATTATTATAAAGAATATAGTGTTTAGGTGAATTAATAAACAATATGATATTACACTAATTTATTTTGTATAATAATAACAAAGAAGAATTATCTCGATAAATTATAAAAATAAGTGTAATAATAAAAATTATGGCACACCTATCAAACGTCCAATAACATTTAATCCTAAACTAAAGATTAGACTAAAGAAAAGACTAGACTAAAGAAACCAGTAAACTCAGAGAAAGTTTAATCATTCACAGTTACGTCTAACGCAATCGACATTCACAATGATCCCAGTAGCTTCATATGGATTTTATAGTCAACGCTTTGAGTCGCAAAGATTGCTGTTTCGATGTAACGGATAGCAACTTCTTGTGCCTATACAAGTTGTTCGATTGCAGAAAAGTTTTGTCATAATTATCACACTTTAAAGTTCTACCGCACATGCCATTTCAGGAAACTCTGTTTCCCTGAATACTCTGAATACTCTGAGGCATTCAAAACAACAAGAGTTATAATATTTGCGTATAATAATACTCGGAACTCGGATAGCAGCAACTTCCAGTAATCAGCTCTTCTTCAGAGGGGCGTAAAGAAAGCGCTTAAAGGCGAAGTCTTCGCTGCAGTATTCGCACGTATAAGTTCGAACAACGGACATGCAAAATTCTGCAATACAAGAATCAACAACGATTCGTCCTTAATGCTATTCAAATTAGACTCGTTTACGCATCCAAATATCAAAAAACCGAAAATTCGTGCTTAAGTTCGAAGTGATAAACCGTATTCGAAGTGATAAAAAACAAAATAATCTCGCAAATCTGAACAAATTTTTGATAATATGATCCAGATTTAACGAATTACAAAAGTTTTGTACTGTAACGAATAATAAACTTTTACATCCTATTGAAACTAGTAACTTATACAGAAAACTTAAGCATTCGCAGTTATATCCAAGAGATCAATCGAGTATTCATACATATATGTATACATGTATATGCGTACGCAGAGTCAATAATCTGAATAGTTTCATACAAATTTTACAGACAACATCCTAAGTTGCAAAGATTGCATCTTCCGTGCAGTTAGTACATGCACGACCATTTCTTATGCCTGTACAAACTGCACGACTGTAGACAAGTTTTCCCGCAATTATCGCACTCTAAAATTCTACCACAATCTTTCCGCATATGTTGCGTCAGGAAATACTGCTTCGAATACGAAGCACCGCATTTGGAACACAAGAAGGGTTTCGAGCTCTACGCGTGATAACACTCGGAATTCGGATTCCAATAGCAGATCTTCTTCAGATGGGCGTAAAGAAAGCGTTTAAGGACAAAGCTCTTATTGCAGTACATAAAGGCGTAAGTTCGGACGATGGACGTGCGGTATTCTGCAACACAAGAATCAACAACATTTCGTCCTTAGTAATGTTCCTGGAATCGCTCACACGACATTTGCCAAAATCTCAAAAATCAGCTTAAATTCAGCCCTGTATTCAGAGTGATAAACAATGAATTAATGAAATAATCTCATAAGTCTGAATTTTAGTACGGTATAAATTGATTGAGCAATTGCTTTTATTTATTTTTGTGAATCTTTTTAAGTAGTAAATTAGGTAATAAATAAGATAATAGATAAGATAATAAATAAAGTAGATGTTGAGTGTA